>Ga0172372_10000055_pt1 | contig 155179 bp, 120 predicted proteins | sample LakKiv5m_2_FD_114544 | JGI IMG/M metagenome (GOLD analysis project Ga0172372, IMG submission 114544) | Freshwater microbial communities from Kabuno Bay, South-Kivu, Congo - kab_092012_9.5m | ecosystem: Environmental > Aquatic > Freshwater > Lake | place: Democratic Republic of the Congo...
CGCGCGCTGTTGAGTGCGTTTGCGTGGCGTTTGCGGGGCCTTTTGCCCGCAGGCTGCCGCCAAGCGGCTGGAACATCCGGCTGGAACATGCGGTTGTGCTAGCGGTTGGGCGGGAGCCCCCGGGCTGCGTTTCGCACCGAAGGTGCGCGCGCTGTTGAGTGCGCTGGTGTGGCCTTTGCAGTGTCCTTTTGCCCGCAGGCTGCCGCCATGCGGCTGATTTTGCGAGCGGAGGTGGGATCAGCGGACGCTGTTGCGATGTTATTGAGCGGGGGCCCATTCAATAAGGCCGGACTGGTGCACTTCCGTCAGGATGACGGAGCCGCGGCGACCTGGGATGCGAATCGTGGTGGCGTTGACCTGTCCCCGCAGATGTTCGAAGAAGCGACATTGAACCTGCAGATCATCGACAGGGCAGGATATCTTTTTTTTGTCATCTTTTTTGGGGGCAGGGCTGTCGCTCTTATTTGCCTGCGCCTTTGATTGCTGCTGTTCCGGTTTTTTTGGCTGCAGGCGAATTTCAAAGTAGGCCCAGACGGAGCGAAGTTCGGTTTCGGCGCCCACCCAGCGAATTTCGCAGTTTGGCAGGTCTTTGGCGGTCAGCTTCAGTCGATTGCGGACCCAGTCTTCAAGGATTTTTTCGTTTTGCCGACGTTTGACGGGATCGGTGGTATCGAGTGATACAGGGCGTTCGGCGATTCTGGCGAGCTCTTCATCGAGTGGCGGGCCGGGAAGTCGCAGAGCAGCCTCGAAGCAGCCGGTTTCCGGATTCCATTCCAGCTCTAAGGACGTTGCATGGAATGGATGCGCGAACTCAGCTGAGCAGGGATGATCGGCGAGCAGGAAGAGCAGTGCTGAGGCTGCGATGAAGAGACGACGACGGATCACGGGCTGGCTCCGGCCGCTTCAGGATTGGTACCCAGTCCGGCTTTCTGCATGGGATTGCGTTCCTTACTTTCGCGATACAGTTTGAAACGACTTTTGGAGATCTGGGGAGGGTAGTAATTGTTGGTGCGATCAGCGTCTGCGGACTCCAGATGCGGGTCGAGTTCTATGGCAGTGACGGGTTTGTCTGTGATGAGCAGTTTGCGGACGGAGCGGGAGTCTTTGACCCAGAGTTCGGCGGGGAGCCGGACTTCGGTTGTCGAGCCGTCCGGGTGACTGAGTTTAAGGATGACCGGCATCACAAGTCCACCCACATTCTGAAGTGAAACGGTGGTGAATGCATGTTTGTCAGCCAAAAGTTCCTTCTCGCGAGCCGAAAGTTCGGCGAGCCATTTTTCGAATGATTTGCGGTCTTCATCGGAAATCTGGAGATCATCAAAGGAGTTGTAGAAGTCCTTGAGTGCGGGGTAGGCATCGACGAGTTTCGGGAGCGGTTGATTGCGCTGTTTGGAGAGCGTGACTGGCTGGCGGCTGCGTTCGTCACGCTTTGCCTGAGCTTCGCGAGCAGGTTCGCCATCCGTGAGTTCGTGCTGCTGGACATCCGTAATGGCGATGTCCACATGATCTGTGGTATAGAACCAGCCGTGGAAGAACCAGTCCAGATCGACGCCGCTGGCGTCTTCCATCGATCGGAAGAAGTCGGCGGGCTCAGGGCGCCGAAACTTCCAGCGCTGTGAGTATTCGCGGAAGGCAAAATCGAAGAGTTCTCTTCCGAGGATGGTTTCGCGGAGGATATTGAGCGCTGTGGCGGGTTTTGCGTAGGCGTTGGGTCCAACCTGCAGGAGCGATTCGCAGTTGGTCATGATCGGCACCTGATCCGTGCTGGTCATGTAATTCACGATGTCTTTGGGTTCACCACGCTGAGCGGGATAGGTTTCTTCCCATTCCACTTCGGCAAGGTACTGCAGAAAAGTATTCAGCCCTTCGTCCATCCACATCCACTGCCGCTCGTCACTGTTCACAATCATCGGGAAGTAATTGTGGCCGACTTCGTGGATGATGACCGTGATCAGCCCGAATTTGGTGCGAGCGGAATATGTTCCATCCGGTTCAGGCCGGGGACCGTTGAAGCAGATCATCGGATACTCCATGCCACCCACCGGACCGTTCACGGAAATGGCCACCGGATAGGGATAGTTAAACGTGTATTTGGAATACACGTTGAGCGTATGCACGATGGCTCGAGTGGAGTAGCGGCTCCAGAGCGGTTCACCTTCCACCGGATAGTAGGACATGGCCATGACCGGATTGCCGCCAACGGAATGCTGAACTGCGTCCCAGATGAATTTGCGGGAGGAGGCGAAAGCGAAATCGCGAACATTGTCCGCCTTGAAGATCCATGTTTTCTGCTGGTCTGAACCGGCCGTTTGATTTTGTCGAGCCTCGTCGGGGGTCACGATGAACACCGGATCCTTCGCCAGGCGAGCCTGCTGCAGACGCTGCTGTTGTTCGGCCGAAAGCACTTCTGCGGGGTTCTGCAGGACACCGGTGGAAGCAACCACGTGGTCATCGGGAACGGTAATTCGCACCACGTAATCGCCAAACTCCAGAGTGAACTCGCCCTGACCCAGATATTCCTTGTGCTGCCAGCCGGCGTAGTCAGTGTACGCACACATTCGCGGGAACCACTGCGCCATTTCGTAAAGGTAGTTGCCATCCTTTTCAAAAAACTCATAACCCATGCGCCCCGGCAATACCCGCGCGTTGGGAATACTGGACTGCCAGGCGACGGTAAATCGCGTTGACTGTCCGGGGCGAAGCGGCTGCGGCAGGTCGATACGCATGGACGTGCGAACAATGGAGAAGGGCAGAGCCGCGCCGGTCTCTGAGTCGGTGACAGACTGAATCTGCATTTGACCGTCGAATGTCTGGGCGGTGAGCAGTCCGTCGAAGCTGCGAAACGAGACCTCTCCGGTGAGCGCCGGTGCAGGGGTGGAAAGTGTACGGCCGGACTGAGGTCGAAGCATGTTGCCGTCCAGCTGCAGCCAGAGGTACCCCAGCGAATCCGGGGAATGGTTGATGTAAGTGATCGTCTCGCGGCCAGTGAGCTGCTGAGTGCGGTCGTCCAGACGTACGTCAATGTCGTAGTTGGCCTGCTGCTGCCAGTAGCGATGGCCAGGAGCACCCGATGCCGTGCGGTAGTCGTTGGGCGTCGGCAACAGTTCGGACAGCTGTCGAAACTTGTCCGGCTGCCGGAGCTTGCTGTTGGTGACCACCTGACCGGATGCCAGCCGGCAGGATGCCGGCAACGTGCTTAGGGTCAGCATCAGAATGAGCAGGCGGCTGAGGGAATACAGCCGGGAAAAAGCAGCAGCCATGACAGGCACCTGTGCGAATTGACGGCGGATAACGCAAAACCCCGAGTTTTCGAGGTTTGCCCACCTTACAGGGGAAATCACGTCAGGCAAGCTCGAACGCCCTGTTCTTCCTATTCTTCGCCAGGAACCGTCAGCTGACGGCCATTGTGACGGGAAGTAAGGCTGAGCAGGAACGGGACGGCTCTCTCGGCCCACTCAGCGGGAGTGGGGTAGCCTGCTGCACCCTCCCGAAAACAACTTCTCAGCATGTCGGTGTCAATCACACCAGGATTCAGCGATACAGCGGCAAGGCCTCGGGGAATTTCCTGTGCCAGTGACAGCGTGAGCCCCTCAATGGCCCATTTTGAAGCACAGTAAGGAGCCACTTCCGCCGAAGTTGATCGGCCCCACCCGGAACTGAAATTCACGATCACACCGGAGCCGGTTGCAATCATCCGCGGAAGAAAATGCCGGATCACTCGAGCAGTTCCCGAGACGTTGACATCCAGTACGCTCTGAAATTCCGCATCAGGCACCTTCCAGAGTCGCTCATTCGAATTGATGATTGCAGCGTTGTTGATCAGCAGCCGAGGTGTCGGGAAACGCTGGGAAAGCTCCTCGGACCACGATCGCACCTGCTGTTCGTCTGTCACGTCCACCGGCCGCACGTCACAGCAGCCAGTCAGCTGCTGCTGCTGGAGTTCCTGACAGACAGCTGCATCCCGCGCACATCCGGCCACAAACAGTCCCTGCCGACAGAACCCCTCCAGCATCGCTAGGCCCAAACCGCGGGAAACACCAGTGATCACCACCAGATCTTTCATTTTTTGTCCCCCTTTTCCGAACGGCTGCTGACTGGCTTTCCTGGACAGCAAATGAAATACTGTCGATTGTCTTCCGTCCGAAACCGGGCGGAACAGCCTGTCGCAGTGATCTATCAGCCCGGATCTTATCAGGACGGCCCCAAATGAGCGTCAGCCAGCCATCAGAAATTCTGCAGGATGGGCCTGTGACAATCCTCCGACCCGGCCCGAACTTCGCAAGCCTGTTCGAAAATGACCTCGACGACGCCGGGATTCGCACGGACTTCGCCGCGGAACTGCCGTCCCCCCGGCTGGTGCTCGATCTGCGTCATGTGCGATTCATCGGATCCGCTTTCCTTGGACGCTGCGTCGCCATCAGCAAATTGCTTCGGCAGCGACAGGGCGGAAAACTGGCACTCTGCGAACTCAATCACTTCGCCAGAGCTGCCGTCTCGGTTGCTTCACTGGACGAAGTCCTGCCGGTTTACGACAGCTGTGAGGAAGCGGTCGTCGCCCTGAGCTGACACCGCACATTCGCATGTTGCTCTGCGAAAACAAAGAGCTCACGGAACCTGAGACGTGCGAATATTCCTGAGCACATTGTCAAGGTCCGGGATCTGTGCAGAAAACCGGCGCGGGCGGTACTGCCAGAATGGATAACGCGTTTCACGGGAACCGTCCTTGTCCAGGTCGGCGTCCAGTACCAGGCGATACTCCAGTTCTTCCTGACGGAATTCGTCACCCGGGCGTTCGAACTTCTGAATCACGACCTTTTCTTCAACCACTTGATTCCCGGTCGCATCTCTGGAAATTCGGTAGGCATTGCTGAAGCCGGACATGTACACCGTGAAAAAGTCAGCCTTGTCATCCACATTTCGCCAGACCGCCACGCCGTAGACCGCCTTCTGCAGCGCATCCGGGTCGCCTGTCGGCACGGGTTCGCCGATTTCCTGAAGACCTTCCACGCTGTTGAAGAGTTTCAGATTCAAACCACGACGGCCCATTTCCCGGGCAAACACTGCGTTCTGAATGGAGACATTCACTTCGTCCTGCCATGAAGCCACCGGCGTACCGTCCACTTCGTCCGCCTGCAGCAGGAACCGAGGCATCTGCAGGGGACGGGAATTGTCGGCGTCGAGCACGTTTGAGGGGTCGGTGCCGGGGTCCGCGAGCTTCAGTTCGAGGTCCTGTTTTTCGGCACCCGCCAGCTCGGTGTAGTCGCGACGGATCATGCGGTAGACCATGTATCGCACGATCTCCTGCTGAGTTTTCCCTGTGGTCGCGTCGGTCCACGACAGACGGATCAGCCGGAGTGGCTTGAACTGAACTTCACCGATCCAGAGCGCTGGGTAACCCGGGCCAAGAATCGGCTCTTCTGCTGTCCGCACCTTGCGGATTCCCAGCATCTCATCCACGGACATGGCAATCGAGCTGGTCCGGACGAAGCCGTCGTTGAGCGGTGCCTGAACGACCTGTGCAGAGGCCGTGGAAGCGACCGCCGTCAGAAAAATGACTGTTGCCAGCCCCCAGCACCCGGAAAGCACCCGCGCCATGTTGGATACCCCAAACACAGATCCGCAATCAACCACCCCCGCGCAGAGAAAGCGCGCAGAACACCCATAACATGCCGTCTATCGGCCTGCTTGAACAGTGTTTTCAGGCGGTTCCAGGGAAATTGGGCAAAACCGTGGCGGTTTTTGACCCCTGAGCCGACGGATTCGCTACAGGTCAATCCGCCCCGCCCGCTCCTCGATCTGTTCAAGGCTGAAAAATGCGCCCGTACCCGATCCCGGACAGACGTCGCATACCTTCTGCCACGCCTCAGGACTTGCAAGGTGGGAATTCCAGAAGGGCCACGTGCGACACTGAGTCGGACGTGCCTTGTAAACTGTGCACTTTCGAGCCCAGGGGTCGAAAAAGGTGCAGTCCCCGTTGGCAAATTCCGTGAGCGAAACGCGGCCGCGGATGATCCGCGTGTGGAACAAACGTATTTCCCCGATCGGTTTGCCAAGATACTCAGCAATCTCCTGCAGCTCTTCTTCTGAAACCCAGACCGTTCCCGGAGCGCCCGTGCAGCAGTCTCCGCACTGAGTGCACGTGAAATTCAAACCGTCCCGGTACCACGGCTGACTGTGTGAGGATTGATCGGATGCCTGACTGTCAGGGGCGCCGTCTGTCATTGAAGGAGATTCCGCAGAGGATTCAGAACGAAGAGCATCGCAATCAGACCGCAGCAGCCTTCCGCTGCGGCCGTGCAAGGATCAGGAATACGGTAATGACCAGCAGCTGCAGGAAAATGAAGCCAGCCAGTGCGGCAAGGCGTCCCTCCGTGAAGCCATAAGTATGCAGCCCGGCTCGAAGTTCATTCACACCGAACCATGACCACGCCGTCACAATGTTTCCCAGCATCGCAAGAATGCTGGTGCCAAAGTCCGCGATCATCTTATCCCAGCGAGCGTGCAGAATCAGAGCATTCCAGATCACAATCAGCATGGCTCCGTTTTCCTTCGGGTCCCAGCCCCAGAAGCGACCCCAGGAGTCGTCCGCCCAGAGCCCCCCGAGGACTGTTCCAACCATGCTGAAGAAGACCGCAAAGCAGAGCACTCCGTAGACCATCCGGCCCAGCTGCTCATGTCGGACAACGCTGATGGAGTCCGGAACTCCCCGGAAGCGGTTCACCAGTGAGATTCCGCAGTAACAAATGCCGAGGAAACCAGCGACGAATGTGGCCGCATATCCCAAAGTGATGCAGACCACATGAGTCGCCAGCCAGAAGGCCGTGTCGAGGACAGCCTGCATCACCCCCAGAGTATCGCCTTCGTCGGCCGCCAGATAATGTGCAATCATCAGGGCCGCGGAGCCGGCAGAGCTGCCCACCAGACTGCCCAGACCATTCCGAATGAACAGCTCAATGCCAAACGCCGCCAGCACCACTGCCCAGCCGATGAAGATGGCCGACGAGTAAAGGTTGGTGACCGGCGGCCGGCCGGAGATTTCGATTCGCAGCCAGAGTGCCGCAGTATGGATGACGAAGGCCAGCCCGAGCAGCCAGAGGGCACTGCGGCGAGTGGCAGTGCTGAAGGACAACCAGCTGACAAAGACCAGCACCATAATCGTGAAGTAAATGTAGATCGCCTTGTTGAAGGGATCGAAGTAATTGAACCATGCTTCAAGCTGCACATTGCTGATGTCCACGTGCGGCAGAGCCGCCTGCGTCAGCCACGAGTGGTATGCGGCAACAGAAGAATTAAACTTTTCCGCATCCACATCACGCCAGCTGTTGAAGATGTCAGTGACGTGACCCACGGCTGTGTTGAACGATTCGTGAGATGTCCCGCCTGGAAGCACTTCACCGATTCGCTTCTGCAGGTCAGTCCACACAACCGTCAGAATTTCTCGGTTCGCTGCACTGGCGAGCTGTTCTTCGTTGTTGGCGAACTGAGTGAGCCGGCTGCGGATGGCGGTCAGTCGAGGATCGTCGCTGGATTGCTGCTGCAAGACTTCGATCACCTGAAACAGATCCTGAGCGATCCTTTGGGATGCGATCTGGAAGGCCTGTTCCTTCGTGACGGATTCGGCAACCTGAGCAGCCGTCTGGCCAGGCTGAGCCTGAGAGATGAAAGCGAGGATTCTGAGCAGATAAGGGTCGCGGACGCGGCCGAGAGCTTCGCCGGCGCGTGTTGGAACGTCCTGCGCGGCCGTTTTGTCTTGATCCGACTTGATCGTCGTTTCAAGCACCGTCCATGTGCCAATGATCGTCTCACGAACCAGCGACAATGGCAGATCATTTTCGGCCCATGCCACCAGCTGATCAACGGTGCTGATGCTGGCCTTCTTCAGACCCTGATTGACATCCCGGAGGGCGCTGGCGAGGACGTAGGTCTCCCAGGATTTCTGAGCGTCTTCTGTGCCGGTGGGAACGGCCATGGCTGCTCGTGTTTCCTGCAGCTGCTGGGTGATCCGCCAGGCAGTAATCAGGGCATCAAACAGGTTTTCCGTCGGCTGAGCCTGGAACATTTGTTCAAGGCCACCGAAGCGGCTGACGGTTTCGAAGAGCGCCAGCGACCGCTGTTCGAGCGGTGCAAGCTCGTGCTCTTTCTTCTGCCGTTGTTTCTCTTGACCGGATTCGATGTACTGTCGCAGTTCGGGAAAGTTCTTGCGGACTTCCTCTAGCGAATACACAAATCCGGGTCGTTTTTCCAGCTGCAGTGCTGCGAGCAGGCGATCGTCCTCGATGCGAATCACGCGATGACGGGAAGCCAGTTCTGGGCGAGTGATCAGGTCGAGCAGCCAGTGGACGGCGGGGACGCGACGGACGAGCAGATCACGGACGTTCGGTTCGACATCCGCAGGTTTTGCATCCACAGTTTCTGCAATCTTCGCAATCCATTCCGGATAGCCGCCTTCGAAATCCGCCAGCTTTGTGATGTCTGCGGAGGGCCACGCCTTGCGAACCCGCTCGGAAAGCTGCTCGCGGTTGTCCTTCCTGCTGATCTCCCATGACTCCAACTCTGCCTGGAAGGTAGACCTCGCCGACGACATCAGCAGCATCGTTCGGGCGACCGAATCGAGTGGCTGAGCGCGTCCGTTCCATGCGACCGGAGTTTTTGCGGCTTCGTAGAGATTCATTGCCGGACGCTCGCCCTCGGCAAGTTTCTCCTGAACCCGCGGTGGCCTTGTGCCCTGCAGAACCCAAAGAGCGAAGATCGCTGTGAGCGTGATGGGGAGCCAGATGGCCAGAGGGGACGAACGTTCCGGAAGACTGCCAATCTCCGGAGCCGCTGCTGCGGCCGGAGCAAACCCGGGGCGACGGAATAATGGATTGCTGGCACCAGCAAGGGCAACTGATGCGGCTGAACCAGCCTTTTGACGTTCGAAGCGGCTGAGAAATCGCATCAGCGTCTGGCCGAATTGAGCGAACATGCCGAAGGCTACAATCATGCAGGCGATGTAAGGGAGCATCCAGCCGGTGTTCTTAACGACCGACAACGTGGACATCTCCTGGCCGTTTGGCAGAGCGCGGTAGTCAGACTGATAGAAGGTTTCGCCTTTGTACCTCAGCGGATTATTCATCCACAGAGTGAACTCCTGCACCTCTCCCGTCTCTTCCTGTATCTGGATCGTGGAACGGAAGTCGCGGGGAGTTGGAGAGCCGACGTAGTTGGTGCGACTGACGTCCAGCAGTTTCACTGCATAGGGGCGGTAGTTGCGCTTGAAACGCAGGTAAAAGTAGTAGTCCGTTCCATCAACAGTCGCTTTTTCCGCAAGCGAAGAGGTCAGTTCGTTGACGTTCTGAGCCATCAGCAGCGAATCAAGCACTTTGCCGGATTGCTTGTCGATCAGATCAACCAGCACAGCACTCTGATCCATCTCGCCGTCCATTCCAGTAACCGGAGGGATCGGATTGATGGCGGCAAATGAACCAAGCCCGGAGGCAAGCGGAGCATCTCCGGATTCCGTGCCGCGCAGTTCACAGTTGCGGTAGAAGCGTCGCACTGCGATATTAAACGGCAGATCCGCAATTTCAATTTTCTGAGTGTCTTCAATCGGACCACCCGGAGCCTGCTGATCGGGAAGATCATCTCCCGGTGCAGCTTTTTCAAGCAGCGAATCGGGTACCACAACCACCTGATCTTCAGTGGCTTCACCATCCTTTGCAGGCTTGCGGTGAATGATTGCCAGCTCTCGTTCGCGGATGTCCCGAGCGAATTCGGCCTGCTCCCCTTCGGCCAGCGACAGGCTGTTCTCGTCAGCCACCAGACCGACAAACAGCTCACTGAACATCAGCAGCGCGACACCAAAGTGCAGCAGAGCGATTCCACCGCGTTTTTCGAAGAGCAGATTGCAGCCGAGCAGGAGCACGAGCGAACAGGCGGATGCCTTGAGCAGTTGCCAGAGAATCCGCATGGCGGACAAACTGAGCATTCCCGAATCACCGGTGAACTCGCGAATTACATAATAAACCGCAATCGCAGTCAGGCCTGTTCCCACGAACAGCAACAGTCCGCGTCCGTAACGCGACATTGAAGGGGACAGCCAGCCTGCCAGAGCGGCCGCCAGTCCCGATGCACCAAGCACTCCCAGCATCAGTCTCCAGATTTCGACTTCTGAAAGAATGGTGTTGCCGGATTCAACACCCGTCTGGGAGTTGCCGGTGATCACGATGCCTGTGAGCATCAGCAGACCAGCAATGATCAGGGCAAGCCCACCAGCAAGCCTCAGTGAGGTTGCGCGGATTTGAAACCGCAGCATATGGGCCGAGATCAGATTGAGCAGCATCAGCCAGCCAATCGTCCAGCCACCCGGAAACGGCAGAAAACGAAAACGCCCCATGCTCTCCGCCACGCGCTCGCCAAGATTGCCCGACATTGACGGCGGAAACAGATCCTGGACATCGACTTTGGCAACGTAACATCGGAAGTAGTCCGCCATCACAAGCCAGACATCCCGACGAGCCTGAGCGAGACTGCCGATGAAGACAATCACCATCGCGAACAAAAACAACACGACGGTGAACTTCAGCGAGGCGACAAGTTCCAGACACCGAAACACAACCGACAACGCAGTTGCGCCCTCTGCTGTTGGTCGCGATGAATCAGCCGGGCCGGGTGCAGTAATCGTTGACATTCTTTTGTCCCCTGTTGTCCGACTGAATTCAGCCGGCCTGCCATGATTCACAAAACTGACGGAAAGATGCCCGAACCTCGGCAGCCGCAGAATTTTCGCCCTTCAGCTTCACCACCCAAAGCATGTCGCCGTGTGGCACAATCATACCCAGAATGGTGTCTGAAGGACCTTTCAGTTCGATCCATTGCCCCTGAGCACCGCCCAGAGACAGTTCTTCAACTTTTTTCAGCAACGCAGCCGGGTCGCTGGTGTCCAGATCGATCTGACCGCCCCAGCGAACGAACTGCGCTCCTATACCCGCGGTTCCGGGCAGTCCAGTAACCGTGATCCGCACGGACTGGCCAGGACCACTGTTCCACGCGAACTGACTGAACTGGTCCTGAGCTGCCGCGGTCCAGCTTTGCGGTACGACCCAGCGAAATGGAATGTTTGCCTTCGCACTGCCACCGCCCTTTTGAAAACGCCCCCGAATCAACTCGGTTGTGAGAATCTTCTGTTCCTGACCTGGATCGGGCTTTGCGACATACTGCCGCACCTGAGATTCCGGGCCGCAGCCGAAAACTGCTGTGAGCAACAGACCGAAGAGGATGACCGGGCGAGGAACTGACATGTCGCGGTTCTGGAAAAAGGCGGGAATTTTCAGGGGGGGGGGGAGCGTCACCAGCGGGATCAGGTCCCGCCGGCATGCAGATTTTACGTTGCTGATTGCGACAAGGCCAGAATGCAGTCGCGTTCCTGAGCTGCGGAATACGGTTTTCCACGAATTGGCCGGAATAGTCGGACATCCCGAAACCGGGAATTGAGAATTTGCCGTGCGGCAATCAGTCATGCAGGGTTTGAGTACACTGAAACGAGAGTGTTCTAATGTTCGGGTAGTGGGGTGTTCCTTTAGACGTCGAGGCGCCTTTTTGTTCAGTATTCAGGGCGTTAGCCACGCCTTTTTTCGGGAAGAAGCGAATTTTCTGCAAAATTTCTGGCGGGTGGATCCTTGGTTGGGTGCTCTACTCTCGGTAGAAGTTCATTAGTACCACTAGGTTATACCCTTTCATCTACCCTCCACCCCCCCCACCCCCACCCCGACTGGCTTTTCTTGCTGTGTTATCAGGCTTTCCAGAAATCCCTGGGTGGGCAGCTTCACCGCCGAGAAGTTTCTCCCCGCCAATTCTTCACCACCGTGCACGGAGTGCCAAATGGCCACGCAGTCGCTGACACGCAGCAGTTTCATCAACGAACTTGCCTCGCAGGGGCCTGACGCAAGGGTCTGGAACGATCTCACGAGCGTTATGGGGACTGGGTCTTTCGCTGGGGAGCCTCCGAGTCGGACGCAGAAGATCTCACTCAGGAAACGCTGGTGCGGGTCTATCGCCATATTCAGAGTTACCAGCACAACGGTCCGTGCAGTTTTCGGGCCTGGATCCGCACTGTTGCCCGCACCACATGGTTGATGCTGCTGCGGCAGCGTTCCCGCCGTCCCGTGCTGGTATCACGCCAGCACCGGTCCTCCCAGTCAGCGGACAACGACAGCTCGCCGCTTGACATCGCCCAGATGTACCACGAGTTCTCTCAGGAGGCAGATCGGCTGGAGCAGCGAGAGCTTCTGGATGTCGCGTTCAACCGCGTGCGGAGCCGAATCAGCGCGTCGATGTGGCAGGCCTTCGAACTGCTCACCCTCGCAGAACTCGTCGCCGAGGACGTCGCTGAAAAGCTCAACGTCAGTCGCGCAACCGTCTACCTCTGGAACACCCGCGTCCGGCGAATGGTTGCTGAAGAAATCTCCACCCTCGCCGATCACACCCCACTGACAGCTGACAGCTGATAATTGATAATTGATAATTGATAATTGATAATTGATAGCTAACTACTGAAAATCGACCAGCTGAAAGGAGCTTTCACCTTGCAGACTTCATGCCCGACGCGAGAAGACTGGTCCAGGATGCTGATCGCATATCCAGAAGTTGAGCTGGACGCCGCGTGGGTCACCCACCTTGATCACTGCAACGCATGCTGGGCAATCGCAGGGGAGATCGCTGCTGCGCCGAAATTGACCGCCCACGTTCAGCTCCCCAGCCTGCCTGGTCGCCAGAGCTCGATCACTGCACAAGGTTATCGTGCGATTGGCCCGGCACCTTCCGACGATCTTCCGCACGGAGCGCGGCTCGGACCATTTCGACTGCTCACTCCGCTGGGGCAGGGCGGCATGGGATCTGTGTACCTGGCCATTGACGACCGCAGTGGTCAGCGAGTAGCTGTGAAGTGTCTGAAGCCGTCTCGTCGGTCTGCTGAATTCTGCAATGGTCTCGCCCGCGAAGCTCGGTTGTTGTCGCAGCTGCAGCACCCCCACATCGTCAAAATGCTGGAATTCAATTTCGATTACGATCCCCCCTATTTGATCCTCGAACTGGCGGTTGGTGGTTCCTTACGGAATGTTCTGCGACGTCAAACACTGAGCCCCTCGCAGAGTGCGAAGCTGATCGCAGCGGTGGCGAGAGCCGTTCACGCGGCCCACGAATCGGGAGTACGGCATCTGGACCTGAAGCCAGAAAATATCCTGCTGATGGACGGTTCGGATGATCAGTTGCCGTGGACTCCAAAGGTAGCTGATTTTGGGCTTTGCGCCAGTCTGCATGGCGCGGGTCGGCTTGCGGATCAGCATCAGCATCCGCAGGGAACGCTCGCATGGATGGCTCCGGAGCAGATATCCGGTCAGACCGCGAGACTGTGCTGCGCGACCGATGTTTATGCGCTGGGAGTGCTTCTCTATGAATTGCTGACGGGAATGCTGCCGTTTCAAGCCGCGCAGGACGCCGAACTCAGCGGGCAGATCTGCTGTTGTCCGCCATGTCCTCCCCGCGATCTGTCTCCGACCATTTCCAGCCGGCTCAGTCAGATCTGTCTCCGCTGTCTGCGTAAGGAGCCGGGCGACCGATTTCAGACGGCCGCCGAGCTCGCGGAGGAACGCGATGCATTCGTCGCCGGCACAGAACTCCGGAACTGGCCACACGAACGCTCAGATTTGTCCGGCGACCAAAGTTCCTGACATCGGTTCTGGGTCCTGGGCTGCTGGTGTGCGTCGGGATTCTGCTGGGAATCTTCATCAGCGGTCGATATGCATTCGTGGTGCCTGCCGCGTTTTCCCCGGCGGAAGTGGCTGCTGCTGGCGCGACTGCACGAAACAGCGGGTTTCGCTGAAGATGGCCGGCTCGGAGCGGCCGCTACAGCGTGGAAAACCGCCGATGAACTGGCCCGTCAACTGCAGAAACGCAATCTGCTCGATGAACGACTCCGCTGGCGCAGCTTCATGGCAGTGCGGTTGCTGGATCGCTGCATGACCCGACGCAACCGCGGCACCGAAAGCCTGAAATTGCTCGAAGATGCCTGGCAGATCTTCGGGCCTGGTGACCCCGGGCAGCCGGATGCGACGCCCACTTTCAAAGTTGTTTGCAATGATTTCCAGAAGTACATGCAGCAGCGGCGGCAGCCGTCAGCTCAGGTTTCGCCCCCCCGGGGCAAGCGCTGAAACAGCCACTGCCTTTTCAACTCCGCAAACACTCGCCAGAATCCCTGCCGCTGCCCCCGCCTGCGGCAGTTCACTGCTTTCATCAGGAGACCAACACATGACGCGAACGATTGTGCGGCCGGAGCGACTGGATCTGGATTCCCCGGGACGCCGGGACTACTGGGTGGCGCTTGAACATGACAGCATCTGGGGCGACCACCTCCTTCCGCTCACAGTCTTCGTTGGTCCGGAAGCCCGCGACGGTCAGGGGCTCGTCTCCTTCGGCTCCAATCACGGCAACGAATACGAAGGCCCGGTGGCACTCAAACATCTGGTCCGGGAGATTCGGCTGGCGGACGTTCGCGGCCGCATCATACTCATCCCGGTGCTCAACCCCGCCGCCTTCCTCGCCGGAACCCGCGAAAGCCGGCTGGACGACGGGGTCAATCTGAACCGGGCATTCGTTGACGGTGCCGGTCGCAATCCCGCCCTCGCCGGAATCACTCACCGCATCGCTGACTTCGTCCGCACGTACATCTGGCCCCGAGTACACATCGTGCTGGATCTGCATTCAGGCGGTGACGTCGCTCGCTTTTCCATCTGCGCCAACTATCACCCCATCGATGATCCGGAACTGGGCGCACGCATCGAAGATACAGCCCGCTGGTTCGGCACTCCATCGCTCATGGTCTACCAGAACCAGACACCTGGACTGCTTCCATCCGAAGCAGAGCGACTGGGAAAGATCACTGTCGGCACCGAGCTGGGCTGGGGCAGGGCAGTGAATCCGGAAGGTGTGCGTTACGGACGCCAGGGAGTACTTGCAGCGCTGATTCGTAATCATCTTCTGCACGGCACCATAGAACCCATTGCCCACCACAAGGCCGGAACGCAGCGCAAGCTGGAAATGGTCGATCGAGACTGTTTCATTCCGGCTCCCTTTGCAGGTCACTATGAACCTCTGGTGGAATGTGGCACCGCCGTTCGTCGTGGACAAACGGTTGGACTGCTGCACGACTTCGATCAGTTCGACCTTGAGCCGTTTCCCTGTGTCGCCGCACTGGACGGCGTCGTGCTGGCTCAGGCCTGGGCCGCTCCGGTTCCGAAAGGCCAGCACATCGTTGTCGTTGCAAAAGACATTACTTAGCCGCGCTTCGCTCTGCAAAAGGTTCTTCCAGCTTCTTTCCCCCGCGGAAGACATCAGACGAAACTCAGCTGAACAGTCGCACGACAACCTGAATTGCAACGCACAGCGCGGCACCGATGAGCATCCAGAGCAGGGAGGCTGAGCACAGGACTTTGTGGTTTCGCCACTTCAGCAGTTGACTGGCAAACGACGGTTTGTAAACGGACACAGGGGTGCCACAGAGCCAGGCGCGGAGATCGTTTTCGAAGTCGGCCATTCTTTGATAGCGGTCCGCGGGATTTTTTTGCAGGGCTTTGACGCAGATGGCATCAAGTTCCGGGGGGATTTGCTTTTTCGGAGCAGTGCTGCGGGGGGAGCGGACGGGATCTTCCTGAAGTCCTCGACGGATTTCCCGGAAGTTGCGGCCGCTGATGTAGCTCTCGCTGGTGAGCACTTCAAACAGGATGATGCCCATGTTGAAGATGTCGGAGCGTTCATCGACGTCGCCGGTTTCCACGGCCTGTTCGGGGGACATGTAAAACGGTGTGCCCTGAACATCGCCGCGGTTGGTGAGCCGACCGGGGATGTTCTGCTGGCCGCTGCGGAGCAGTTGATCGACTTCGTCATTGTCCTGCATGGTGGAGACTTTGGCGAGTCCCCAGTCCATGACCATGATTTCGCCGTAGTCTCCGATCATGATATTGGCTGGTTTCATATCGCGGTGCACGACGCCCTGGTTGTGAGCGAACGCGAGGCACTGAGCGCAGTGCAGCAGGGCATTGATGATTGTCTGACGCGGATAGCGGCTGATGAATTCGGGATCACCTTCGGCGATGCGATCAAGAATTTCGCTGAGATCTCGACCGCGGAGCCGCTTCATGGTGAAGTAGGCGTTGCCTTCGGAGTCGCGGCTGAGCTCGTAGACGGGGATGGTGCAGGGGTGAGGAATCTGGGCGGTGACACGGGCTTCGCGGAGGAATCGTTTTTGGTAGGTTTCGAGGTTTTGGTACTGCGGCAAAAGGGTTTTCATCACGACGGTGCGGCCGAGATTTTCATCCAGACAGGTGCGCAGCAGTGCTTCGCCACCCTGAGTGAGCGGCTGGAAGTCTCTGTAGCGCATGAAGCCGTTGCGCACGTGCTTTGGAAGGTCACGGTCGGTATCGGCCATGTGAATGTTATCAGCCACAGCAGCACCTTTGAGGGGAAGTCCCTGAGCGGCCTCGAAGCGATTGCGAACTCCGACAAAAACCGGAAACGGACAACCGGAACTGTAGCGAAATCCCCGGAAATACCACAGTAGAAATGGGCATTTCGGTTGCATTTGCTAAGCTGCCCTGCTGTGTCCTTTTACAGTACCGCCAGTCTCTTAACCGATTTTCTCGCACTTTGTTGCTAGTTTCCCATCTTCTGCGTATTCTATCCGCTCTGAATTCGCGCACCGCAGCCCGAAAAGACGGCTCGACCGCTCTCTCGGCGCATGCCCATCCCAACATCCCCCTTCCGTCCACCCCGTCCCCGGTATCCCCGTCAGCCGCACCCTCAGCGGCCCGGCTCCTCCTGTTCCACTGCAGTGATACGAGGATCGATTATGAACGCGTCCATCAGGCAACTGTTTCCGTTCCTGCCGCAGTTCGTGCCGCTGCGGCCTCGTTCGGCAGCCCTGATTCTGCTCTGCGCATGGCTCCTGCAGCCCCTGCTCCACTCCCCCGCGGCTGCTCAGGATTCTCCACTCCCTTTCATCAACGGCCTCCGTGAACGCGGCTACTTCGACACCGCCCTCGAATACCTCGATAAACAGGCCACCAACACCAAACTCGCACCCGAAGTCCGCGACGTGCTCGACTTCGAACGCGGTCAGACTCTGCAGCAGGCCGGTGCCGCTTCCCGCGTCCCCGACGACCGAAACAAATTCTTCGCCGACTCCGAAGTCGCCCTGCAGAAGTTCATCACGGAACGCCCCCAGCATCCGCTGGCACCCCGCGCCAACAGCCTCCTCGGCGAACTCCTCTTCGACCGCGCTGAATCGCTCATCTGGGCCGCCGCCGACAAGACCGCCGCCGAAGAACGCGCCCCGCTGCAAAACGAAGCCCGAGTGCTCGTGGATCGAGCTAAGGCCATCTTCCAGACTGCCAATGACCAGTACAAAACTCAGTACGAAGCCTTCCCAAAATTCCTCGACGAAAACAAGGACGAAGAAGCCTACCTCAAACGCCGCGACGCCGAAAACAAATACCTCCGCGCCTGGCTCAATCTCGTCCGTTGCACCTACCAGCGCGGCCAAACCTTCGACCGCGGCACCGAAGAACGCAAACAAACGCTCATCCAGGCCTCAGAACTCTACGAAGCCATTCACACCGCCCGCCGCACCAACACCAACGGGCTCTACGCCCGACTCATGCAGGGCAAATGTTTCCAGGAACAGGATGACATCGGCCGAGCACTCGGGATCTACAACGAAATTCTCGGACATCCCTCCGATGCCGACTACATGAAAACTGTCAAAGCCACCGCAAAACACTTCCGACTCATCTGCCTCAACGATCCCCAAAGAAACGACTTCCCGCTCGTCATTCAGGAAGCCACCGTCTGGATCCAGGAAAATCGCTCCCAGTCCACCACCGCTTCCGGTCTCGGCATCCTCTGGGAACAGGCCATCGCTGAAGAAAAATTGTCTGCCGGCCGCGAACTCCCGGAAAAAGAAAAAAAAGACCTCCAGCAATTCGCTCTCAATCACGCCGAACAGGTCGCCAAATATCCGGGCGCCTTCCGCGAACCAGCCCTCAGCATGGCCCGTCGCCTCAAAGCAGCTCTGGGCGAAAAAGACCGCGAACCACGCGACTTCGCCACCGCCTTCGAACGTGCTCGAGGCATGATCGCCCAAATCCAGCAGCTCACTGACGAAATCAATCGCGCGGCCGATGACACCGAACGTGCCACCAAAAAATCGGCCCTCGATAATCACCTCGCCGAAGTCGGTCGACTCCTCAAACTCGCGCTCTCCCTCCGCGAAGGCGACAGTGATCCCAAAGCCGTCGCGCAGACCCGCTACCTGCTCAGCTTCGTGCTCCTGCGACAAGGCTATCCGCTCGATTCCATCGTGCTCGCCCGACACGCCATGGTCCACGATCAGAAAAACGACCCCGACTCAGCACTCAACGCCACCGAAATTGGCATGGCGGCCGCCGTGACCGCCTGGAACCAGGCACCCGGCTCCGATCGCGATTTCGAAACCCGACTCCTCCGCGACGTCTGCCAGCAAATTCTCACACTCTATCCCCAGTCCGCCAAAGGTGGCGAAGCCCGTATGCGGCTCGGCAGCGTCTATCGCACCATGCAGCAGCCGCTCGAAGCCGCCCGCTGGTTCCTTGAAGTGCCCGAATCCGACCCGCAATTCGTCTCCGCACGACTCAGCGCCGGACAGTCCTACTGGGCCGAATGGACCCGCCGCTCCGCCCTCGCCGAAGCCGATCCCACCGGTAACCCCGTCTCCGCTGACGACCTTCAGAAATGGAAAACCGAAGCCCGCAATCTGCTCACCCAGGGCATCCAGCTGGCGCGATCCAAAACCGGAGATATGGTGCTGCCCTCCGACGACGTCGTCGCCGCTGAAGTCTCCCTCGCCAGCATCCTCAACCTTGACGGCGAATTCGCTGCCGCCATCGAACGACTCACCAAAGGTGCCGAATACTCCGTCGTCACCGCAGTCGGTCCTCCCGAAGGTGGACAACGACCCGAAGAAGGCGTCCGCAGCCCCTCCTTCGCCGGACTCACCTTCCGACTCCTCCTTCGCGCCTACGTGGGGACCCAGCAGATTGATCAGGCCATCACCACCATGGGCGAACTCGAAAAAGTCGGCGGCGAAGACATCCTCTCCGCCTACACACAGCTCGGAATGGAGCTCCAGGAAGAACTCCAGCGACTCACCGCCGCCAACCAGACTGATCGACTCACCCAGGTCCGCACCTCCTTCGAACAGTTCCTCCAGAAGGTCTACGAATCCCGCAACAAAACCGACTACAACTCGCTGCTCTGGATCGGCGAAACCTACTTCGGCCTGGGACAGGGCGTCACAGCGGATGCGACCGGTGCCGAAGGCTACTTCGAAAAGGCCGGCAACGCCTATCAGGAAATCCTCGATCAAAGTCTCGCCTCCACCGAAAGTCGCAATGCCATCTTCCTGAGACTGGCCCGCTGCCGCAGGCGACAGGGCAAATTTGCCGACGCCCTCAAACTCTCCGAAGATATCCTCACCCAGAACGCCATGAACCTCGACGCTCAGTTCGAAGCCGCGGCAATCCTCGCCGACTGGGGCGAAAAATCCGAACCGCAGCGGCTCACAGAATCCATTCAGGGAATCCGCGGCGCCGACGGCAAACCCGCCACCGTCTGGGGCTGGTCCGCTCTCGCCAAACGCCTGCAGCAAATCATCCAGAAAGACCCTGCCAGCGAATTCCGGCCCCGCTTCTTCGATGCCCGCTACGAACTCGGAAATTCCCGACTGCGACTCGCTAAAACATCCCAGGATAAAAAAGCCCGCTCCGCACAGCTCGGAGCCGGCATGGCCGAAGTCAACAGCCTCGTCAACGTCTTCCGCGATATCGACGACGTCACCTTCGCCCGCTTTGACCGGCTCTTCCAGGACATGCAGGCCGAAAATGGACAGGCCCCAACGCCGCTCTCCCGAACGTCCACGCTGCCTCCCACTGACGCCGCTGCCCCGGCAGACTCCCCGGCCGATGCTCCCGCCGCTGTCGCCGCCAGCCCCGCAGCAGCTCCGCCCACTGCCGCACCGCCCGCCCCGGAATCCTCGTCAATGCTGGGAACCATCATCGTCGTCATCGTCGGCGCCGGCATCGGAGTACTCACCTTCATGATGATCCGCAAACCCAAAACCCGCGTTCGCATTCCGGGCGAAGCCAAGCCCTCAAAAATCAGTCTCGATGTGCCTGTTGCCTCAGGAATTTCCTTCCCCGCCGATGTGCCTGCGGCCGTTCCAGCAACCGCTGATTTCTCAGCATTTGCAGGCTTCGAGGCACCTTCCAGACGCCCCGCAGCACCTCGCACCGCCGCCCGACCCGCAGCACCCCCAACAGTCGTCTCCGGCGCAACTTCAGCACCCACTGATGCGCCTCCGAAACCGCGACCACGCCCCCCCGAAGCGGCACCCTCCAGCGGCACTCCCAAGGCCGCTCCACGCCCCGCAGCCCCAGGCACCGCTCCAACTCGTCCCAAACCTCCGCAGCCCCCGGATTCTGCCACCGGCGAAGCCAAACCCGCCAGCCGGCCTCCCGGTCCGCCACCCCTGAAGAAAACGCCACCCCCGGAACAACCCGGCTGATTCCTGTCTGCACCAAACCGCCTTTCTGATGGATTTCCAATCCCGTTCAGCCCCGCGAGACTGATCATGAAGCACTTCGTTCCAACAACCCTGCTCTGGCTCTCAGTCCTCTCCGCTTCACTCTCTGCCGCCGATCAGGTCGTTCGTCGCAGCGACCGTGCTGTGCTCCGCGGTGAACTCACCGCCATGACCGTTGCATCGCTCACCATCAAACTTCAGAATGGACAGACGCAGGAAATCCCCGTTTCCGATGTCGCCACTGTCAAGTTTGACATGGAACCCCCAACGCTCTCACAGGCCCAGGCCGCCGAACGCAGCGGCTCGCTCGACTTCGCCCTCAAAACCTACAAACAAATCCAGCTGGAATACGGTGGCGATGACAAACGACTCGTCACCGACCTCAAGTTCCTCATCGCCCGTACTCAGGTGCGAATGGCCATGGCCAACCCCGCCGAAGTCGCCGGCGCTGCCAAAGCCATCAGTGCCTTCCGCACAGAAAATCCAAATAACTTTCGCTTCCTCGAAGCCTCACTCGTGGAAGCTGACCTGCTCGCACTCGATCCCGCCCAGGCCGACGCAGCCCGCGGTATCCTCACAAAGGTCCAGGAAAGTCCAGTCAAAGGTTACGCCCTCCAGGCCGGTGTGCAGCTGGGTATGCTGCTGCTGAAAGGCCAGAAGACCCCTGAAGCGCTTGCCGCATTCGACAAGGTGATCGCCGACAGCCAGAACGACCCCAACGCCGTCTCGGCTCTTTACGATGGACAACTTGGCCGAGCACTCTGTCTGAAGGCGGACGGCAAAGCCGACGAAGCCATCACAACGCTGGACGATGTCATCGCCAAAGCCTCCGAATCTGAAACCCGAACGCTCGCCCGCGCCTGGCTGCTCAAAGGCGACAGCTTCCGCGAGAAAAATCAGCAGAAGGACGCTCTCATGGCTTATCTGCACGTCGATATCCTGTACGGTTCTGAACCGTCAGAACACGCTGAAGCACTCTATCATCTCGCTGCACTCTGGGGACCTGCAGGCCACCAAAACCGCGCCGACGATGCCCGCGCCGTACTCCAGTCCAAATATCCCAACAGCCAGTGGGCCAGACGCTGATCCCGCAGATCCTCCAGAATCCCCAGAGCTTTCCTGTGTTTCGCCGTGAATTTCCCAGCACTTCTGTTTATATTCCTGTCCCTTTCCGTTCAGTACATTCCTCCGCAAAAGCCGGATGGTCTTCGGGAGACTTCCAAACATGACCTCAGTTCCTGACACGTTTGCTCGACAATCCACCGGTCGCCTCATCCTCAGCGGTTTATTCGCAGCCTGCACTGCTCTGTTCATGGCCGGGCTCCTGCAGACTCCGCTGCAGGCCCAGGACGAAATGGCCGCTCCCGCTGCCGCTGCCCCTGCTGCCGCCCCCGCAGCCGATGCGCCCGCTCCCGCCGAAGGCGCTGCCCCAGCTGCGGCCCCCGCGGCACCTGCCCAATCCCGCAGCTTTCTCGCCTACACCGCCCGCGCCTGCGGTCCATTCTGGGGCCCCGCGTTCCTGCTCACGTCCTTCATCCTCGTCGCGCTCATCATGATGAACGTCCTCCAGGTCCGCCGCGAAACGCTCCTGCCCGCCGCCTTCGTCGAAGAATTCGAAGCCAAACTCAATGCCAAGGATTTTCAGGGGGCCTACGAATTTGCCAAAGCTGATGACTCGTTCGTCGCACGAGTGCTCGCTGCTGGCATGTCCCGCCTCAATCGTGGCTACGAAGAAGCCGTTGCCGGCATGCAGGAAACCGGCGAAGATGAAAATATGGCACTCGAACATCGACTCAGCTACGTCGCCCTCATCGGCTCCATCGCCCCCATGATGGGACTCATGGGAACCGTTCAGGGGATGATCAGCAGCTTCGACATCATCGCCACCTCCGCCACCTCCCCCAAGCCTTCCGAACTGGCAGACGGTATCTCCACCGCTCTTGTCACGACCTTCATCGGACTTATCCTCGCCATCCCCGCAATGGTCTTCCACGGCATCCTCAAAAACCGCATTCAACGCCTGGTGCTTGAGATTGGTATGGTCAGCGAAGGACTCATGGGACGCTTCGCCAGCTTCGGTAAAAAGTCAGCCTGATTCCCCCGTGCTTCACTGTCAATCCACCTCCCGCCGCATCTGCCCTTTGCTGCGAGTGAATCCATGAAGTTCAAGCCCGCCGACGTCAGTGCAGCCGAACTCGACATGACCCCCATGATCGATATCGTCTTTCAGCTGATCACCTTTTTCATGGTGATTAACAAGTTCGATCAGGACGAAGCAGACGAACGCGTCGGTCTGCCCCGCGATACTCTCGCCAGGCCTCCCGCCGTCCAGCGCAAAAACGCCTTCGTACTCAACTTCGGCTTCACAAAAAACCAGAAGGGCGAACGGCTCAGCGAAGACCCCTTCCTCTTCATCGGCGACGAACAGCTCACACTCGAACAGCTCCGCCCACGGCTTCGCCAGGAATCGCAGTTCTATCGCACCATCGGCACCAGTCTCGAAGACGTAACAGTCGAAATCCGCGCTGACGCCTCCGTCAAAGCCGGACTCGTCCAGGAACTCATCCAGATGTGCCAGGAAACGGGCATTGAATTCCAGCGCTTTGCCCTCAAGGCCACACAGGCCGCCGTCCAGTAACACCAACTCCCAGCGTTCACCCAAAACGGCATCAGGCCACCGACCATGAAGCTCAAAAGCCGTACCCCCAGTAAAATTATGCTGGACATGACGCCCATGATCGACGTCGTGTTCCAGCTGATGATTTTCTTCATGTGTACCCTCAAAGTGCTCGAACCCGAAGGGGACTTCGACATCAGCATGCCGCTCGGCGCACCAAGTGCTTCTACCGTCAACGACGCCGAACTCCCACCCTTCAAAGTCCGCATGCAGGCCGACGCTTCCGGTGCCCTGCAGACGCTCTCCTTCAACGGCCAAAGTCTGGGCGCCGGTGACCAGGCCTTCGCAAGACTCAATTCCGAAGTCTTCCGCGCCATCACAGCGCTGCAGGCCATCGGGAAGGAACAACAGGAAAAGCAGGAAGTTGAGATCGATCCCGACTACAATCTCGACTACCGTCACGTGATCAATGCCATCGGCGCCTGCTCCGGACGGCTCGGTCCAAACGGTGTTCCTGTGCGGTACATCAGCCGCATCAAATTTGCACCGCGGCGCGAGCCCCGCTAAGTGCTGCCCAACGGAAATCCTGCGTGTACTCCGGCCCAGCCTCTGCAACTCCCGTGGTCCTCCCCTGCACCCACGTCCCTCCCGACCTCCTCCAGCGGTCGCGGGATCGTCGTGGCTTCGAAAGCGAATACCCATTCGACTCGAAGTGGTTCCGTACCGCCGACGGCATCCAGCACTACATCGACGAAGGTTCCGGACCTCCGCTCCTGATGGTCCACGGCAATCCCACATGGAGCTTCGCCTGGCGACGGCTCGTCACGGCCCTCAAAGACCGCTTTCGTGTCATTGCCATCGACCACCTCGGCTGCGGCTTCTCCCAAAAACCCTCCAGCCGCCCGCTCTATACACTCCAGCATCACATCAGTCGCCTCCGGCACCTCGTGCAGCTGCTCGACCTGCAGCACATCACCCTGTTCGGCCATGACTGGGGCGGGGCCATCGGCATGGGCTGCGCCGGTTCGCTGCCGGAACGCTTTGATCGATTCGTCCTGATGAATACAGGCGCGTTTCGCAGTCAGTCCATTCCACTGCGAATCGCCTTGTGCCGTATTCCACTCGCCGGTGAACTTGGCGTCCGTGGGCTGAATCTCTTTTCCCGCGCCGCTCTTTCCATGGCCATCGTCAAACCGTTGTCCAGGGCCGCCCGCGCCGGGTATCTCGCACCCTGCAACTCGTGGGCCAACCGCATCGCCGTGCACGAATTCGTGCAGGATATCCCACTCACACCCCGTCATCACAGCTACGCGGCCCTGGCGGCCGTAGAGCAGGGACTTGAGCAATTCAGGAATCACCCGATGCAGCTCATCTGGGGCCTCCAGGACTGGTGCTTCACTCCGAGCGAATTCCTTGAAGGCTTCCGCCAGCGTTTTCCCGGTGCCAGCGTCCTGAGCTTACCCGAGGCTGGGCATTATGTATTCGAAGATGCACCGGAAGAGCTGCTGACGCAGGTGGAACGTTTTCTGAACAGATCCCCTGAATGATGCTCCGCTGAATCATGCAGCATCCGCCTGCAAGCGCGATGAGGCTATGATTTCGTTGGCTGCAGCTGCAGGTCTGAGTCTGGAATTCGGGGCCCATTGCTCAGGTCTCTTTGCATTGCCCGTCCCGGCTTCCGGTCGTTTGGGGGGCCATTTTCCCGAGTGTGGCTACGCTCCGATTCCCTGGAATCCAGCACGAAAAAAAACGCAAAATCCAAGGATCCTCGAACAGTCGTCCTGCCGTCTGTATATTGCAGACAAGAAAAATCCCGGCCTGTTTTCAATCTCTCCACAGCTGCGGCCACAGGCCAGCCGTTTCAGAACAGCCCCAAAGTGCACCAGAGAGTGATGGTTGGTCATGAAGATTCACGAATACCAGGGCAAACAACTCTTCCGCGCCGCCGGCGTTGCCGTGCCACAGGGCATCGTGGCCAAAACACCTGAAGAAGCCGCCGCCGCCTTCGAAACACTCGGCGGCTCGCTTGCTGTCGTCAAGTCCCAGATTCACGCAGGTGGCCGGGGCAAGGGAACATTTCAAGAGCATCCTCAGCAGCGCGGGGTGGTTCTCGTTCGCTCCGGCGAAGAAGCCCGACAAAACGCCCAGCGAATGCTCGGAAATACACTCGTCACCATCCAGACCGGCCCCGAAGGCAAACAGGTCAACACTCTGTTCGTCGAACAGGGACTGCAAATTGCCCGCGAACTGTATCTCGGGATTGTCGTCGATCGTGAAGCCGGTGGCCCCGTGCTCATCATGTCCTCCGAAGGCGGCGTTGAAATCGAAGAGGTCGCCAAACATTCACCCGAAAAAATTCTCAAAGAGCCCTTCGATGCAGTTGCCGGGCTTTATCCCTATCAGGCCCGCAAGCTGGCGTATGCTCTGGGCTTCGACACTGCGGCCGTCCGCAGCGCCGAAAAGTTTCTCCCGCAGATCTGTCGGTTCTTCGTTCAGTACGACTGCAGCATGACGGAAATCAACCCGCTGGTCATCACCAAAGACGGCCAGCTCATCGCGCTCGATGCCAAAGTCACCTTCGATGACAATGCCCTGTTTCGCCACCGCGACGTGGTCGAACTGCGCGATCTCAGCGAAGAAGACCCTGCCGAAGTTCGCGCCGCCGATACCGGACTCAGCTACGTCAAACTCAACGGCAACATCGGCTGTCTGGTGAACGGTGCTGGTCTGGCCATGAGCACCATGGATCTGATTAAGCTCCACGGTGGCGAACCTGCCAACTTCCTCGATGTTGGTGGTGGTGCCAGCGAAGACCAGGTGACCGAAGCCTTCCGCATCATCCTTGCTGACAAAAACGTCCGCGCGGTGCTCGTGAATATCTTCGGTGGCATCATGCGGTGTGACATCATCGTCTCAGCACTCCTGAATGCCTACGAAAAAGTCGGCTTTAACGTACCGCTCGTCGTCCGACTTGAAGGTACCAACGTCGAAAAAGCCCGGGAAATGCTGGCCGCCAGTGGCCGTGCGATCATCGCTGCGACAGATCTCACCGATGCCGCCCGCAAGGTCGTCCAGTCGCTCACGCCCTGAACCTCCTGCACCGCCAGCATCGGTCTCCCGCCCACACCGCTCGCGTCCCAGTCTCTCTCCATCCCCTTTCACGCGAATTCATCCGATGAGCATCCTCGTTTCGAAGGCAACTAAAGTCATCACTCAGGGCATCACCGGAAACTCCGGGCTCTTCCACAGCCAGCAGTGCCGCGCCTACGCTGCCGAATGTCAGCCGGGAGTGGACGTGTTTGTCGGTGGAGTGACTCCGGGGAAAGGCGGCACCTCGGTCGATGGCTTCCCCGTCTTTAATTCGGTCATTGAAGCCCGCGAAAAAACCGGTGCGAATACATCTATGGTTTTCGTGCCCCCGCCGTTCTGCGCGGATGCCATTCTGGAAGCCGCTGATGCCGGGATGGATCTCATTATCGCCATCACAGAGGGCATCCCGGTGATGGACATGCTTCGCGTCCGCCGCGGGCTCGAAAAGTCCCGCTCACGGCTCATCGGCCCCAACTGCCCCGGCGTGATCACTCCAGGCGTCGCCAAAATCGGCATCATGCCCGGCTATATCCATCGCCCCGGGACGATTGGTATCATCAGCAAAAGCGGCACCCTGACCTACGAAGCCGCCTGGCAGCTCGGACGCGTCGGACTCGGCCAAAGCACTGCTGTCGGTATCGGCGGTGACCCCATCAATGGCACCAACTACATTGAACTGCTCAAAATGTTCCAGGACGACCCCGGTACCGAAGGCATTCTGCTCATCGGAGAAATCGGCGGCAACGCGGAAATTCAGGCGGCCGACTACATTCGCAGCCACGTCACCAAACCAGTCGCCGGCTTCATCGCCGGACAAACCGCTCCCCCGGGAAAACGCATGGGCCACGCCGGCGCCATCATTTCCGGCGGTGGCGGTACTGCTGCTGAAAAAATGAAGGCACTCCGGGACGTCGGAGTCATCGTCTCAGACAGCCCCGGTGGCATGGGCGACGCCATGAAACAGGCGCTCGCAAGGTAAGTCTCGGTGACAACCCGCTTGTCACGGCACACCAGATGCATACGCTCCGGTGTCCCGAGTACAACGACACTACAGCCGAACAGTCCCTGAGGAAATTGGTCATTTTCTGAAAATTCAGCTTTGAGTGGAAACAGCTGGTTTGTTGCCACCAATTGCAGCAGCGAGGAGACCGTCACCGGTTGAGGGCAAGGTTGCCTCTCCCGCACTCTCGCGACGCCACAACTCTGCTGCACAGCTCAGCGCCTGACGACGATCGATGTTCACCTGAACTCCGCACGCAAAACCGCCTGCGTCGAGTCCGTGGGAACTGAGTCACTACCCCGCCACCCCCGCTCCGGCGACCTTTAACCTGCTGAATCCAGCAGGAACAAATGTGCTGTTTCCGGCTTTGGGACAGAGGAGAAGTCCGGCAATCAGATTCTGGTCGCCGTGCTGTCGGTGACCATGCGCTTCGCGATCGGGCTACCGTTTGGTTCTCTGTTACTCACTCCTCGTTCCTGGCCACTCATTCCTCAGCGCCTTTCCCGCCATGGCTCCGGTCGGCACACCGTGGTGCACGGCGAAGACGCCATTCACAAGCACATGGAGAAGTCCGGTGTTGGCCTGCCAGGGGTTATTGAAATCGGCCAGATCGCGGAATTCGGCGGGATCGAATACGACGACGTCGGCGGTCATGCCGTTGCGGAGCAGTCCGCGGGATTTCAGGCCGAGTATCTCTGCGGGGAGGCCGGTGGCGCTGCGAATGGCGGCGGCAAGACTCAGCACACCCTCTTCCACGGCGTAGCGACCGATCTTTCGTGGAAACGTTCCGAAGGAACGCGGATGCGGCTGCGTGGCTCCGAAGACCTTCACTCCACCGTCGCTTGCCGTCGCCACCCACTCACGCGGCATCGCCAGTCGCAGATCCTCTTCGCTCATGTTGAAGTTCACAATCGAAGCACCTCCGTTGCGTTCAATGTCGAGCACGATCTCTGTGATGCTGCGGCTCTGGGCTGCCGACAGTTCGTCGAGAGACTTTCCAACATAGCTGCGATTGAAGCTGCAGGAGGCGATTTGAATTCGAGTGGCCGTTCGGAGTTTCTCATCTACCGCGGCTGCGATGCGAGCTGCCACTTCCGGGTCATCCAGACGCTGCTTCAGGAGTTCTCGGCCGCCTTCTCTGGACCAGGCAGGCAGTAAAGTGGCTTCGAGGGAGGTGCTGGAGGCAGTGTAAGGGTACTGGTCGGCAGTCACTTTGCGACCTGCCGCCCGAGCTGTTTCGATGCGATCAATTGCCAGACGCAGACTGCCCCAGTGCGGTCGGCCACTGGCTTTCAGATGCGACACATGCACGGCGCAGCCTGCTTCCTCGCCGATCTTCAGAGCCTCTTCGATGCTGGACAACAGCTCTGCTCCTTCACCCCGAATATGGCTGCCGTAAAATCCACCGCCTGCGGCGACGACGCGAGCGATTTCGATCAGCTCTGATGTCGGCGTGAGTGTTCCGGGGATGTAGATGAGACCCGTGGTCATTCCAAAGGCACCATCCTTCATAGCCTGTGCGGCGAGCTCCCGCATCCGCTGCAGTTCTTCGGGGGTCGGTGATCGATCAGACTTGCCGATGACTTCTGAACGCAGACTTCCCTGCGGCAGCAGATGCGCCACGTTGGTGCCAGCTCCCTGACGGTCGATGGTGCTCAGGTACTTGCCGCAATCCACAGGACCAAAACCACAGTTGCCGGTGACCATGGTGGTGCAGCCCTGGAGCAGATAATTGACGCAGGCACGGGTGTCCCGTTCGAGCACCGGGTCGTCGCTGTGGGTGTGCAGGTCGATGAAGCCGGGACAGATGACAAGCCCGCTGCAGTCGATGACAATGTCAGCCTCGACCACGCCCCTGTCTGCCTCAGCGAGCACTTCGAGACGGTCTTTGCGAATGACCACTGAGCCCGTGAATGGCTCGCTCCCGTCACCCACATGAATCTGGCCACCTGCCAGCAGCACGTCGGCTCGACCGGACTCCGGAATTGACGACGGGGGTGGAGCATCCTGGGGGCGGGCAGACGAGCTGATGCAGGCACAGAGAATGAACAGGATCGGAAATCGCGTTCGTGGTTCCATCAAATCACTCCCGCATCAGCAGTTCAGGAATTCAGCGCTGTCATACCCGCAAACACGCACTGCGGACCCCTGGAGTCTCGCAAACCAGCCTGGCACGTGCAAACCCGCAGGAATGTTTGTGCGGCGAATTCCGTTGACGAAGGCGACCCACTAATATTCGCAGCAATCCACTGCCAGCAGACTGCAGTCATTCGCAAGGAACACCTGCCCATGTACAACCGCCAGCGACTCATGGAACTCATCCGCCAGCGTGCGCTCAAATTCGGTGACTTCACTCTCGCCTCCGGAAAGAAGTCTTCTTATTACCTGGACGGCAAACAGGTCACACTCAGCAGCGAAGGACTCCTGCAGATCTCCTGGGGACTCCTCGAATTGCTCAGGGACGTCAACTTCAGTGGATTCGGTGGCATGAGCATCGGTGCGGATCCGATCGTCGGCGGAGTTCTCGTGGCCGCAGCCGCTCAGAATCGTCCAATGCTGGGCTTCATGGTTCGCAAGGAAGCCAAGGGACACGGCACCCAGCGGTTTATCGAAGGGCCAATTCAGCCGGGGGACCGCGTGGTGATTGTTGACGACGTCGTCACCACCGGCGGAAGTGCTCTGCAAGCCATAGACCGCGTCCAGGAGTTCGGCTGCGAAGTGGTACACGTGGTCGGAATCGTGGATCGTCTCCAGGGTGGCGCTGCCGCCTTTCAGGCCCGCGGCCTGAACTTTTCCGCTCTGCTCACCATTCGAGATTTTGGCATCGAACCGCCTCCGGAATCCTGAACCCTCACGCAACTTTTTCATACTTCCAGGTTCAGGCTCATTTTCTCCCATCGGACATTCATGCTCCCCAAACTGCGCCTCCGCGCCTTCACACTGATCGAACTCCTTGTGGTGCTTGCCATCGTCGCCGTGCTCCTCGCACTGCTGCTGCCCGCCGTCCAGCAGGCGCGGGCGGCAGCCCGCAGCGCTCAATGCCGCAATCACCTCAAACAGCTCGTGCTCGCACTCCACAACTATGCCGAAGTTCACAACGACTTTCTGATTCCATACGTGATCGAAGACACCACTCGCCTGCAGTTCCTGCAAACCTACTCCGGAAATCCTGGACAGGCTCAATTCTGGTTCGGCACTGTCGATTATGGCCAGCCGGATCCAGCTCGACGACTCAACTTTCCGGCAGGTCCATTAAGCCCTTACATCGAGTCGAACTACGCGGTCTTTCAGTGTCCCGATTTTGGGACAACTCAAATGGACCGCGTCAGATTCGGGCGCCCAGCGACGGGTTATGGATACAACGGAACGTACCTGGCACGGAGCAGCGGGATCGAGTGGCAGCCGCCGAACTGGCTGCCGGAGGCAAGTCCATTACCGGCTTGTCGGCGTCTGCGGGACGTGCGTCAGACATCGGGTACAGTGGCGTTTGCGGACTCGGCCGCGGTCAATCTGCTGAACTTCTCACCGTTGGTTTTCAGCTTCGAGGAAAACTGGCTTTTAGAGCCTCCTTCGCGGAATTTCCCGACAATTCATTTCCGCCATCAGGACTCGGCTAATGCTGCATTTCTCGACGGACATGTGGAATCCTTTTCGTGGGCATCGGAAGTATCAGTCCCTGGGCCGAACTACATTTTTGCAGAGCAAAAACTGAGAATGGACCAGCGGAGACTCGGTTTTCTGTCCAACGGAAACCTTCAGGATGCGCGGAAACGTGACGAAGTTTACGATTTGGAATGAAGTTCGCAGGGGGCGAGTCAGCGTATGATCTCAGGGACAACGCCTTAGCAACCGGATGTGGGACCCTGTTGCCGTGAAGCCCGATCGCATGATGCACCGAATTCCCGAAGGAGCCGACTTCTCATGGCACACAGGCTGGATACCTATGTCATTCAGGGCGAAATCAGTAATCTCACCAGAAACACCGTCCACGGCCGTCTTGAGGTACTCCGTGCACAGGTAGTGAAGGGACGCACTATTGTCGGTCCCGCAGTGCTGCTGCTGTCGCTGACGGGCAACCTTTCGGGCGACCTCGCTGGTCGTCGCTTTCGATTCTCAGCTCGACCGACGGCTGCACTGCCCGGCATTCCTTTGCCGGATTTCTTCCATTCAGAACAGATCGGGGTGGTCTCTGATTCTCTCCTGCGAATCGTCACCGTAGATCCTGAGGAAAACACCGTAGACTGTCAGCGTGCTTCGGTATACCTTCAGTGGCACAGCCAGAACGGCACCGTAGCCCTCGAATTGCTTGACCCTGTCCTCGAATTTGACGCGGCAGAGGCCGACTCTCTGGCGACTGCTCCGTCTCCTCCGGCAGTCTCGACATTTTCAAATACCGACGACAGTTGTTTCGAAGTCATCCCGGATCACGCATCCGGCGTCAGCGAGGCGGCCTGCGATTCCAATGAGATGGACCACGACGATCAGTACCAACTGTTCGATCCTCGATTGGAAGAGCAAATCCGGCGGTCTGCTGCGGAATTCACCGATGATAGCAGTGACCCCATCCGCTCATCCGGGCTTCCTCGTCATCGCTGGGACGAAATCATCCCGGGAATTGACCCTGAAACCAGGCGTCTCTACGAAACGTGGGACGAAGTACTCGGGGGGGAAAAGGACGAGCCACTCACTCTGCTGTTCGATGAACCACTCTGCCTTCCAACCCCGGCAAGCCTTTGCGACGAAAATCACGCCTGGCAGGTACTCTCTCAACTCCTCAAAGCCATGGCCCTTCGCGGTGTTGCCTTCGAGATGTGCCACCACGTATCTGCAAAAGAGGCCTACCGACTGCTGATCGAAGAATTGCTTCCTGAAGCCGGAGTGCATCCAGGGCTGGTTGACACTGGATTTATCTGTCACTTTGGAACCGCAGAGTTCTGTCCACACTGTCAGGCGGAAGTGGATGGGTCCCCCTGATCACCCTCCTCGGCTTCTCAGTGTCGGGATTGACCTGACGCTTCTGGAATTACCGAGATTCCGGGGCTAGAGTTGACAGCAGAACGACCGATTCCGTCGCTTCGACTTTCGCCTCAAAAGGCCTCATCACCATGCCCCAGGTCAAGTTTGTCAACGAAAAGCTCACCGTGGACGTCGCTGCAGGCGAAAACCTCCGCAAGGTGGCCCTGAAGAATGGTGTGCAGATTTACGAGGGCCCCCATAAATACCTGAACTGTATGGGTTTCGGACAATGCTGCAGCTGCAGTGTCGTCCTTAGTAAGGGCCGCGAAAACGCTTCTCCCCGCAGCATCTTCGAACGTCTATGGAAGTGGCTGCACCCGCTGTTCGGACTCAAAATCCTCAGCAACCCCGGGAAGGAAGTTCGTCTTGCCTGTCAGACGTGTGTCCGCGGTGACATTGACGTAGAGACCCATCCCCCAATCAACTGGCACGGTGAAAAGTTCTGGGGCTGATCTTCATTTCCTCACAAACCGATATCCAACACCCCGCACCGTTTCAATCAGATCTGCCAGTCCTTCCATTTTCTTCCGCAGTGACCTGACGTGCACGTCGATCGTGCGTTCCAGTGAATTCGCGTCTTCCCCTCGAGACGTTTCCATCAGTTCGTTTCGCGAAAATGGACGGCCCGGCTGTGACATCATCGTCCACAGCATACGGAACTCTGTCGGTGTCAAGTCCATCAAAGAACCGTTCAGAACGGCGGTGTGATTCGTGCGATCGATCTCAATTCCGTGCAGGGTGATCACACTGCGACCGGATTCAGCCGTCTCAACCCGCCGCAACAGCGCCTTCACGCGATGAATGAGCGGTTGCATGCGAAAGGGCTTGGTCACATAGTCGTCCGCCCCCATGTTAAATCCCACGATTTCGTCAGTCTCTGCGCTGCGGGCGGTGAGCATCATTACGGGGATTGTGCGAGTTTTGGGTTCGCTCTTGAGCACTCGACAGATTTGCAGACCGTCGATTCCGGGGAGCATCAGATCGAGCACAATCAGGTCGGGAAGGAGGGACTGCGCACGAGCAAGTCCGGTGCGGCCGTCGCGTTCCCACTGAACAGCAAAACCTTCCTTCCGAAGATTCCAGGTGAGCACATCCGCGATGGACTGTTCGTCTTCGATCACCAGTATCGTTGGCTGCATGGAATCCTTTTTACCTTCCTGAAACAGGAACCAACCCCCAAATCTATTCTGCACCTCCAATCCGCAGATTGCCGGATCTTCGGGGCAGCCTTGGGTGGCGGATAATTGCACCTTCCACCAGATACACCACATCTTCCGCTATGTTCGTCGCGTGATCTGCAACGCGTTCCACGTGGCGAATCACGGAGAACAAATGCAGCCCCGGATCCACCAGATCCGGTCGCTGCTTCATCATCAGTACGACTTCCTGAATGAGCTCCCGATTGAGCTGATCAACGGCTTCGTCCCGCTGACAGACTCGACGAGCGAGCACTGCGTTCTGCTGGACAAATGCGTCGATGCTGTCGTGGAGCATACTGAGGGACTCGCGAGTCATTTCGGTGAGTCGTTCCGGCATGGGAAACGCAGCATGCTCAGCCAGACCACTGGCCCGCTCTGCAATACTCACTGCCAGATCCGCAACACGCTCCAGTTCCCCGCAGATCTTCATCACCACAGTCACCCGTCGCAGATCATTTGCCACCGGGTGATAGAGTGCGAGGATCTTCAGGCATTCTTCTTCAATTCGCACATCCCATTCATCGACCTCCACATCCCTGCCGGATAGTTCCCGAGCCAGTTCCGCGCGACCGGAACGCAACCCGTCCATCGCGTCGTGAATTAACTCCTCAACGGTGGAGCACATTGCGAGTATTCCACGATGCAGATGCTCCATCTCTCGCACAAAGTGAATCGTCATCTCCACGCCCCCGAGTATCTCTGCGAATGTGAATATTTCGTTAAGTGATTGTTGGAAATTGAAGCAGCCAACCCAGCTGTCATTGCAGTCGTTTTCAGCCAAAACGACCGGTGATGTAGTCCTCTGTCTGCTTTTCAGAAGGACTGGTGAAGATCGTTGTCGTCGGCCCGCACTCCACCAGTCGCCCCTTGAAAAAGAAGGCTGTCTGATGACTTACACGCGATGCCTGCTGCATGTTGTGAGTCACAATCACAATCGTATAGTTGGCACACAGCTCGCCGATGAGGTTTTCAATGCGGTCAGTGCTTGCAGGATCCAGCGCTGAGGCGGGTTCGTCCATCAGAATGATGCGAGGATTTGTGGCCAGCGTTCTGGCGATGCAGAGCCGCTGCTGCTGACCACCGCTGAGCGCCATAGCCGAAGTCTGCAGGCGATCCTTGACTTCATCCCAGAGCGCAGCGCGGCGCAGACAGGATTCCACCAGATCTGCCAGCACCGCACGGTTACGCTCCCCCGCGACTCGCGGACCATACGCCACGTTCTCGAAGATGCTCTTGGGAAACGGAGTGGACTTCTGGAAGACCATGCCGACGTGCTTGCGCAGGAGCACCACGTCGACGGCGGGATCCATGATGTTCTGGCCCTCGACCAGACATTCACCTGTACAGCGAGCCCCTTCGATGAGGTCATTCATCCGGTTGAGCGTTCTCAGGAAGGTGCTTTTGCCACACCCCGAAGGCCCGATTAAGGCCGTAACAGATCGCTCAGGTACCATCAGCGAAATGTCATAGAGCACCTGATGGTCACCGTAGTAAAAGTTCATCCCGCGTACGTCGATGGCTGCTGGATGAGCCGACGTATCGAGGTTTCGGTCCACTCCGGGAACTGATGGAGGCACTGATGACATACCTCCCGAAATTGCCGCCATTTCAATTCTCCTACCATTTCAGGTTGCGGGCAGCTCGGGCGCGGACGAGCATGGCTGTGGCGTTGATGGTCAGAAGCACCGCCAGCAGCACCACAATCCCGGCTGCCGCCACCGCTGCAAACCGATCCTGCGGATCCGGCTGCTTGGACCAGTCATAAATTGCCACCGGCATGGCAGTGAACTGGTCGAACGGAACGGCCAGCAGCCTGGAAGGGTTCATAAGCACCTGCAGGGGAGATTCGATGCCGCCGGGACATAAACTGGTCATCGTCAGCACCCCGATCATCATCAGCGGCGCCGCTTCACCGATCGCACGTGAAATGGAAAGGATCACTCCAGTGGAGATACCTGGGAGCGCTGCCGGGAGGACCTGGCGCCAGATCGTTTGCCACCGGGTCGCGCCGAGGGCCAGAGATGCGACGCGGATCGTCGATGGTACGGCCCGCAGAGCTTCCTGCGAGGCAATAATGACGGTTGGAAGGATCACAAGACTCACCGTCAGCGCCCCGGCAAGCACACAGCCATCAAAGATCTCAAGCTGCAGCAGCCTGATCCTGAACAGTCCCAGCACCTTGATTGCGTGACGACCGTCGAAGAGGATTTCGAGCGAGTCCATGAGTGGTCGAAAGATTGTCAGTCCCAGAATTCCATAGACAATCGACGGAACGCCGGCCAGATTCGACAGATTCACGCGAATCACTCGCACAATGAAACTGTCCTTCGCCAGTTCCTCCAGGTAGACGGCAGAACCAATTCCGACCGGAATCGAAAACAAGGCTGTCAGTGCCACCAGCCAGAACGTCCCCCAGATGCCGGCCAGCATGCCGGCCTTTTCCGGATTGAAGGATGTGTAACTTGTAACGAAATTCGGCGATAATCGCCCAAGGCTCTTCCAGACGATCGACGCCAGCAGCACACCAAGGATTGCCAGCGACGAATAGGTTACCACGCGACAGGACCAGAGAAACGCGCGGGATACCAGCAGTCGCCGCCGAATCCACGGATCGTTACCTGATCTGAAGTTGACCGGTGTCCCGGAGACTTCGGCGGATACAGGTGGGATGGATGCAGTACTCACTGGTACACCTCGCGGTATCGTCGGAGTATCCAGTTGGAGATGAGGTTGATGATCAGAGTGATTGCAAAAAGGGTGATCCCCACCGCATACATGCTCATGCGGCCGATCGAAGCGGCATCGCTGTCTCCCGTGCTTGCATGAACCATGAAGCCGGTCATTGTCTGAGCACCTTCAAGGGGATTGAAGGCCAGAGCAGGACCGCTTCCTGCTGCGATGGCTACCGCCATCGTCTCGCCAACTGCCCGGGAAAAAGCCAGCAGAAAGGAGGCGAGAATTCCGGAGAGAGCGGCAGGGACGACAACTTTGACCGAAACGTCAAATCGAGTGCTTCCGAGGGCGAAGGCGGCCTCACGCAGACTTCGCGGGACCGACCGAATCACGTCCTCGCTCAGTGATGCAATCAGTGGCGTGACCATAATCCCCACCACAATCCCGGCACTCAGGCTGTTGAAGACGGAAACATGGAGTCCCAGCAGCCCGAAGAGGGGCTTGAGCACCCAGGGGGTGATGAACTTTAAAGCGAAAAAGCCGAAGACGACGGATGGGATGCCGGCGAGTATTTCGAGGATGGGCTTGATCCATTCACGTTCATGCGGATGCGCGTACTCACTCATGTAAATCGCAGCGCCAAGACCCGCTGGAATGCTCACCAGCGACGCTATCAACGCGACCATCAGAGTACCGGAAAAGAGCGGCAGAATTCCGTATTGCCCCCCCGATTCTGCAGGACGCCAGTGGCTGCTGGTGAGGAATTCAAACAGCGAAACTCGTTCGAAAAATGCTGCTGACGAACCCGGTGAATACACCGCGTTCCCCAGCAGCACAACGATGATTCCGCAGGTGGTAAAGACAGATAATGCCGCGCAACAGAAGAGTAACCACTGGATGGCTGTCTCGTGGCGGCGGTTGGTTTGGCGATTCGCCCATGTCGACATGCGGCTGATACCTGTCACCTGGGAACTGACTATTTCGAAACCGACAGCTCAGAGATTGCTTTTTCCAGAGTTTCCTGGCTGGCCTTCAACTGGGCTTCGTCAAGTGGCACGTAGCCAACTTTACTGACCTGAGCCTGACCATCACCAAGAATGTATCTGGCGTACTCCTGCACTTCCTGTCGCGCCAAAGCACTTTTGCGGACGTAGATGAACAGCGGTCTTGCCAGCGGAGTGTAGTTTCCTGAACGAACCGACTCCACCGTCGGCCCAACTCCGTCCGCAGGATTGTCCGTGGCGGAAATCTTCAGCGCCCGCACCTTGTCCTGGTTTGAAAAGTAGTAGGCACAGCCGAAGAATCCCATGCCGCCTTTCTCGCCAGCGATCCCCGTCACCGTCACGTTATCGTCTGAACTGGCTCCGTACCCCTCCCGAATCGCGTCCTCCTTACCGTTGATCACTTCCGTGAAGTAATCAAAAGTTCCAGACTCGTCGCCCGGTCCAAACAGTTTCATTGGCTCCGCCGGCCACGAAGGATCCACGTCCTTCCACGTCTCCACCTGACTGCCCGGCTTCCAGACACTATTCAGTTGAGCAACCGTCATTGAATCTGCCCAGGTGTTTTCCTTGTTTACACAGACGGTCAGACCATCCAGACATATTCTGAGCTCCACCAGCTCGATTCCGTTCTTTTTGCACTCTTCCAGTTCCGAGGCCTTGATCGGCCTCGACGCGTTTGCAATATCAATACGCCCCGCAATCATCTCCTTGAATCCCGTACCCGTCCCTGTACTCGTCACCTGAACTTTGACGTCCCGAAACTTGTCCTCAAACTCCTCGTTCATCGGAATCGCCACGCGGTAAACAGTGCTGGACCCGTTCACCTGTATTCTCCGCGGTGTCTCACTCACTCTGCCTGATGCAGCCGCATCGCCGGAAGTCGATCCCCCGGATGCTTCGCTGGCACCCGCCACGGGCTGGTCCACAGACTCGATCGTACATCCCGCAAGCGAACTCAGGCAGGCTGCGATCAGGCCCAGCACCCTCCCGGCAGAACTTATCCAGCCTGATCCCACTACTACACCCCTGCATACCACCGCTTCGCCGTAATTCAACACGTTTGCCTCCGTTGTGACGGTTCCTGAATCCTGAGGAATCACTTGCTTCTCTCAGACAGTCAATTCAACGCATCGTTTGTTAAGAATATATGAAGTTTTTGTGTGAACCGTTCCTCAGCAATTCCAATGCCGCCAGCCTCCCTCTACTCGATATACTCCTCAACAGCCAGCAAAAACCTGCTTTTCACGTAATTTCGCCCGTTGAGCACAGGCTGGCCGAAACACTACGGTATCCTGTAAGATTCACAACTACGCCCCAAATTCCCCGCGGTCGCCTCCAGGCCACTGCTCGAACCTGACCCTGTGAGATTTCCATGTCGGCGTGGTCGCCAGGCTCCTGGACAACCAAAACTGCTCTCCAGCAACCCGAATACCAGGACCCGGAACAGCTTAAATCTGTCCTCCGCACCCTCGCACAGCTCCCCCCGCTGGTGACTGCCTGGGAAGTCGATCGGCTGCGGACGCAGCTCCAGCAGGTGGATACAGGGCAGTCGTTCATTCTCCAGGGCGGAGACTGTTCCGAAAGTTTCGACGACTGCAGCAGTGCCACCATCCTGCGAAAGCTCAAGGTCCTCATCCAGATGAGCCTTGTGCTCATCTGCGGTGCTCGCAGACGCATCGTCCGCATCGGTCGCATCGCAGGTCAATACGCCAAACCTCGCAGCTCAGCCACCGAAATCCGTGGCGGCGTTGAACTCCCCAGCTACCGCGGAGACATCGTCAACCACCCCGGATTTACCCCTGAAGAGCGAATTCCTGATCCCCGCCTGATGCTCCGCGCCCACGAACGCTCCGCTCTTACCCTCAACTACATCCGCGCCCTCAGCGAAGGTGGTTTCGCGGACCTTCATCACCCCGAAAACTGGGATCTCGAATTCGTCCGCAACACACCCGGTTCCCGCCGCTATCAGGAACTCCTGCGCTCCCTCAGCGATTCCATTCGCTTTATGGAAGTCATCTCCCCCGGCGAACTCACTCAACTCACTCGCGTCGATTTTTTCACCTCCCACGAAGCCCTGCTCCTGCACTATGAACAGGCGCTCACGCGTCCCGAACGCAGCCGTCACGCCTACAACCTCGGCGCTCACATGCTCTGGATCGGTGACCGCACCCGCGCTCTCGACAGCGCTCACATCGAATACTGCCGCGGAATTCGCAACCCCATCGGACTCAAAGTCGGCAACTCCATCAGCCCCGCCGAACTCATTGAACTCATCGGTATCCTGAATCCCGCCAATGAGCCCGGCCGACTGACGCTCATTCACCGCTTCGGCGCTGAAAAGATTGCCAGTCGATTGCCCGGACTTGCTGAAGCCGTGCAAAAAGCCGGCCTGCGGGTGCTCTGGAGCTGCGATCCGATGCATGGCAACACACAAACCGCCCGCAACGGCATCAAGACCCGCGCCTTCGACGACGTCGTATCGGAAATCATCAGCGCGTTCCGCATTCATCGCCAGATCGGCACTCGACTCTCCGGTATCCATCTTGAACTCACCGGCGAAGATGTCACCGAATGCACCGGCGGACCAGGCAACCTCACCGAATCCGACCTCACTCGCGACTATCGCAGCACCGTCGATCCGCGACTGAACTACGAACAGTCCATGGAAATCGCCTTTATGCTGGCCGAACAGATGCGCTGATCCTGCCACCGCCAGGCTACGGCAAGCCGTTCACCTTCCGCACCACCCACTCCGCCATCAGCAACCCGCTGAAGAGTACGATCACCAGCCAGTGATCCCAGAGTGTGCGTTCCTGCACCTTCTCTTCAGGTTCATCCTTTGGCTGCACCAGCTCCAGCAGCTGCCGCGCGTCCCACGGTTCGATCATGCGCCCGCCGCTGAGTTCCGAAAGCTGCTTCAGAAACTCCCGATTGCAGCTCACATTCGCCAGTTCCGCTGACAGCTGGCGACGGACAAGAACTTCCGTGGCGATGGTTTCCGCCGGGGTCGCCGGAGTTCCGGTGACCTGCAATCGCAGTCGCCAGGTGCCTTCCGTAAGCGGTGGCATTCTGGCATTGAAGCGTTCAGGAGCGTCCGCTGCTGGACGCAGTCGAGCCGTGATTGCAGCCTCACCCTCCCGCGGCGGCAGGACTTCTCCCTGAGCATCGAGGCGCTCGGCCACCACTTCCATCACGGCGCTGGCCAGCTGAGGCACGAGCCGACGATCCCAGCGAACAGCCACCTCCGCAGCTTCCTCCTCACCCAGCACAACGTCCGCAACCGACATTCGCACCTCACTGTTGCCCGCAGCAGCCTTGTTTCTTGCAGCCCAGCGAATCAGCTGGCCCCAGAACTGATAATGCCATTCGTCTCCGGACCGCAGTCGCCAGCGCCAGGTACTGTCAAGCCCCATCCACACCGTCTGCCCAAATCCGTAATCCTGATGCACGATTGCCGGAACCGTTGCACCACCTCCACCCGGAACCAGTGCAGACGCCCAAACCTTCGCACCCGGTCGCGGTGTACCTGTATAAATCCATGGGTGTCCCGGGAGTGTCGCCAAACCTCCACTTCCATCCGCTCCCTTTCGCCCCAGCTGAAACATCGGCAGCTCTTCTGCTTCTGATGACAGCGACAGCCTGAACACGGACGGCTCCCCACCCTGCACCGACGCCTGCAACTGCTCCGCCAGCTGCTGCCGAAACTCAGATACCGGCAACAGCCCTGCCAGAGTTTCCGATGCGTAACTCGCCGGCATGCTGCGACGTCCAGGAATTACCAGTAGTGTCAGGCCGTCGCGAGTCATTGCGTCCTCGATCAGCTTCCAGACGTCCTCTTCCACCTCCGCAGGATCCACATCACCCACAACCAGCAGATCCGTGAGCGCCAGCTGCTGGCGGAAGGCTTCCGCCGGAGGCAGCTTTGATTCCATCGCCGGCTCGTTGAGAATCTCCAGATAAGGCTGACGGAAGAGCACCGTTGTGGCCTGCACCTGCTTGTCACGCTCCAGCACGTTCCTCAGATAACGAAACTCCCATCGCGCGTCACCCTCCAGCAGCATCACGCGGGCTTTGTTGTCAACCACTCGAAGATTCACATCGCGCGCATTGTTGTCCTCGCGAAGCTCGCCAGTCTGCACGTCGCTGACAATCCGATAATCAAATCGACCAGTCCTGTCCGTTGGCACAGTGAACTCCACCGATGCCATATCTGCAGCCGGAGTCACTGTCTGCTCCTGCAACGTCTTTCCGTCCTGCTCCAGACGCACCGTCAGCGGCTGACTTTCAAAGCCCGAAGTTCCAAGGACCACGCGAATACGAGCATTGTCGTTGAGAAATACTGTCTCTGGTGACTCCAGAGCTGCCACCGAAAGATCCCGTGGCGGGAGCTGCGAACCAACCGGAATGGTGTGCACTGGAATTCCCAGAGCAGCCAGCCGCTGCGCCTCGACCACAGCGTCCGCCGGCAACGTCTGACGGCCATCCGTAATCAGCACAAAGCTTCGCACCTGCCGACCGGATTCTTCCGCCAGCACCGACTGCAGCGTCTGCACAGCCCCCGTTCCACCGGGCAGCAGATCCCGCCGGTCCGTCGCCAGTCGCTGTTCCAGCTCTTCCGCAGACGTTGACTGCTGTTCCGTTGCGAAGACACGCAAATCCACCGGCATCACGTCGCCAAGGTTGCGCAGGAGTTCGCGGGGTTGAGCCAGCAGCAGGCGTCGGACAAACTCAGTTCGCGGCATCTGCCCCAGTTCTTCAAGGGTGTCGTCCACCTGACGTTTGCGAGCATCTGCGGAGGCACGCTCGACGGCGTTCTGAGGCTCACGACCACTGCCCAGCCAGTCAGGCTCATTGCCGGCTTCGGCCTGAGCGACCCAGGTGTCGATCTGAGCGGACGTATCGTCACTTCCCAGCATCCCCAGAGCCTGAGCCCAGCGGAGCTTTTCCGGGAGCGAGGCGTGGCGGTCCTGAGTTTCCATGCTCAGCGAAGCATCCACCGCCACCACCACTCGACCTCGCTCCTCAACGTCGAAACGCTTCGTGAGCAGTGGCTGGAGCAGGATCAGAAAGAGCAGGGTCAGCACAAGCAGTCGCAGGCCAAGCAGCGTCCAGCCGGCTGCCGGGGGGACGAGGCGACGTTCCAGACGCAGCAGCCAGACACTGAGCACCAGCGCCAGCAGCACACCAAGGCTGGCGAAAATCAGCCAGCCCGTGGAACCTGCTCCCGAAAACATCAAATGCCAGCTCATAGACGCTCACGCACTGTCGCAGTCGTCCGGCCTGGTATCGGAGCAGACTCGGCTGACCGATCCACCGTTTCCGCGGCATCCCGATAGACTTCCGTCAATTCGTCCAGCATCCGCTGCTCACTGAATCTCGTCCGCATCAAATCCTGACCGGCCACTGCCAGCTGTCTCGCGAAATCCCGCTGTCGCAGCAGTTCCAGAATTCGCTCCGATAAACTGGCACTGTCCGATGGAGGCACTATCAGCCCCGTCACCCGGTCCTCGATGACGCTCGTCACTCCACCCACGCCCGAGGCAATCACGGGGCGACCAAGCGCCATGGCTTCCAGCATCATCACGCCAAGGCCCTGCTGAAGCGAGGGCAGGCAGAAAATATCAATCGCCGAAAGATAACCCTGCATCGAGACGCCACCGTCCACAAACGTGAGCCGACGGGAAAGATTCAGAGCTGCCGCAAGCTGACGCAGACTGTGCTCCTCAGGACCACTCCCCGCAATCACTATGCGAATGTCCTGACCCGCTTTGACTACCCGATCACAGGCCTCCAGAAAGAAACGAGCCCCCTTGACAGCCTCCAGCGGCCCCGCCATTCCAATCACCGGAGGACGGTCGTCGTCCAGCGGAAGATCCACCGCCGAACCTGTTGGAATCTCCACGCCTGGCAAGATCACCTTTCGCTCGACGGCTGCGAGCGCCGGCAGACGGGGTATCTGCGACTGCACACTCTCGCTGACGGAAATGAGCATTTTCAGTTGGGGAGCAGGGCGACGCAGGGCGATCGCAGATGCCTCGGTATGGTCCCCGACACTGGCTATGAGCGGTCGATTGAGCTTTCGCGCAAGCACCAGGCCCTGTGAGAGCAGACTGCTGTCCTGCAAATGAATCACGTCAGGACGCTGTTCTTTCAAGTCGCGGTAAATGGTTCGCAGCACCAGCCGGCCCCAGATCGGCAGCGTGTAGCCGGGAATCTCATGCAGCCGCACGCCGCGAAGCAGCGACTCCTCTATCCCCTCGCAGCCAGTACAAACCAGTGCCGTATCCAGTTCCCGTCGCTCCAGCCCCCGCGCAATGCGCAGCGTCAGCAGCGACGAACCCCGAAAGGAAAGTTCCCCGTCCATCAGTAACACGCGGAGTGATGAATCAGCCATGCATGGAGTGTACTGAGGGACTAAAGGGAAGAAAACCAAAGTGCGAGGAAGATGCTGCGGAACAGTGACTCGATGTTTTGGGTGACGGACAGAGACACCCCGAATGCCCCCTCTGTGCGATCGCCCTCAGAGGAGGGGCGGCACGCTGCGGACGAACTGCGGACGAACTATGGGCACGCTGCGGGAAAACCATGGGCGAAGTCTCAGCGGACCTTTGCGACGTCTTCGACGAGCAGTGGGCTGCTGGACTGCTGGAGGCTGCGGCGGAGACGGATGATCAGTCCGGCGTCCTGGTAGTTCCAGAGCTCTCGAAGGATCGAGCTGCCGCCGAGTCGTGCGATGCGGGTGGGACGGCCAAGAATTCTGGAGACCTGTTCCGCCGTCATACCGGGGACAACGCGGCCTTCGCGGGCGGCAAGCTGCAGGTCGTTGCCGGGGACGGAGGACATTTGTTCGCGCGTCATCCACGCGCCGCGGAAGTGTTCCCAGCCGAGCGTTTTCAGGCGATCAGCGATGGCTGCAACTTCGGCCGGGGATTCCTTTGCGGCACGTTCCCACGCGGCTTTGAGCAGTTTGATGGCGCGATCGCGGAGGCCAGGGTCACGCCACTGCTCGGCCGCAAAAAGCGTTTCCTCAGCTGTTCGAAGCATTCCTGCAAGCGTCGTTGTGCCGAACCGCTGCTCCTGGGCCTCCAGCCACCGCTGTCGAAGTTGCAGCGACTCGTTCTGCCGCCCCAGTTGTTCCAGAAGCTGAACGGACTCAAGCAACTGCTGGCGATTGAGCTTGTCGGCGATTTTCAGGTGCCACTGAACTTCCATGTCTTCGAATTCGGCCGCCGCTGGTGCTGCTTCGGGCAGTTGTTCGCGGGTGAGTTTTGAGATGGCCACGCCGTTGCTGCCGTCGGGTTTGAGCTGGAGCCTGAGACTGGCCAGCTGCAGTCGGGAGTAAAGCAGTCGGTGGAGCAATGGTCGGTTGGACTCCGTCGTTTGCTCCCACGCTCGGGTTGCATTCTTCCGAAAGGCATCGGTCAGAGCCTGCGGAGGTGTGAGCGCCGTTTGGTTCCAGCCTGGGAGTGCTCTGGCGAAGGTGGCGAGTGAATTGGGGTCCTCACCGGCAGCTTCGGCAGCCAGGAGCCAGTCCCAGGTGATGTTCTGGATGGCGCCAGAGGCCAGCTGCAGCTGTTCGGCGGTTTTCAGAAGTTCTTTGAGCTGTGCGGGCTGGCCACGCAGCTGTTGCCTGCGGACGCTGAGAGCGGTTGTGCGGACAGCGGTGATTTCCTGTCGCAGCACTTCATCTTCATAGAAGTCCGCGCGCGCCGTGTATTCATCAGCCAGCTTAAGCAGTTCTTCCCACGATCGATCTTTTGCTTCAAGCGCGCGGCGACGCAGTTGCTCCTCATCCATTTCACGTATATGAACCTGATTGACCTGAAAGTGGAGCCGGTTGCCATCGAGCAGGAAGGTGCCGGTAACCTCCAGTGTCTGTCCGCGACGGACGCGATCCGGCAGGCGAATGGTGCTGGGATGTCGGAAGACGATGTCAATCTTCTCCATCCCAAACGACTCGCTCACGCGACTTAGAAAACGACCTTCAATCAGAAACTTCTTCTGATCGCGGGCGTGCTGCTCCCAGAGATTCTTCTGCTGCAGCAGCTGGGGAACGGTCACGATCTGCGCAGTTGCCGGGGGGGCCGCTGCAAAGAGCAGCATCAGTAGTACCGCGACCTGCAACAACAACGCACGTCCACCGCACGAAGGCGAGTGGGGGGTGTCAATCACCCGGCAACTGCGCGTGATCGTGCGATGATCGCCACAGCAGCAGCAGCGCACCGGGGCCGAAACGGCCGTGTGACGTCGGCTGCATGCAGCAGGGCGTTTTTCGACAGATAGATTTCTGCGTTCAACAGACAGGGAGCAGCTGATCATGGTGCGGCAGCCTTTGCGGGATCAATGGGACTGTCAGAAACAGCAGCAGGGTTGCTCTCTGCGGACGGTGCGATCAACTGGGCCTGTCGCTGCAGAATCTCCGGCAGTTCCGGCAGCGACTCGGGGGTCAGTCCCGCTTCTGATGCCAGAAAATCAGACGTCAGCAGTGTGATGCTGCCGGGGTCAAGTTCCAGTTGGAGCGGGCCTGAGGGATCCATGCCGATGCTGCAGGAACGAATACAGGCAAGAAACAACGCGGACTGCCCTGGGTGCTGTTGAGAGAACTGGTGCAGGATACCGGAGCTGGCGGACAACTGAAGCAGGCGACCATGGATCACAAGAGGCAGATCAAGAAGAACGGCAGGAGGAGCAGAGGGGGCGGGCTGAGGAGTGGCTTCGAAGAGCAGGTACAGTCCGCGGAGTTCGGCGGTGAGTTTTTCGGGGTTGGGCGGCCGATCAGGTGTTGTGTTGTCCGTGAGTACTGCAACGGGATCAACGGCGGTCAGCTGATTGAGGGCTTCGCACTGTTGCAGCAGCGAGCGGGCGATGTTGACATCGTGATCGCGTTTCTGCAGGAGGTCGGCGGCTTTGAGTGCCTGTTGCAGGGATTGCTGCAGGACGCTGCGATTGCGATCGTTCTCTGCGTCGAGAGCGGCATCGTATTCACGACGCCATGTGCGCCGCGCAACATCAAGCTGCTGCCGATAGACCATCCAGCCGCCGGTGAGCAGCAACAGCGCGAGGCAACCGGCGGTGAGCAATCGAAAGGGGGTGAAGACGCGGCGAAGTCGGACAGTGACGGGTGTCCGCCGGGGTGTGAGCAGCGAGGTGGGTGGCAGGGTGGGAGCGGGGTTGGAGGCGGTGGAGCTGGCGGATCTGTCTTTCGCCGCAGCGGCGTCGGGCGACAACGGGGCTCTTGTTTGCGATCGACCGGCAGACTGTTCAGGAGTGGGGACGCCCGGGCGTTTCTTGGAGCGGTTGGCGTGGGCCTGCGTCGTTTCGATGCTGTCGGTTGCCCACGCAGGAGCATTGGCGGGGGATGCAGCAGGCTCGCTGGGGGCTGCAGTCGCGCGATCGGTGGTTCTGGTGTCGATCGCAGGCGCTGATTTTCGTCGGGCGGCCGGATAGACGTTCAGCGGGAGCACAAACAGAGATTTTCCGCAGGCCGAACACAGCGCAATCTGGATACGGGGGCGACGGATTCCCGCGACCGAATGACCGCAGTCACACGGAAGTTCGAAAGGCGTGGGGGTATCTGCGGTCGAGCCGCCAAAGAGTTTCGCTCGGGCCTGTGCCAGTCGTTCGCCAATTGTGGTCATTGGAACCGCGCGGTGGGAAATGGGAAAATCCGGGGATGCATCCGGCAGAAATTGCCGGTTTGGGAGATTTTTCCCGAGAGTTGGTGCCGGGGCAAATGGGAGTCAGGAAAATTCCGGAGGAAGGTCGGGATTTCGCAGAGTGGACTTGTCTGCTAAAACATGGCCGAACACTGTTCGGGCAGCGCGAAGCCACCAGGCATATTCTGTGAAAGGATTCCCCACCATGACTCTGTATGACGACAATTCACTGACCATTGGCCGCAGTCCCCTCGTTCGAATCAATCGCCTGACCGCCGGCCTTCCAGGAACAATCTACGCGAAAATTGAAGGCCGCAACCCAGCCTACAGCGTGAAGTGCCGCATCGGTGCTGCCATGATCTGGGACGCCGAAAAAAGCGGTCGCCTGAAGCCGGGCATGGAAGTTGTCGAACCGACCAGCGGCAACACCGGAATCGCACTCGCCTTCGTTTGTGCCGCCCGTGGCTACCGCCTGACCCTGACAATGCCTGAGACAATGTCCATCGAACGCCGCATGATTCTCCGCGCCTTCGGCGCCAATCTGGTACTCACTCCCGGCGCCGAAGGGATGAAAGGCGCGATTGCAAGAGCCGAGGATATGGCGCGACAGCCCAACACTTTCATGCCGCAGCAGTTCAAAAATCCAGCTAATCCGGATATTCACTTCCGCACAACCGGCCCCGAAATCTTCGAAGATCTGCAGGGGAATGTGGACATTTTCGTCGCCGGCGTGGGTACCGGTGGGACAATTACAGGTGTCTCGCGGTTTCTCAAACAGGAAAAGGGGCTCCCGATCCAGTCGATCGCTGTCGAACCATCTGCCAGCCCTGTACTCTCCGGAGGGGCTCCGGGACGCCATCGAATTCAGGGAATCGGCGCCGGTTTCAAGCCCGATATTCTTGACATGGAACTTGTGGACGAAGTTCTGCAGGTGACCGACGAAGAAGCCATGGAAATGGCCCCCCGAGTTGCTCGGGAAGAAGGCATTCTCTGCGGCATCAGCTGCGGTGCCGCAATGGCCGCCGCTTTGAAAGTTGCCGCGCGTCCTTCCAGTGCCGGCCGCAATATCGTGGTCGTCCTGCCCGACTCCGGCGAACGCTATCTGTCCTCACCGATGTTCGACTACGCCCGCGATCAGCCGGCTGCGTGAAACACACGCGGTGATCCGGTGCATCCCTGAATACAGCAGTCCTGAACTATCTCGGAATCATCCATGAGCGAACCTGTTCCCTCAGACGAAAACCTGCAGAAAGTCCGCGAGCGGGTGATGCAGCTGGCGCGGGAGATTGAGCAGCTTTCCGGTCAGGATCTGCCACCTCAGAAGTTCTTTCAGGAATTTCTGGTGCGCGTCGTCACGGCCATCGGTGCCAAAGCCGGCGCCGCGTGGGTGGTGGACGAATCAGGACGGCTCAGCCCAATCGCCCATCTCAACCTCGATCAGATTAAGCTGTTCGAGCGCCCCGGTGCTCAAAGCAGCAACGAAAAAATCCTGATGGAAGTGCTCAATACCGGCGAAGCCCGCACAATTTCGCAGGGCGGCGAAACACAGCTGCCCACCGAACATGTGCTCGTGCTCGCCGCACTCCATCGCGAAAAAAAATGCGTTGGTGTGGTGGAGCTCTTCCAAAGGCCCGATGTGCCCGTTCGAGCTCAGTCAGGCTACATGCAGTTTCTCGAACAAATGTGCGGATACGCCTCCCGATTCCTCGAAGGTCGCCGCCGACACTCAACCGAATCCGTGGACCTGAAAAACCAGTTCTGGACCGACTTTGAACAGTTTTCGCTGCGCCTGCAGCGGTCCCTCGATGAACAGGAAGTTGCAGATGCCGTCGCCAGCGACAGCCGACCACTGCTCGGCTGCGACCGCGTTTCCGTCGCCACGCGCCGCGGACGCAGCGTGCAGGTACGCGCTGTCAGCGGGCAAAGCAGCGTCAATGCCAGAGCCAACCTCATCGCCGCCATGCGCCGGCTCGCTGCCAGTGTCATCGATATGGGAGAAACACTTACCTACACCGGTCGCATCGAAGGACTCGCCCCGCAGATCGAAGAACCCCTCGCCGCATTCGTCCAGGAAAGCGGCTCGCGGATGGTCATGATCATCCCAACCTTCGAAAACGCACCGCTGGTCCGCAAACAGGGTGAAGAAGCTGATCGCGAACAACGCAAAAAACTACTTCGCGCCTCCGGGTGCATTATCGTCGAACAGATGGCCGAATCTGAACCTGTGCCCCAGCTTGAACAGCGAGCAGAACTCATTGCCGACCACGCCGGAGCTGCTCTCTGGAACAGCCGCCTCCACAACCGCATCTTCGGACTCAGACTCTGGACCTCCATCGGTGTCACACTCGAATGGTTTCGCGGTCGCAAACTGATGATCTCCATGGCCGTGCTCGCTGTCATCGCAGCACTCGTTGCCGCAATGACGCTGATTCGAGTTGATTATCCCGTGTCCGCCGAAGGTTTCCTGCGGCCCGTCGAACAACATGCCATCTTCGCTACCTGGGATGGTCAAATCTCCCGCGAAGGGCTGCATGTTGACGAAAACACCATCGTCGAACAGGGACAACTCCTGATCACCCTCACAAACGATGAACTCGATGGACAGGTCGAAGAAGCTCGCGCTAACCTCGAAAAACAAAACAACCTGATCCTCGCCAAAAATGAAGAAATCAATGTCGTCAGCAGCCAGCAACGGGCTGGGGATCCGGAAACCGCCCGAAATGCAGAAACCAATCGCCAGAGACTGCTCGTCGAACTCGCACGACTCGAAGGTGATCGCGCCATCGCCAGTGACCAACTCCGCACTCTCGAAAAACGCCGCAACGAAAAACTTCGCATCCTCGCACCCGCACAGGGACGCGTCCCAAACCCCCAGCTCCGACAAATGCTCGAAGATCGCCCAGTACGCACCGGTGATTACCTCTTCGACGTGATGAATGAAAAGGGGCCATGGCACATGGAACTGCTGGTTGAGGAAAAACGCATGGGCCACCTGCTGCGCGCACTTCGCGAACGCGAAGCTGCCGGCGAATCCACCGAACTCCCCGGCAACTTCGTCATCACCTCCAGCGCCGAAGAAAAATACACCTGCCGCCTCAACCGCATCGCCACTCGCTCCACCACCGATTCCGAAAAAGGAACCGTCTTCGAACTGATCGCCGTCGCCGATGACGGACAGACGCTCCCACCCTTCAGCATCGGTACCGAAGTCTCCGTGAAGGTCTACTGCGGAAAAACGACGCTCGCTTATTGGTGCTTCGGAGATGTGGTGGAGTTTCTGCAGAAGTACCTCTGGCTGTAGAAACGGCGTTCAGCCTCATCCAGTCACCGACGGTTTGGCCCCCCGGTGTACAACACACCAGAAAGCCAATGCCATTTGTCGGCGGCTCGCGGGCCACGACCTGGATGATGAAACAATGTTGAGTGCGCATCAGTCGGTGTTTCAGAACAGGCCCCAACCAACCGAGACGCGATCGATGACAGCAGCGATGCTCTTACTGTCGTGGTAATTGCCGCTGCGTTTCCGGCCTGTACTGCCAATTCTGTCAGACTGGTATGAAATCTCTGGGCAACTCTGTTTTCCGGTTGGCACACCTCGGCCACTGCCTGGACGTGGTGATGTTGGATTCGTGCGCGCCGCGCAGGCGGTTTTCCCTTGCCCCGGAATCAAGTGCACCCTGACGCAGTGACCAGCCCCATTTCCCGGCCACCACCCACTCCAGCACGCCCGCCGCTGTGCCTGCAGGGACTGTCCCCACGGTCGTACCAAGTGACGCGGCTGCCAATAAATTCTCTGGGATTTTAGCTTCAGGTGCCATGCACCTTACAGCGTGATTTTGGGCTCAAAGTGCCATGCACCTTACAGCGTGATTTTGGGCTCAAAGTGCCATGCACCTTGAGGCAGTATCCGGCCCCATTTTACGGTGGCCGACCCACCCGGTTCCCCGGTGTCTGCGACTGCAGGGACTGTCCCCCGACGACTGGCCGTAACTGCGGATTCTGACACTTCGTCGGTTTGTGACGATTCTGACGCCCGCCCAGTGGCCGTTCCAGCACGCCCGCCGCTGTGCCTGCAGGGACTGTCCCCGGTGTCGAATTGACTACAGGTACATGGCACCTTGCTTCGCCTTCCATGGCACCTTGCTTCGCCTTCTGTGGCTGGAATTCGCCAAAAATCGGGCGAAAAACTGGTCTCTCAACAACGATTGTCAGGTGCTTTGTAATAAACCACTAAATAATAATTGACTTTCACTGCATGGAACACGTAAGCTGCCGCCGGATTCCAACCCAGCTTCCCGCCGTTTCACAACCTGCTATCATCCGACCCACTGTCGCCGGACTGGCGACTTTCACCTCCCTCTGTCACAGGCTAACGCGCCCATGTCCGCCTCGTCTGCTGCACCTTCCGCCGAATCTGCGGCCGCTGAACAGGACATCTGGACAGTTCGGCGGATACTCGAATGGACCACTGGCTTTCTGCGTCAAAAAGGCATTGAATCTCCTCGTCTGGAAGCAGAAATCCTTCTTGCGCACGCCCGCGGCTGCCCGCGGATTCGTCTCTACACCGACTTCAACACGGCGCTGACCGACGCCGAACGTTCCGTCATGCGTGAACTGGTTACTCGCCGGTCGCGCCGCGAACCGATCGCCTACCTTGTTGGTCACCGCGAATTCTACGGTCGCTCCTTCCACGTCACCCCTGCAGTGCTCATTCCCCGCCCCGAAACCGAAACACTGATCGATGTGTGTCTCGAATTGATACCTGCCGATCACCCTGCACAGCTGATTGAAGTTGGCATTGGTTCCGGCTGCATCGCGATCACTCTTGCCCGTCAGCGTCCGCTCTGTCGGCTCACGGCAACAGACGTATCACCTGCGGCCCTTCAGATCGCCGCCGGCAACGCAGCACGCCACGAGGTGGCTGACCGCATCACACTGCTTGAAGGCAACGCTCTGCAACCGCTGCTCTCTGCCGGTATTCTCTATGACGGACTTGTCAGCAACCCGCCCTACGTTACTGATGGAGAGCGCGGGGTGCTGCAACCCGAAATCGATCTTCATGAACCTGCTGTGGCGCTCTACGGCGGCTCTGACGGGCTGGATGTCGTTCGCTCCATAATCACCCACGCTCCTTCGCTGCTGAAACCCGGCGCCTTCATCGCTTTCGAGCTGGATCCGCTGCAGTGCGCTGCTGTCTCTTCACTGCTGGCAGACGCTTCCTTCAAAGAGATCTCCGTTCGTCAGGACATGGCTGGCCGCGATCGAATTGTGCAGGCTGTTCTTGAAAGTGCCGACTGAAGCATTGAACGAATGGAATACAGCTCGCTGCTCCTCGGAGGCCCTTCTTGCGGCACTACTTTTGCATTCACGGAGGAACGCCGCTGGCCGGGACGGTCACGGTCAGTGGCAGCAAAAATGCGTCTTTGCCGATCCTCGCAGCATCGCTCGCCATCGACGGCTGCTCCGTCATTCGCAACCTTCCCGCGCTGCTTGACGTCCAGACAATGCTGCTGCTGCTGCAGTCAACCGGCGCTCAAATCCTCCCACCTGATGATCGCAGCTCGCAACCCAACTCCATTCCTCACTCCGTCCGTGTCCTTCCCCCAGCATCCGCGCCCGCTCCTGCCAATGAATCACTCGTCCGCCGCATGCGTGCCGGGATCTGCCTGCTTGGACCACTGCTCACCAGGTTTGGCACCGCCACAATCCCGCTCCCCGGTGGTTGCCGAATCGGCCCTCGACCCATCGATCTGCATCTCCGCGGACTTGCTGCACTTGGCGCCGACCTCGAAGTCAACGACGGCTGGGTCCACGCCCGCGCTGATCGACTCACTGCCGCCGATCTCGACCTCGCCGGCCCCGCCGGCCCCACCGTCACAGGCACCTGCAATGTGCTCTCCGCCGCAGTGCTCGCTCATGGTACCACCGTCATCCGAAACGCAGCTCAGGAGCCTGAAGTCTCGGAACTCGCACGCTTCCTCAATGCTGCTGGTGCACGCATCGAATTCCCGGAACCCGGTATCCTTGAAATCCAGGGCGTCGAACAGCTCACGGCTCCCGACTACACGGTCGTCCCCGATCGCATCGAAGCTGCCACGCTTGCAATTGCCGCTGCAGCAACTTTCGGCGATATTCGGATCTCCAACGCTCCCGTCGATCATCTCGTCGCTTTTCTCGACTGGATCTGCGACGTCGGAGTCCAGGTAACCCATGCAGCAGATGGCCTTCATATCCGAAGCCCCGGTGTGATTCGGGCCAAAAACGTCACTGCCGAACCTTACCCCGGGCTCCCCACCGACCTGCAGGCTCAGATGACAGCCCTGCTCTGCATCGCTCCGGGAACCAGCACGGTTACTGATCGAGTATTCCCGGAACGTTTTCAACACATCCACGAGCTCAATCGACTTGGCGGATCCATCGCTTTCGAAAACGGAACAGCCCGAATTCACGGAGTTCCCCGACTCCACGGTGGCACCGTACGCGCCACAGACCTCCGCGCCAGTGCCGCGCTGGTCATTGCCGCCCTGACGGCACACGGAACCACAGAAATTCACGAAATCCAGCACCTTGATCGCGGCTATGAGCAGATGGACATCAAGCTGCAACAGCTCGGTGCCAGTATCCAGCGTCGGCCGCATGTCTGAATCCTTCCGGAAAACTTGAATTCATTTGCCTTTGGCCCGGATTTTTCAGACACTCAACAACACCGCCCGGCTTCCAAAGTTCAGCTCTGACATGACAGGAATCGCTTCCATGAGTGCCCCACGCGCCCACCTTTTTGCTCTTGCCTCGCTGATGCTGCTCTGCCGTTCCACAGCTCTCGGTCAGACAGCCGGCGATCTGAAGTGGAAGCAGCACACGATTAACGATCAGTCACCTTACGAAGCCTGCGGCACTGGGGACTTCAATGGGGACGGTCGTATCGATATCTTCTGCGGCGACTCGTGGTACGAAGCTCCTTCATGGAAACGTCACCAGGTTCGCAACGTCCCCGCCAGTGCTCCGAATCCCCATTATTACGAAGACTTCTGCGATGCGGTGCTGGATGTGAACGGTGATGGGCGACCGGACATCGTCACCTGCAATTACTTCGGCAAACGCGTTGGCTGGGCAGAGAATCCTGGCGGAGATGCCACTGCGAAATGGACCGAGCATGAGATCGATCTGCCGGGTAATATGGAGACCGGTGAGCTTGTGAATCTCATCGGCGACGCTCAGCCCGAATTTCTCCCAAACCCCGGCAACGTTGTCGTCTTCTATGAACTCACATCACGCAAACCGGTGCAGTGGAAGCGGCACGAATGCGGGAAGGAAGGCGCAGGGCACGGTGTCGGTGCAGGCGATGTGAATGCCGACGGTCGCCCCGACGTGATCACTCCGAAAGGCTGGTACGAACAACCGGCCGACGCCAGTGCGAAGTGGGTGTTTCACGGTGAATTTCAGCTGGGTGCTGCTGGCATCTTCATTTTAGGATATGACGTGGATGGTGATCGCCTGACGGATATCGTTTGGGGCAATGGGCACGACTTCGGTCTGCAGTGGCTTCGGCAGTCCACTGCAGCAGATGGCACGCGAGCGTGGGAAAAGAAGGCGATTGACGACACCTTTTCTCAGGTTCACACACTGCTCCGTGCAAACCTCGATGGTGAAGGCGAACCGGAACTGATCACAGGTAAGCGGGTGTATGCCCACGAAACCGAGGCCGGGGCAACCGATGCGTCGGTGGTGTATGCATTTCAGTACGATCGCGGGGCTGCACAATGGAAACGCAGCACCATCTTCCACGGTGATCCCGCAGTCAATGCCCCGGCTGATGCAAAAGATCGCTGGGCACTGAAGGACTTTCCGAAGGGTTCCGCGGGAACCGGACTGCAGATGTCCGCCGTGGATATCGACGCCGACGGCGACCTCGACCTCGTCTGTCCCGGCAAGTCCGGGTTGTATTTGTTTGAGAATGCAGGCAGGTGATTCAGCGGTCGGTATCGAAGTGAAAGAATGGTCAACCTGCCAGCGTCTCCCGGGCAACTCGCATCACGTTTCCTCCCAGAATCATCCGGATTTGATCATCGCTGAAGCCTCGCATGACCATTCCAACAGTAAATACAGGCCAGTTGATCCAGCTCAGGCTGGATGTCATCAATTCCGTCGTTTGAAAATCATCAGCCGGCCAGAGACTGCGGAATGGTTGACGGGCACGTGGTCGTTTGGGAAGCAGGGCGGACTGAGCGCGGGAATTGGATGAGGACCACGCTGTATCGGTCCCGATGGCGACGTGTTCCGCCCCGAATGTTTTGACCGCATATTCCAGATGATCCAGAAAAGCTCTGATATCTCCGGTACCGCGAAGAAACGAAGATATACAACAGATTCCGATGTAGCCGCCGGTATCGGCGATCGCGCGAATGACCTCATCAGGTTTGCTGCGGATATGCGGATGAAGTGCTGCGCAGGTGGAATGACTGGCAACCACCGGCTTCGCTGATGCCCTCGCTGCCTCAAGACTGGTACGCCAGCCCGAATGTGCACAGTCAGGGATGACACCCTGCCGGTTCAACTCCCTGATTGCAGTACTGCCAAACTCACTCAGACCCGCGTTGCCGGGTTCTCCGCAGCCGTCACCGATCATGTTTCGCCGCTGATAAGTGAGGTGCATCATGCGGATACCCAGCTGAAAGAAGATTCGCACATTTGCCAGCTCATCCTCCGGCGTAGACCACTCCTGCGTCAGTGGAATGCCATTCCCCGTGAAATACAGGCAGCGACGACCATCGCGTTTGGCAGCTTCAATGTCAGCAGGAACAACTGCTTTGCTCAGGTCGCTGCGGAGCATATCGGTAACCCACGTAAAGCGGGCCAGACGTTTCAGCAGTCGCAGCGGATCCTGACACTCCTGACCGGCATTTTGAAAAACACAGGTCACTCCCGAAACTCGCCACGCATCCAAATACTCCCGCTGCTCCAAAGCGTCAGTGACGTAACGCGTCATCGTCATATCTTCCTGAAGGTCTTCAACCTCCTGTTGTGATCCTCCGGCTTCGATTACGGAACCGAGCGTTGTCCCATCGATGGCTGCTCGCGGTGAAAACCCATAGGAGTCGAAAACGATTGATTCCGCGTGCAACCTCAGCCCGCGTTCCAGCTGGGCAGGGCTGGGCTTGAGCAGATCAAGAGCGATATTGCGGGCCTGCTGCATCGCAGGTGGCAGATTTTCTGTCATTTCCTGTACGACGTCGGCAGGGTCGGAAGCACGCGCCGGAGTACCTGCTGCGGCCGTCGCGCGATCGACCTGAAATGCGGCCGGCAGAAATGAAGAAGCTCCGGCAGAAGTCTGCAGAAAACATCGACGATGCATTCGTGTGCCCCCTCAAATCGCCAGCGAAAAACAAGCCAGAATCGATGCTGCCGCAACCACCACTGCATCGGCAAACAAATGCCCGGGCCTGCCTCCGTGCAGCAGAGCGGAGGCGGCCAGTATCCCGACTGCGGACAGCGTTTCAATCAGCAGCACCCGCGGCAGAGCCCGCTGCTGAACACGAATTGCCAGAAAGACAGCAACCACCCCAGCGCCGCTGACCAGCCGTATTGCCCACCTGCGATTCACTCCCGACGTCAGCACACAGGCCGCCAGTCCCATCGTCCACGAAAAGAACAGTCGCCGATCTGCTGAATACCACTGCAGCATCAGCCAGAAGCCAGGAATTGAGAGCAGGGCCAGTTCTCGATCGATGGGTGCCGCGATTTCCCGGAGACAACGCATGACCAGCAGCAGGAGCAGTGCAGGCCAGCCTCCGAAGCACCACGCCACCAGCGCTGCCAGCAGAAACAGCAGTTCCCACGACAGGAGCACGCCGAATGACCTGCCCCCAGGGAACTCCGTCATCGCGCACCTGCCGGAGCAACCAGCTGGCGAACACGAGCCAGATCCAGGCTTTCGCCAGCCGCCGGGAATGGCAACTCCGCCACACTCCACGTTTCCGTGAACTCCGCAACTGCTCCCGGAACCAGTCGCTCCCGCGGACCGATCGGCTCCAGCTCCACCATCTTTCCCTGCGGATACCAGACTGAAATCGTCAGACCGGCAGCTTCGTTGTAAACCCGATCCGGATCCGCCGGAAAACGCTTGACAAACAGCCGATTGTCGGGCATTGCGAAGGCCAGCCATCCGGCATAGCTGTCGAAGCCCAGCTTAGGACGTCGCGGTGGGCCGAGAATTTCCAGCACTCCGTCGTGTTCCCGGATCTGTGGGTCCACCGCCTTCGGATTGATGCCGCCATCTTCTTCATACATCACATACTTCGAAGGAAAACGGCTCGGACGATCCCCCAGCGGAATGACACAAATACCCGGCTGCGGATGGAACGATCGCCCCCAGTGACAGTACTCAACGACCGAAGTGCCGGTGTTCATCAGGACCTGCCGACAGACAAGGACGGCCCCGGACCACTCGCGGCCTGCTTCCTCTGTCAGCGAAAAATCACGAATCAGCTGCACGCCGGAATCCGCATCACGAACGCTCACCAGTCGCGCCGAATGCGGACCGGTGATCTCTGCTGTCCAGGGTCCCGACCAGATGGCCGTATGACGCGGGACTACCAGCTCTGGACCAAAGTCGAACCGTCCCGCAGACGACTGCGGTGGCATGCCAGGCTTCCATGCAGACTCACGATCGTCGAGATGGAGCAGGTTGCGTCCCGCAATGGTGTACTCGAGCACTCGGCCACCCGTCTCCGGCCCCAGAACGACACGCGTGCTGCCTTTAGTCAGCTCGACCGCCTGCTCGTGGCCGTTCCAGGGGGTGATTCGAGCGGTGGGATGGCTGTTGCCACGGAACGACTTCAGCACCGCCTCGTTGAACGCATCACGAACTTCGGATGCATCGCTGTTGCCAAACCCGGACCGCTGAATCATCAGCAGCAGTATCAGATTGCGGTGAGGGTCTATCCATGCCTGAGTTCCCCAGGCGCCGCCGTGGCCGAAGGTGTCCGGCGAGAGCAGTCGAGTCACTCCCTGGGGTTTCTGAACCAGGCACCAGCCCAGCCCCCACGCGTTGCCTGGAGTGAAGCCGGTTTCAAGACTGCCGGTGTGTGGTGTGAGCATTTGCCGGGCCGTTTGCTGTGACAGCTTCAGCGGATTTGCTCGACCGTGAAAAGCATTCAGCACCGCGTTGTAGAACTTCAGCATGTCTGACGCAGTTGAATACAGCCCGCCCGATGGATTGGGCAGACGGTGAACTGTGGGATCAGGAATCGTAACGGGTTTAAGACTTCCTGGAGCATCTCCGGGCTGGTAGGTCACTGCCAGTCGGGCCGCCTGAGCAGCATTGAGCGTGAAAGTGGTGTCATGCATGCCGAGTGGTTCAGTAATGGACTCGCGGAGGTAGTCTTCGAATGGTTTACCCGAGAGCACTTCCACCAGTCTTCCGGCGACCGTCAGACCGCTGCTGTACTGCCACCTCGAGCCCGGCGAGAATTGAAAAGGCCGGCCTGCGAGTGCATCCACTTCCTGTGCCAGAGTGCGATCTCCATCCAGTCCGGAATTGTTTGGCAGGCCGGCGGTATGTGTCAGAATCTCGCGGATTGTCGGTACGCGAACTTCGCTGCCGTCTGCCAGTCTGGGATGGGCGAACGCGGGCAGATGCTGCGAAACTGGATCGTCGATGCCGCAGCGGCCGTCAGCGACAAGCAGCAGCAGCGCGGTGGCTGTAAGAGTTTTGGTGAGCGAGGCGATGCGGAAGATGGTATCCTGCTGCATTGGACGTTTGCCGGCAATGTCCGCGTCTCCTCCTGTGGATCCCAGTGGCTCCGAATCGCCGTGCTGCACTGCTGTGACAAAACCGGAGATTCGTCCCTGCTGAATAAGCTGATTGAGGCCAGCGACGTTTTGGGTCAGCGCGACCGAATCAATCGCTGGAGGTTCAGCTGCACGAGGGCATGGAGCGGCTGATGCAGGCAGCCACAGGCAGAGCAGTAAAGACAGTGTTCCGGAAAATTGCGGCATGTCGTGGAACCCCTGCAGGGCCGGAAAAGGTGGGAAAAAGTTCGGTGTGTGTTTAGTTTCCAAGTTCACGTCGGAGTGCTTCGAGTTCGGCTTCGAGGGCATCGTTACGGCGAGTGATTGCTGGAGCCAGTGCGGCTTCAACCGAATTGTCAGCGGTCAGGTGCAGTGATGTACCGGTGAGTTCCTCCATGCAACGCAGCGCCTCTGCAAATCGGGCATCGAGTGCATTGCGGATGCGAATGAGATTCTGGCAGGTGGATGCGGCCGCTTCGAGCTCCGGGCGGAGCCCTTCCACGAGCGCTTCAATTTCGGCTTTACGCTGCAGGGCCTGGCGAGCACTTGATTCGCTGCCGTTCTGCAGAGCCTGGCGAGCTCGGTTGCGCCAGTCTTCAATCTGCGACAGACAGTCCTGAATTTCCCGTTCAAGTCGCTGGTGGTTGGCAGTGCTGGAACGCACATTTCTTTGGCAGGCTGCCAGACCCTCCTGCATTTCCGCAAGCACTTCCTGCAGCAGCTGACGAGGGTTCTCAGCGGACCTGAGCATGTCAGTGAGGCTGCAGGTGATGATGTCTGTGAGTCGGCTGAAGTGTGGCATGACGGGCTTCGCGTGCGTGTAAGGAAATAAAGAGTGGGTCAACTAGATAGAGCCGAATGGTTCGCGGTATCCCTCACCGAAGCCCCGCGCTGTCAATTGTTCTCGCAGCTTTTCACGGGCCAGACGTAATCGGCTCTTGGTGGTGGAAAGGCCGGAATTGGTCGCGTCCGCGATTTCCGGCAGTGTCAGAGAATCGTAGTGATATAAAGTGAATGTCACCCGCTGCTCCTCCGGGAAATCCTGCAGCAGTCTGCGGACAAGCAAGTCCACCTCATGGTCCTCCGCGGTCGATTCTGCTGTCCGCGCAGATCCTGGCAGCTCTGATAGCCAGCTGCTGTCGCCGTCATCACCAAACCCCGGACGGTGGCGGACGGAACGCACCAGCAGGTCTGAAACCTGCCTGCGACAATGATCGATCAGCAGATTGCGGGCAATACGGAACAGGAAACCGCGAAACAGCCCCTGGGGAAGGTAGTCCCATGCGGTGCGGTAGAGCCTTAACAGAGTCTCCTGGACCAGGTCCTCAGATATCGCTGCATCCCGGGTACTGCGATAAAAAAACCGCAGCAGCGGGGCCTGCCAGACCGCCACAATCTCTGCAAACGCCCGCGCATCCCCCTCCTGCAGACGGATCATTCGCTGATCGTCTTCAAAGGGAGAATAATCGGTGGACGCCAGTTGCTCTGCCATGTTTCAGTTTCTCTGACTGACCGAACTGCAGGGTTGCAGGGATCTTAGCGAGATGTTGACGGGATGGCGAATCAACAACGTCGGGCATCCTGAACCCCAATCAGCTCCGCTACAGATTACCCTACCCGTACAATCGGCAAAGTCTTCCGCAGATTCCTATAACATCGATCGGAATCCTGTTTTCCGACTCAGACATTTGAAGATTTGAAACGTCTAATTGGGACGAGTTGCCTCTCACCTTGCGCTTACTCCTGCAACATCTGTTGACTGTCAGCACCTCGACATGACCACAACTCCGCAAAGGCTCCGAAATTTTCGGTCCGCCCGTTCTTCAGTCTCGATGAGTCAATCCCGTGATCGATCCCGTCTCCAACGCACTCGATGTTCTCGCCATCGGCCTCAGGCCATATGTGGCTCGCTGCGTTACGGATGAACTGCTGGCCGAAAATCAACAGACACGCACCGATATTCAGTCGTGGGACGCCCAGTCGCTCCTCGTTTTCATGTGGGATCACTGGAACGACGTCTTCCGCTTCCAACTCAGCTTCGTCGAACGCAGTCTCGTGAGTGAACTTCGCGAATACCGCAACCGCTGGGCTCATCAGCAGCACATCCACGAAAACGATGTTTACCGCATCACCGACGGCATCGAAAGACTCCTGGTGGCCGTTGGCAGTCCCGCCGCTCAGCGTGCCGCTCGACTCCGTCGCGAATCGCTCGGACGACTCTGGCGCGACGAAATCGGTCCTCCCGAAGCACCTGATTTCTTCGGAAAACTCTGGCCTTTTCTGCTCTGCGGAGCCAGCGGTATCGCACTCGATACCGCAATCATCGCATTTGGCCACGCTCCATGGTCATGGTTGATGGCCTTCCTGGTGTTCCTCGCACTCATGCGAATTGCATGGTGGCAGGTCACCCGGGAATCCCTGCATCAGCACGGCCCCCGCGAATGCTCAAACTGCGGCTGTATCATTTACACAGCCAGTTGCCCCTACTGCGAACCTTCTGTTCAGATCCAGCTCAAAGCCCCGGAACTCGCTGGCGACTCTGTCGCCCGCGCCGTCCGACCTGCCGACGAAGTCGTTGTCCCACCCCCGTTTCGCGCTGGCCGCCCCGCATGATTGCAGTCCGTCACTGTTTCTTTATTGCCATTGGCATCTGTGTTCTGACGCCGTTTGCTGCTGCCCAGGAAACCAGCAACGTAACACCCGGCAGCGATGACACAAAACAACTGGTGCAGTCTGTCAATGCGGCTGCCGGTGGCCGCGAAAAGCTGCTCACAACCTTCAAAATGGTCGAGCGTTACAATGCTGGCGCCGAAAAAGCAGCCCCAACAAAATCTCAGTCACGCAACTCCATCCTGCAGCCCCCGAAAATCTGGACGGTGGAAGGCAAAGAACGTGGAGCAGAACCGGCAAAATTTGTGGTCTGGGCCTGGACTCTGGGATTGCTTAACGACCCCGCCACACAGCTGCAAAAAATCCCCGGCGTTCAGGAATCCGGGGCAACCACGCAGGCTGTTCGTGCTTCAGGTACCGTGACTCCCGCAATGGACCTGCACTTTGACTCTCAGACTTTTCGCCTCATCCGCATCGACTGGCGTGACGACATCTACCGCTTCAGTGAGTGGCGAGAAATCGACGGAACCGGTTTTCCATCGCAGACCGCTATCTGGAAAAAGATGGCAGACAAACCGTGGTTCTTCCATGAAGTGCTGTCCGTAGAGCGGCTGACGTCGCTTCCGTGAACTTCCAGGTCCCTATTTCGGTTCCGGAATTCGCTCCAGCATCGAAGGATAGTCCGCTACGGTGGACTTCGGATAGTCTCCGGTCATCCAGCGCACAAGCAGTTCCAGATCGGTGTCGGTAAGCTGGTTAGCGGAGTACGCCGGCATGCGGTTCTTCGCACCATAGTGCCTCAGGGCATCCGGATGACGGATAAAGTCCTTCAGCCAGGCCACTGAACCGTATGCTGCCAAGGTTGGATATCCGTTGCCGCTGGACTCGTCGACTTCCGCTGGAAAGGGCTGGCCGATCGTGTCGTGACAGGAACTGCAGGACGTCCCATTGAGTGCGCCTGCCCAGTTGCCTTCGGTGGCAAGGGCTTTTCCTTTGGCCACAAGTGCCGCATCTAATTCTGCCCCGGGGCGTGCAGCTTCAGCAAACAGAAACTCAACCAGCGCGGTCACATTGTCCGCGTTTTCGGGCGATTTGAGCGACTCAGCGTTGCCGGATGTCCAGTCGGCCATTTCGGATGCGTCGGGATCGAGAAACTCGACGGATTCGCCTTTGCTCTGCTGTTCTTTGGCGGCGGAGTACCAGCTGGCGTTTTTCAGCCAGCGGAAGTGGTTTGAATAATCGACGAGGATCGCCTTCATCCAGTCACGACTTGCGAAGTTGCCAAGGTCTGCTGCCGTGGGGGGCGTGACGGGAGGGGCACCGGATTCGCCGGGTTTGAGTGCGTCAGTGACGAGAGTTCCACGGCCGTCGTGGCCATTCCAGCGGTGGCAGCTGGCGCAGTGCTGAGCGAACAGGCGGGGTCCCTGAGTGAATGGATCGCGGCGCAGCAAAGCCACAGCGCCGTCCACGGGAATCCGATCCGGGCTCTTCGCCAGCTCAATCGCTCGCCCTGCATCGCGATGAGCTTCTGCAAGAGCAGCCTGGTGACCTGGATCGTTGGCGTCTTCGTAGAAGGCCATGACGGTGAGCACCACGACGCCGACGGCGAGTGACCACATGAAGGCTTTGTTGAGGAAGTGTCCGGCCCGCCCAAGAACTCGCTCGGTCAACGGCATGACCGCGATGATTCCCATGATGATTCCTGGCACAATGATGGCTCCGAAGGTGAGTCCCAGAGCTTCGACGGCGTGGAATCGGAGGAACCGGAAGAGGAAGAGGAAGTACCATTCGGGCCGGGCGGCGTCGAATTTCACCGCAGGGTCGGCAGGGGCGCTGAGCTCAGCGGGGCGCAGCACTGCCAGCATGAGCACCACAGAGAGCACTCCCAGACAGGCTACGGCGTCCTTCAGCACCTGATCCGGCCAGAACTGAGCATCGGGCGCATGTTTGGGATCGTGTACCGTGAGCCCGTGTCGGCGAAAGACATAGATGTGCAGGGCAAGGAACCCCACCAGCATTGCGGGAAGGATACCGGCGTGCATGGCAAAGAATCGGGTGAGTGTCAGATGGCCGTAGTCACGGCCGCCCTGGGCCAGTGTCTGAACTTCGGCCCCAACTACCGGAGTGGCACTCATGATGTTGGTGGTTACTTGAGTTGCGTAGTAGCCTTTCTGGTCCCAGGGAAGCAGGTAGCCGGTGAGAGACAATCCGAGAACGATCATCATCAGCACGATTCCCAGCCAGAAATTCATTTCGCGCGGCGCCTTGTAGGCGCCGTCGATCACGACCTGCATGAGGTGAATTGCCATGAGCACCACCATGGCCTGGGCGGAGTAATGGTGCAGGCCACGAATGACGCTGCCCAGAGTCATTTCGTACTGGATGTAGAAGACGCTTTCCCACGCCGTGCGAGTGCTGGGGCTGTAGGCGGACCAGAGCATGAAGCCGGTGATCACCTGAACGACGAATGTGAACACAAGGGTGCTGCCCCAGACGTAGCGCCAGCGAGCACCGCCAGGAACAGATTCGTAGAGGGCTTCGTGCAGAAGTTTGCGGACGCCGGTACGGTCATCAAACCAGTTAAGCAGAGCGTTCATCGACGGGAACTTTCCGAGGCGGGAACGGGTGACTTGCGGTGGGTGTTCGGGCAGGAGTTGCTGTGGGCCGGTGGTTCAGATTGGGATTCGCTCTGAAGTCGCCCGGCGAAAGTTCTGGAACTTCACCCAGATCTCACTTCCAGCCGGATCATCCTTGCCACCGGTTCGCATGGCAACTTCCAAAGCATCCATGTCTCGCGGAGGTACCTCGTTGGATTTCTTTCCATCCAAAGCAAACGCGCTGGTGTGACATGGGCAGAAGAAGTCATTCTCTGCCCGGCGATAGTTCACAGAACAGCCCAGATGAGGACAAATGGAATTGAATGCCAGAATTGGGCCATCGCCAACCTTTCGAAGCCAGATGCTGCCGACGGGAACATTCGGAAAGCGGTTCCAGGCGTCCTCGATGTCGTCAAACACCGTGACGGACACCGGCGTACCATCCTGAGGCACTGCTTCGCGAGTGACATCCAGTCGGATAAAGCCGTTTTCGTCTTTTCGAGCAGCAGCTCCGGGTTGACTGCTGTTGGAGGACTTTTGTCGACGCAGGATGGGGTCGAGAAAAAACAAGCCTCCAAGGCTTGCCGGAATCGCGACGATGATCGTACTGATCAGTGCCGTCAGGCCCTGGTAAAGCAGGCTTCGGCGAGGAGTGCAGGAGCCGGGATTGTGGCAGCAGTTTGCAGCAGAAGAGTCAGCAGGACTGTCGGGTGCCGGTTGATTGGAATCGGTCACAGTCATGGAAGGCGTCCGAATCTGGGGCAGGGGCGGGAATGCGTGCGTGAGGTCTTTCGACGGTAAATGCACCGCACTGGCTGGTGGCCCTGTATTTGAAGGTGTCAGCAGAGCAAACTCAAATGAAACCGGGAAAAGGATCTGCAGATCCTGTATTTTGGAACTCGGGGAACATCCGATGATTCCCAGTCCGGGACAGGCATTCGCATTTGCCTGGGACGCTCAAAAGAGTAGAATTTCGTCCGTCCTCAATCCCCGGTCCGGCACCCTCCGGCCCACGCCTGCCGAAAGCACCGCCATGAACCACCACCCTGCAATTCCGTCCCGCCGCAGCATCCTCCAGCGTACGGGTTGCGGATTTGGATTGCTGGGCCTGGCAGGACTCCTGCACGATCAGGGGCTTCTGGAAACCGCCTCAGCTGCTGACGGCCTTGGCAATCGGTCCCTCAACCCGCTCGCCCCGCAACCCAGCCATTTCCCGGCCCGTGCCAAACGCGTCATCTGGATCTTTATCAACGGTGGCCCCAGCCCGGTGGATACATGGAACCACCGTCCCGAACTCAGTCGCTGGGACGGTAAGTCCATCCGCGAATTCGACTCCAGCTTCAGCGACACGACCGGATTCTTCAAGCATGCCGTCGGCAACCTGATGCAGTCTCCGTTTAAATTCACGCCACGAGGACAATGCGGAAAGATGGTGCCGGACATCTTTCCGTATCTCGGTGAGCACGTTGATCGCATGGCGGTCATCCAGTCCGCCTTCACCGAATCCAACAACCACTCACCCGCACTCTTTGCCATCAACACCGGTCTGCCCCGCATGGGCTTCCCCTGTGTTGGCTCATGGGTGACATACGGACTCGGCAGTGAAAGCGCCAACCTTCCGGGCTTTGTGGTGATGAGCGATCCCAAAGGTCGTGGACTCCCCAAAGGACACGCTGCCAACTGGAGCGCCGGTTTTCTTCCTGGTGTATTCCAGGGCACCTGGGTCAAGCCCTCGGGCGACCCCATCGACAACCTCAATCGACCGGGTGATCTGTCCCCCCAGTCCCAGCGCTCCAGCCTCGACCTCCTCAAACAACTCAATACCTTCCACCAGCAGCAGCGGGAAGGTGATTCTGAACTGACGGCACGCATCGAAAGCTTCGAACTGGCCTACCGTATGCAGGTCGCTGCCCCGGAAGCCCTCGACCTCTCCCAGGAAACTCTGGCCACCCAGACTCTCTACGGCATCGACGATCCCCAGTGCGAACATTTCGCCAGACAATGTCTCACCGCCCGCCGGCTCGTGGAACGCGGCGTTCGCTTCGTACAGATCTATTCCGGCGGCATGGAAAATCAGCGATCCTGGGACGGCCATAACGACATCGAGGGCAATCATCGCCAGTTCGCTGGCGAAACTGATAAACCCGTCGCCGCATTGCTTACCGATATGGCCGCCAGTGGACTGCTGGAGGACACGCTTGTGATCTGGTGCGGGGAATTCGGCCGCCTCCCCATCGCTCAAACTGGTGGTAAACCCGGACGAGACCACAACCCCCATCACATGGTCTGCTGGCTGGCCGGTGGCGGAGTGAAGGGCGGAATCAGCTACGGCAGTTCAGACGAAATCGGCTATAAGTCCGCCGAGAATCGCGTCCACCTGAACGACCTCCACGCAACCATCCTGCATCTCCTTGGTATGGACCACGAACGACTCACCTACAAATACAACGGCCGCCGCTTCCGCCTCACAGACGTTGCTGGCACCGTCATCCAGGATATCCTCTCTTAGGAACCCAACTGATGCGCGGTCTGATACTCACTTTTGCCGGCTGTGTGCTCCTGAACTCCGCCGCCACTCTTCCCGCCGATGTCATCGTGCTCCGCTCAGGTCAGCGAATCGAAGGCGAAGTGCTCAAAGTCAGCCGCGATACGCTGTTCGTCGATATCGGCGTGGACATAATCAAAGTTCCCGTCGATCAGATTCAGGAACGTACAACCTCCGAACCCGCCAAACCCGCTGCCAAAGACGCCGAGGGTGCCGTCTTCCAGACAGCCGAACTTCCCGAACGAACCGTCAAGGAACTCGTCTCCACCTTCGGCGAAGGTGTGGTACTCATCGAAACTCCAGGTGGACTGGGATCGGGCTTCATTATCAATGATCGCGGCTGGTGCGTCACCAATTATCACGTTGTCGAAGGCCAGACTCGCGTTGCCGTCACCATCTTTCACCGCAGTCCGGAAGGTGACTTCGAACGCCGCTCCATCCGCGACGTAAAAATCCTTGCCCTCAACCCCCATTTCGATCTCGCCCTGCTGGAAATCCCTCCGCAGGATAAGCTGGCATTTCAGCCAGTGTTTATCGCCGAAGATGACTCACATCGCGAAGGTGACACCGTATTCGCCATCGGCAGCCCGCTCGGACTGGAACGTTCCGTGTCCGAAGGCATCGTAAGTACCCGCAACCGCAACATGGAAGGCGTTGTCTACATTCAGACGACAGCTCAGATCAATCCTGGCAACAGCGGCGGACCACTGTTCAATGATCGCGGACAGGTTGTCGGAGTCATCAATATGAAACTCACCTTTGGCGAGGGACTTGGCTTTGCTATCCCCGTCTCTTACCTCCGGCACTTTCTGAAAAATCGCGATGCTTTCGCCTACGACCGCACCAATCCCAATACCGGCTACCACTACATCGACCCACCCCGCCGCCGCAACCCCAGGGCACCCTATGAAGCCGCGGCAAAGTAACCGCAGTTCGTCACGCGAATAGACGTCTCAGGATCCAAACCGATGATCGCGCTGATTGCTCACGATGCCCAAAAGGACACGATGCTGCACTTCGTGGGGCGAAGAAAAGATTTCTTTTCCATGCAGCGGCTGGTAGCCACCGGAAACACGGGCCGCATGCTGCAGGAGCAACTGGGGCTGGACGTGGAACGCGTGGCACACGGTCCGAGCGGCGGGGACCTGATCATCGGTGGTCGCGTGGCCGAGGGCCTCATTCAGGCGGTGCTCTTTATGCGGGATCCGCTCACCGCCCAGCCCCATGAACCCGATGTGGCAGCACTCATGCGAGTCTGCGACGTTCATAATGTGCCGCTCGCCACCAACGTGGCGACCGCGGCCGCCGTCGTCGAACATCTGATGCGGCAGGAATCCCGCTGAACTTCAGCCATCCAGATCCCGTGCTGGTGATGCTTCCATCCGCAGGTCACTTGCAGGGACAGCGTTTTCCTGGACAGCGCATCGGAGCTCTGCGGCGTCAATCATTCGCTGCAGCAATCTCCAGTCAATGCGGCCACGAAAACGGACACGGCCGTCAATCTCCACGACAGGAATCGATTCGCCAAACTGTCTGATCAGCTGCGCGTCACCATCAATATCCACGACGTCGATGGACGGCAGCGCATGCTGGAAATGCAGCAGCGTCTCCAGGGCTTCGTCACAAAGTTTGCAGTCGCGGCGAGTGAGCAGTCTGCAGGAATTAAAGAGCGGCCGGCCCTGACGTTCGGCAAGTCTGTCAGGGACGGGCGATTTGAGGAGCATCGCGGCCGTCAGAAACATCGCGCCGCAAAGCAGCAGATGGATACCGCGGCTGGCATGCCAGATTCGAGGCATATCAAGCGCACTGAAGCCGGTGCGATCGCAGAAAATGAGCACTGCCAGAATGGACGCGGCAATCATCAGGGCCGTACCAATCCAGCTTTGAACGCGATCCTGAAACTCTGCACCAGCCGTCGTCATGACGTGTGACTCCATGGATTGCAAAAAACCTCCGCGTGCAGGCAGAAACAGGGGGGAAGCATATCGAGCGTTTTGAGAGTGAAAAGGGAGTTGCCGCAAAATAGTCAGGAATATCTCTGGCAGAACATGCAGCCTCGCGGATTCACATGGCAGAAACTGCCGACTGGCAGGAGCTGCTGCAGGATCCGACCGCGGGTGAATGCAGGATTTCAGGAAATTGCCTCAGCCAACAGGAGCATGCCAGGACATACTCCGCCCCCTGCGATCTCCCCGGTTGTTGGCCGGGAAGACTGGTTTGACCCACGAGGATGCTCGGATGTCTGCGAAGCTCTCTGCAACACTGCCCGCCTGTCTGCTGCTGCTGCTGTCTGTACTGATCCCGTCGGCATCTGCCGATGTGGAGGCCGTGCGCGGAAAACAGTACCCGCTCACCAAAAAACACGGCCCGTGGATGGTGATGGTGGCTTCAATCCGGGACGTGGAGGAAGATCGCCGTGTGAAGGATGGTTTGTCAGCGGAAGAGGCGGCGAATGAGCTGGTCTATCAGCTGAGACTTCTTGGCATTCCAGCGTATACTTATCAGCTGGAAGAGAAGCTGGGCAAGATTTCTTCGACCGGTGACAGCAGTTCGCGGAAGTTCGTTGCCCAGCACGGCTATATCTCGGTGCTTGCCGGCAACTTTCCCTCCAACACCGATGCTGAAGCCAAAAAAGTGCTGCAGTACATCAAGACGAAGTTCAAGCCCGACTTTTTGTCGGACCCGAAAAACGGCGGTATCCTGCCGCGCACTCCCGGCCGCCCCAGTCCGCTCAGCCGCGCCTTCCTCACCGCCAATCCTCTGTTCGATGGTGAAGTTCGCGATGGCGAGGAAGACAACTTCCTTGTGGATCTGAATTCCGGGCAGAAGTATTCACTGCTCCAGAACAAATCTCGCTATACACTCGTTGTGGCCACTTTCTTCGGCGGCAGCGTGATGCAGGTCAGCGGCAACGATTCCGCTCGCGCGATGGGATTCTTCGAAAGGAACTTCGGCAAGAGCCTTGATGACTGCGCCCTTCGAGCCATGCAGCTGGCGGATGCACTGCGAAGTGCCAAAAAACATGGCTACGACCGTGACTACGAAGCCTGGGTGCTCCACGAAAAATACCGATCACTCGTAGCCATCGGCTCCTTTGAAAGCAGAGAGGACCCGCGCATTCGGCCGCTCATCGCACAATTCTCAGGTAAACCCTCTCGCAATCCCCGAACTGGCGCAGAAGTGCTCGTCGGTGAAACCTTCGCGATTCCCAAAGTGACCCGCCGTGGCCAGCTGCCGCAGGATTCGTGGGTCTTCGACGGAACGCCGCAAATTCTCGAAGTTCCCCGCATTCGCTGACTGAATCTTCTCTGAGCCCCGTTCGGAGAAAACTGATCCGTGGCACTTGCCAGCTGACCCGAACCACGCCACGATTCGACTCGTGCAGGGCGAGTCACTGTTCGCCCACGCGTCAGCAACTCCCGCCACGCCAGGCTTCCCATGACGACTCAGGTCGAAACTGCAAGCATCTACGACTACCCCAAATACTACGACCTGCTGTTCGGTTCCGACGTTGCAGCAGAGTTTCGGTTTTTGAAGGAGTGTTTTGCCAAACACGCAAAATGCGAAGTTCGATCCATCTTCGAACCCGCCTGCGGTACCGGCCGTCTGCTGGTGAAACTCGGCCGAGACGGCTATCAGGTGTCCGGAAATGACCTGAATCCGAAAGCTGTCGAATTCTGCAACAAACGCCTGCATCGCCACAAGCTGCCAGCCACCGTCAGCGTGGGGGACATGGCGGACTTCACCGTCAAACGCAAATTCCACGCTGCGTTCAACATGATCAACACCTTCCGCCACCTCGCCACCGAAGAACAGGCTCAGGCACATCTTCAATGCATGGCCGCAGGACTCGTTCGCGGCGGTCTGTATGTCCTGGGGATCCACCTCGAACCAACGGTCGGCGTTCCCATGCAGGAAGAAAGCTGGTCCGCTCGCAGAGGTGATCTCGTTGTCAATTCACACATGTGGTCCAAAGGCATCGATCGCAGGACTCGACTTGAACACCTCGGACTTCATATCGATGTCTTCACCCCCACCAGCCGACTGCGGATTGTCGATCACATGGAATACCGCACGTACAAGCATGAGGAATTCCTGTCGCTGCTGGAGAAGCTTCCTTCGCTGCAAATCGCTGAAACCTATGACTTCCAGTACCGCATCACAAGACCGCACGTGATTACTCCACGTTCAGAAGACGTCGTGTTTGTGCTCCGTAAACGTTGACAAGTAACCCTCCGCTGGATTTCACGGATGAAATCATTCGCCAACCATACCGCTCTGATTACCGGCGCCGCCAGCGGCATCGGGCTGGCGATCGCCAAAGCCCTCGCCCGCGAAAACTGCAGCCTGATCCTCGTCGATGTCAATGCCGATGCCCTGAAGGCCGCCGCTGCCAGCCTCGCAAATGCCTCCCGATCCGTTCACACAATCGTCTGCGATCTGGCGGACTCTGAAGCCATCCCGCCAATGGTGCAGACAGCCTCAAAACTCTCCGATGGCCCCGATCTGCTCATCAACAACGCCGGCATCGCCCTCTACGGCCCCACCAACGAAATGACTCAGGAACAGTGGGATCGTGTCCTCCAGATTAATCTGCTGGCTCCCGTTCGAATCACCAGCCTGCTCCTCCCACAACTGCTGCTGAAGGAAGATCCGCATATCGTGAATATGTGCAGCATCTCAGGGCTGGTGGCCGGAGGTCGATTTACCGCTTATCACACCAGCAAATTCGGATTGGTGGGATTTACTGAGGCACTGCGGGCGGAATTCGGCCGCCGCGGTGTGGGTGTGACAGCCATCTGTCCCGGCCCTGTTCTCACCTCACTGTACCATTCCGCACAGAACTCCCGCAGTGGTGCAGCCGTTCCTATGCCCCCAGCATGGCTGTGTGCCACCCCCGAAGCCGTCGCCGCGCGAACACTCAAAGCCATCCGCAGAAACGAACGACAGGTACTCATCACTCCACTCGCCCACTTCCTTTACCTGCTGAAACGCTGCATCCCCTCCCTGATCGACTGGGCCAACCACTTCAGCCGCAATGGTCGCAAACGCAGACTGGCAGCCGCAGCAGAGGCCATGGAGGCGATGCGGAAACAGGATCCCGGGAAACGCGCGGCGTGAAACGCCCGCCTTCGCCCGGAACCTGTTGTGAGGTCGAACTCTGAGTCCGGAGTGGCTGGTGCGGTCTACTGTTCCTTCACCTTCCACTGCTCGTCAAAGAAATCCGCAGCAGCAATTCCGCCCGGTCGAACGGCGTTGGGGGGTGTGCGGAGATCAATAATCGCCCAGTCGGGCAGCATTGGGACCTGACGGGCATTGTTCAGATATGCAAACTCACGAAATGTGAAGCTGCTGTTGAGCACCACATAGCGGTTGGGATTGAGCGGATTGGGGGCGATCAGGATTGGGGCATGGTGGGCCGGATCAAAGGACTGCTTTCCGACTGTGATCACATCCGATTTCCACGTGATTGGCAGTTGGTCAGCGATGCGGCTCAACAGCTGATTGGAGCCTGGGTCACCCCAGAGCACGAGATTGGCGTTCTGAATGAGCTCTTCAGTGACATCGGTATCATTCACCACGCGCGCATCACCGCGGAAATGTCGTCTCCAGTGTTCGATGGCGCGATTGAGTTCGGTATCGACCCATTTCGCGGCAAGTTCATGCCGCGGTGTGCCGGTGGGGCGAACGAAGACAAAGGTGTCCATGAAGGCGTCATCAATCGGCCCCTGCAGTCCGTGACGTTTGCGAAGGCCGTCCGGGAGCGGACCTTCGGCCCACTTGCCTTCGGCTGTGCGATGTCCGGTGATATGCATGGTGCCGTCAGAGAGTGGTCCGGTGGCGTGCAGAAAGCCCATCTGCAGTCGGGCTCCCGGAGTCTTCGGCTGATCTTCACTAGAGACAACTTCTACCAGCAGTCCACGGTTGGGGGGATGGTGGAGGCGATTGAGCGTTTCAGGGGAGAGCGGCAGTTCTTCAGCGGAAAAATCGACAGAGAAGGCGGCGACGTTGGACGTGTCGATGACCAGATGGGCGGGATGCCCCGGTTTTTCAGTTTCGCGGCACCAGACGGTTAGTGTGGCAGGTTTCCAGTGTTCGATAAGCGAATCAATGCGGGCGGCACGCATCGTGTTGTAACGCAGCGTGTATGTGGTGAGATGAATGAGCGGTGGTGAATGATCACGGCCAGCTTTGGCAAGCGATTTGAGGCTGTCTTCGACGATTTTTTTGGACTCAGGGTCGTAGCGATGCCCCATGCCGCGGCCAATAACGTGACGAAGGCGGATGCCGTGAGTTGCGAGCGCCTGCTCCATGACGTCAGCCGCCTGTTTCTGCGAATCGTTTTCGCCGCTGTAAGCGATGGTGGGGCAATGGGTGAGATTGAGCGCCCACTTGTCGCAGTCATAGAGATTCCAGAGCGTTCGCTCCCACGGAAGTGGAGAAAGTTCTTCCTTCTGAAAGACCTTCAGAAACTGCGGGGTTTCAGAAAACCCGGCACCGGGGTTGGCAGCGAACCAGCGGTCTGAGTAGTGAGTGGCGAACTGCCAGCACGCAGCTCCACCCATCGAAAACCCCCGGACACTGATCCGGTCCTCGTCGATGCGATACCGTGCCTGCACGTCCCGCAGGGCTTCGAGCACATCGATTTCACCAGCAAACTTGAATGCGTTGCAATAGCGGCCGTAGGGGTGCACGACGATGGTGTGATCCGGTGTGAATTCGCCGGGGTTGCGCATTCGTTCCCACAGGAAATTGACTTCAGTGAGCTTTTCGCCGCGGCCGTGGAACCAGAGATCGCAGCGAGTGGGGACGCTGTGATCCAGGTCATAGGTTGGTGGAATGACCATCCCGTAAGGCTGCACAGTCTGATCGATCCGACTGATATACCCACGCACCACAAGGCCTCGGCGGAAAGGCCAGGCGGGCTGACCTGCCAGCAATTCATCAGCGCGGCGGTGCCCTTCGGCAAGCAGCTCGTCACCGCGGTCGAATTCCTTGACGTCAAAGAATTCGTTGTAGTCCAGAGCACAGCGAACGGCACGCTCGAAGATCATGACGTCCGGGAGCAGAGCAGTGGCGTCCGCACGCTGCAGACCACGGATCTGGTCAAGCTTCTGCTGAAGCCCGCCCAGCGACGCACGCATGGCAGCCGCACGGTCCTCCGGCACCGCGATTCCCTCCACCGGAATCCGCCGCACGTTTTCGGGAATATTGTCCTGCGGACCGTCAGCAAAGGTGACAGAGCAGAGAAGGGAGGGAACAAGAAAAATCGTGGAGATGTGCCTGAGCAGCATGATACGAACTCAGTTGGGGACCGTTGAAGAAGACAAACCTCAGCAGCAGCCTCGAAAGTTTATCGTGTCGCGTCTCTCAGGGCAAAGGCAGGAGCGGAAGTCCAATATGTGACCAGTGAGCTGCTGGCCGGCAGTCCGCCGCCGACGAACTCTGACAAGGCAGATTGCCGGAACTTTGCAACCGCGACCTGAAGTGATTTGATCGCCAGTCGTGGATGGCCTGAGCAACCTCGATGACGATCAGACCACTCACACAGCGCACTCACACAGCCCATTCACAGCAGCATTACCAGACCATCCAGGCCCGAGAGCCTGGCGTAGACGGCGAGCACCTGCTGGGAGGATGTGCAGAGTGGCTCCAGGGTGACGGCAACATGGCGACCGTGGGCAGTGCTGCGGAGCGAGAACTGAGGGTCAGTAGCCAGCTGCAGTTCGTCACGGACACACGAGACCACTCGAGCGGTGAAGTTGGAGTCGGCGTAACCGATCACTTTGAAGGTGAACGAGCAGGGGAACTGGTGGCGAGTTTCCAGCAGTTCTGCGGAGGGCAGCTGGAGCATGGCCGCGGCGTCCTTCAGGGTGACCGCTGAGCCTTGAGCGCGGCGGTTTTTTCGTGGATGAAAGGAATGTGATGACTGATGTGGCGGGCTGATCGTTCGAGGATTGTTTCGAGCGTGAGAGGGCCGGCTTCGGAATGCACACCTGTCCGCTGAAAAGCCTCGATGTCGATGCTGCGAAGAATCCGCGACATCTGACGTCGTACCAGCACAATCAGCTGCAGCTCCTGCTCGACATCCCGCTTGTCGTACTGCAGATTCGCCGCAAACGCAACCGGGTCGCCGCCGAACAGAGTCGGATTGTCTTCCGCAAGGATTCGCTTCATCCGATCCGCAAAAATTGGCTCAAAATCCGCGAGGTGACAGACAACCTGCTGAATCGACCACTTCCCCGGCACCGGATGGCTGCTCCAGTTTTCCGGAACAGTCTGGCACACAGCGTTGACAAGTTCCTGAGCCCCCTGTTCGTAGTGCTGAAGCAGCTCTTCAATGGACATGATTTGCTCAAACAAAGAGGATCGAAACTCAGACGCCGACGGAACCCGAACTCGCTCACTGAATTGTACCAGCGTTGCGATCACAGGGAAAGGTCGCGAAACCTGAGCGAGTCGAGATTTCAATCCATTCCATTCCGGCTGCGGTTTTTCTAAACTGCCCGCCGCAGTGTCCGCAACAAGAGGTTCTGGTGAATTATTGAGGTATAAAGGGATATCAGTCATGGCTGCTTCAACGTCCGTTCTCGCAGAGCGTCTGCACGAGTATCCCCGACAGGCTGTGATCGACGGAACCAGTGGAAATTCGGGCGCAGCCCTGGATGATTGCCTGAACAGATCCGGCGGAGTCCTGCAGCTGCTGCATCGCTACGCTGGTCGTACTTTCTGCACCCCTGGAAAACGCCTGCGGCTGGCAGCAGAGTCCTACTATCCCGACTACATGAATGGCACAGGCCTGGACGAAATCTGGATGTGCTGCACGGTGCCCATCGTCACCGGAGTCATCGATACTCGCACAAAAAAGGCGCCGTTTCGAGAAGGCGAAGCGCACGTGCTCACACCGGACGGGCAGGTGATCTCACTGCAGGACCTGATCGTTGCCAATCCAGACGCTGTCATGGGAAAGAAGTTGACCGCATTTGCAAATGCCATGTTCGGCAGACCCACGTGGCCGATCGTATCGAAAAAATTCGATAACCTGAACCCAATTCCCGACCATCTTCACTGGTCGAAGTGGGAAGTTTATGACATCAATTCGTTTGACAATCCCGGAGTCAGCGCGTCGCATTATCACACCACGGCCATGGGCCTGTACTCCTTTGTGACAAAGGACCAGTTCCTCGCGTGCATGAAGCGATTCGGGAAGGGCGAATACAACGGCATCCGGCACCTGGCGCCTCACGTGATGATGCAGCTTGACAATGGTTTTGTGATGCCCAACGGAGTTCTGCATTCGCCGACGAATCTTTGCACGCACGAACTGCACGTGACGATGGATGAACACTTCCTCGCGGAAGACCTCACACTTGACGGCCGCATCGGAGCCGCGGATGCCTTTTATGCGTGCAGGGAAGAGGACTATCCCAAAGCTCGCCACGAAGACTGGGAATTCCTCGTCGATAAGTTCGACTTTGCCGCAAATCAGGACCCGGATTTCGTGCTGAAGAATTCACGCCCGGCAATCGCCGCAGAACAATTCGCCGGCGACGGCGTCGATGCAAAATGGATCATCTACGGAGACTTCCTCGGCGATCAGAAGTGTTCCATTCTGCGGCTCACCGTACAGCCCGGCGGAAAAACCAGGTTTTGCCCGGAAAGTCCCGCTCTGTTCCACACCAATGGCGGCAGCGGCCGCGTTGGCGGGCTTGAAGTGCGATATCACCGAAATATGATTCTCGGCGAAATCTATCCCGAGATCGGCTTCATCACCCAGGCTGCTCTCGCAAATGGCGGCGTTGAAATCGAAAACACCGGAACTGAACCGCTGGTGCTGACCTTTGACTTTCCACAACACGCACATTCCATTACCCCGGGTATGGCCGCCCGAAATTAGTGTTCGGCCGCCAGGTATTCAGTTTCCCTGCCGTATCTCACTTCCCGGCTCCTGCTGTGATGCTCGCCGAGATTCTGCTCAGGTCCACGATCGCCGCGCGATCACCCGCCTTGCGCACCAGTTCACAAATCAGCTCAATCGCCTGAAACTCCGGGTCCACCACATACAGGCACGACGGGTGCGCAAGGAAGTCAAACACTGCGGCATTCTCAATCGTCCACTGCACGCACTGGCGGATGGATTTAAGGAACCAGTCCAGCTTCCAGCGGCCGGTGCGAAAGGCGCCGATGTCACTGATGGGGCTCATTGGAACTTCAATCAGCCCATCCGGATAAGCGAAGGGCTGAGCCAGTTTGTGCGCTTCAAGAATTCCCTCCAGTACGGAGTCACTCGGCTCCTGCATTGGCTGAGTATTTGGATGAGGCGGATAGAGGCTGCTCACCCATGTATAACCCAGTTCCTGAAGCATGCCGCGGATGGCAGGATGTTGTCTCAGTCCGTCACCGAAGCCACCGGGTGTGCGAAAGCCGGAAGGCTCAATTCCCAGACGTGACTGCATCGCCTCGCTCGCCAGCCGAATGTTTTCTCGAATGGCGTCCTGCACGGGCATTCCCCTGAGCAGCCATGGGGCGCGCTGGAAACGAAACTGCAGATCCTCTATGCGGGTTGCCAGCAGATTCACGTGGTCATAGGTGTGGTTGCCGATCGGGTGGCCGTTCGCTGCCAGCTCTTTCAGCCAGCTGACATCGGGCTGTTCAAGGACTCGCCCAACGGCGAAGAAATGCAGCACTCCACCGGCGGCCTTCACTCGCCGCGCCGCTTCCAGGGAATACTCCTTCGTCTCCTCATTCAGGTTCCCTTTTTCGTAATCCCAGTGAGTGGCATCCCAAACCGGAAAATTGCGGCTCATCTCCAGATCCAGCGTGATGGCGATCTGCGCACAGCCTCGAACCGAAGCTGCCGTTTTCGCCGCCGCGTTCAGACGTGGAACCATGGCAGTAACGGCAGCAGTCTGCAGCAGGTGGCGGCGTGAGAAACGTTTCGAAGCATTCATTGCTTATTTGGTCCTGTCAGTCTGCACCCATGAAACCTGAGTAATCAGTTGGTTGAGTGCCGCGTAGGAAATCGAAGCATTCACCGCGAAACGCGGTGAGGTATTTGCGGGAAACGTGGCCAGCGAGGCATCAGCGACAAGGAACACATTGAAGTCCTTCGAAAGGTTTTCATAGCCAGCGGTGGTGCGGCAGTAGCACATATCCGTGGCATAACCCGTCAGCAGCACATGTCTGACACCATGCTGTCGCAGGAAGTCACGCAGTGGCGGATAGCCTTCGTCATCAAAGATCACCACATCGTTTGGCTGCACGGAAACCGAATCGCTGACGGGAATCGGCAGCTTCCAGAAGCCTTCACCGTTGAATCGGGCACCGGCATCGAGCCCGGGGAACTGGCGGAAGTAGTCGGAGACTGGCAGCTGCATATTGAGAGTGAACGTGGCCGGCAGAGGCTGGCCACTGTAATCGAAATCGGAAAGCACCTTTCGCAGTTGCTTTTCGCCAGCTGCTCGTTCTTCTGCCGCAGGCGTTTTTTTGAAGGACCGATAGACCTGTGTACGAATGGGATCGGCGGATCCGGGCAGACTGTACATCACAAACGCTACTCTGTCCCTCAGGCGTTTCAGAAGGGGATCGATCACCTGTTTTGTGTGCCGAGCTGCGAGTGCATTTTTTTCGGGGGTGCAGAAGTCAGCAACACCGGCTGGCTGCGGCGATTTCCACCCCCAGCTGTCATCGATTGCCCATGGATGCACCATAATGACGGCGGTGTCACTGGCGGTCAGGTGATTGGGCATCTCTATGATGCCGCGAGCGTTATAGGAGAATCGCCAGGCTCGGACATGCAGATCCGCGCCTTCGTCTGTGACGATCGCCGGCGCTTCGAAGTGAGCCTGTTCAATAATCGGCTCGAAGAACTCGGGGAAATCTGCGAGCAGTGGTTTGGGATGAGCGATTCGCTGCAGTCGGTTGTCGTAGAGCCGCGGTGGCCGGCCAGGGGGATCCTGACCGGTGGAGGTGCTGCATGAGGCAAAAAGTGCAGCAAGGATCAGCAGCCTTGCGATGGCTGGGATGCCGAAGAAACGGAGAGACTGCATCGTGGAACCCCTGGTCAAAAAAAGGGACACTCTGCTCTTTCGCTGGGCATGGGCTGCCTGACGGTCGATGCGAGCATTCAAGGGCGAGCTTTGAGATATCTTCTGTTCCTCGTGAAGTATCGACAAACAGACTGCAGCAGGCAAGCCGGTGTCACAGTGCGTTGAGTTAAACGCGTCGACACGTTGTCAGTGACCTCGGCCCGCGAGCTGCCGCCCATTGGCAGTCACTTTCGCCGTCGGGGGGCTGCGATAGTCGTCTTTCGCTCCGCGAAAGAACGGCCCTGGAGGTCCTTTCGCAGAGCGAAAGGCGACAAAGTGACTGCAATTGAGCTGCCGCCCATTCGCCTGAAGTGACGAGCGGACGGGCGAGATGTGCCCCATTCCGGCTGATGCAGCGCCAGCAGCCTTGACGGAAGGCCATCTGAAATCCAGTATGCCACTCTGGCACTGCCATGAAATCTCCATTTACGAAAGCGGCTCACATGCTCTCCCGGACATTCAGCTCTGGAATCTCGGTTCTGCTGACCTTTGCACTGATCGCCGCATGCGTCAGCTCGCTGCCGGCAGCAGAGCGGCCGAATGTGGTGATAATCTATGCTGATGATCTGGGTTACGGTGATCTGGGATGTTACGGGCATCCTTCGATTCGAACGCCGTATTTGGATCGGATGGCCGCAGAGGGCATGCGGTTTACGGAATTTTATTCCGCGGCCGAAGTGTGTACGCCAAGCCGCACTGCACTGCTGACAGGGCGATACCCGATTCGCAGTGGGATGTGTCATGACCAGTTTCGCGTGCTCCGCAATAACTCTAAAGGTGGCCTGCCGGCGAAGGAAGTCACCATCGCTGAGATGCTGAAAACGGCTGGCTACGCCACAGCAATCGTCGGCAAGTGGCATCTGGGGCATTTGCCCGAACATCTGCCACTCCAGCATGGATTTGACAGCTATTTCGGCATGCCGTATTCCAACGACATGCGTCCGGCTCCGGATGCACCGAAGGATCGTGCGAAGTTTTTTGCGGAGCAGACGGAGTTCTGGCAGACGCAGCTGATCCGGGGGAACGAAATCGTCGAGGAGCGGCCGGACCAGAGGCAACTGACGAAACGTTACACCGATGAAGCAACCTCCTTCATCAAATCCAGCAAATCAAAGCCCTTTTTTCTTTACATGGCCCACAACTTTCCGCATGTGCCGCTGTTTGCCTCCGAGCAGTTTCGTGGCAGAAGTCCAGCCGGCATTTATGGGGATGTTGTCGAGGAACTGGACTGGAGTGTCGGGCAGATCCTGCAGACGCTCCGAGATGAAGGGCTTGCCGAGCAGACGCTGGTGGTCTTCAGCAGTGATAACGGTCCGTGGCTGATCTTTGATTCCCATGGCGGTTCCGCAGGAATGCTCAGGGACGGCAAAGGTTCCACGTGGGAGGGCGGCATGCGTGTGCCGGGACTCATGTGGTGGCCGGGAAAAATTCCCGCCGGACGCGTGCAGCACGAAATGGGGCTGACCATGGACTTGCTGCCCACCATTGCAGCCATCACCGGAACAGCGATTCCTGAAACACAACTGGACGGCACGGATATCACGCCTCTGATGTTTGGTACCGGGAAAGTTGATCGCGGTGCGTTCATGTATTATCGCGGGAGCACACTCTACGCCTGCCGACTTGGTCCATGGAAAGCGCACTTCCTGACGCGTCCCGGCTACGGCGCTCCCAAACCTGATGCTCATGACCCGCCGCTGCTGTTTGAACTGCGAGTGGATCCGGGGGAGAAATGGAACATGGCGGCTCAGCACCCCGCGGTGCTCGAACAGATCCGCAGCGCCGTGGTGGAGCATCAACGAACCCTGATTGCCGCTCCAACACAGCTTGAAGAGGTCATCAAATAACAGGCACTTGCCGGAGCGTCAAAAAAACGCCCGCCTCCGATTGCTCGAAGGCGGGCTTCTGAAGTGCTTACAGCATCGTTGTAACTCGTTCAATGAGCCCCTTGTCGCCAAGAACGACATTGAGCTTTCCGGTGGCAGCGATCTTTTCCAGCGTTTCAAGTTCACGAAGACGCATCAGTGCAGGGCTGTCGGCAAGCAGCTTCGCTGTGTTGGCCTGACTGCGGATGGCCGCAGTTTCCTCCCGCCGCGCGATGAGGTTGGCTTCAGCAGCCTTGCGGGCCTCCGTCACCTTGTTCATCAGCTCCTTCATATCGCCCGGCAGTATCACGTCGCGGATCCCCACCGCAGTCACTTCCACTCCCAGAGCAGCAGCGCGTCCCCGAACGCCTTCCATCAGCTCCTTCGAGATTCCGTCCCTGTCCGCAAGGAAGCCGTCCAGTTCTCGTGAGCTGACAACGCCGCGAAGCACCAGCTGAGTGTCGCGGTAGAGCGACTGGCGAGCATCGTCGGTCTGGCTGAGCATTCTGCGGGCATCAATGACCTTCCACGTCACCACTGCGTTGATTCGCAGAGTGACCTTATCGGCCGTCATGATGTCCTGACCTGCCACATCGAGGATCGACTCGCGGAGATCCACCTCCACCACCTTTACCTCACCGGCTCCCTTCCAGAACGCATACTCCCCTGGCTGCAGCAAATCGGTGCAGCGACCGTCGATGAACAGCACACCAACTCGATCACGCTGCACCGTGCAGATCTCCAGCAGCCGTGCCGCAAGCGGTGACCGAATGATCGACCGCAGGTGCTGATGTTCGAAACGCACCGATCCAGCGTCCACGACCTCGACTCGCACCTGACGCACGCCGGTCCAGTACGCATACTGGCCAGGCGGAAGCATGTGACTGAAACGATTGTCGATCCACACGAGTGCTCGCTGAGTGTCCTGCAGATCCAGAACCGCCGCGTGGCCGGCAAGAGCTCCGGAGCGGATGATCAAATCCAGCTTCTCATGCGTCAGACATGGCTCGCGCTGGCTGACGATATCCACCTGCAGTCGATGCAGTGGGTCGAAGTGCCAGTGCGTTCCTGCGGGCAGCAATCTCTGGAACTCGCCGTCACGGAACAGCAGTCCCATTTCCCATGTACGAATTCGAAAACGACGAAAAACAAACATCTGATACCTCCTTTGTCAAAACAACTCATGGAAGACGGAACGCCTGCCTGTCACAGGGAAACTGCGGAGTCATGTGACAGCCGGGGTGTGCCAGGCAGCAACAGTCACGAGCCACTGTTGACAGTGCGGGGATTTCTCCGCGACGGTCCGAGTCTTTCGTGTCTTGTCCACGCCTGAAGAGGCCCGCGGCGGGGCACAGAACTGCAGGGCAATTTCAACAAGCTGTCCACACGGCAATCCAGTGCCGCGTGGACTGATTTCACAAGCGTCCGCCCCCCGGGTGAGTTTAATTTGGGTGCCGGTGCGTGACCGGCGAGTGGTGCGGGATTCGAACCCGCAACAACCAGTGGTAAACTGGGGCTCTTCCATTGAGCTAACCGGCACATCTGCATCTCCGTTGGAATCCATGTTCGAAACAGTCGCCGACAAACCTTACTCAGGTGCCGGGAATGTCGCTGGACAGAAATGGCAGCGTGTGTTGGCGAAGAAAAGACAGCGAGCCGGGGTAAAGGTTCAGGCGGTTTTTCGAAAGATGGTAGTCTTTCGAGAATCTGACTGTTTTCGCTGATACACTCATCCTGCCCGTCATGCAGCGGCCCACGCACCGGGCAGATCAGACTACCACGGCCAGTCGAACGCGATGTCGAGCGCCGGTGACGAATGTGTCAGACTGCCAACGCTGATCCGGTCAACACCCGTTTCCGCAATCGCTCGCACAGTCTGCAGCGTCACTCCGCCGGACGCCTCCAGCCTTGTTGCGGGGGCAAGGCGATTTCGCAACTGGACCGCCTCGCAAAGCTGGGGACAGGACATGTTATCCAGCAGCACAAGTTCGGGGCGTTCGGTGAGCGCGTCCTCGAGCTGCTCCAGAGTGTCTACTTCGATTTCGACGGGAACCGTCAGGCGATGTTCCTGCAGAAAATCGCGAGCAGCCTTGACCGCTCCTGCACAGGAACTCGAACCGCGAGCAGCCAGGTGGTTGTCCTTGATAAGCATCCCGTCGTAGAGACCGATTCGATGATTGACACCTCCGCCGCAGCGGACGGCGTATTTCTGAAGCAGACGGTAACCGGGCAGAGTTTTGCGGGTATCGAGGATCTGTGCGGAAGTGCCACGCACGGCGCGAACAAATTCTGCAGTGCGTGTGGCGATCCCGCTGAGGTGTGTCAGGAAATTCAGCACGGTGCGTTCGCCTGTCAGCAAAGTGCGAACCGGGCCGTGCAGCTCTGCCACTGCACTGCCCGAAAACACCGAATCGCCATCCGCCAGAAATACCTCAGAACGAACCTGACCGGGCAACAGCCGAAACACGAGTGGAAGAACGCCCAGCCCCGCGATCACTCCTGGCTGACGCACCACAATCCGAACAGCCGCCGACAGATGTTCCGGGATGGTCGCCCGAGACGTCAGATCACCGACTTGTTGCAGGTCTTCCTGTAGAGATAGTTCCGCAAGGTGCGCTGCAGCGACTGAGGTTTCAGTGTCAAACTGATGAAGCATAATGGAATCGATCAGGTAGGCAGCACGGAGAGCAGCGGCGAAGAGGCGGCAGGCCGGGAAGCTGCGACACCACCGTCAATGTATTCGTAAAACACATTTCGCTGCCGCGGAATGTAGCCGACGTTCTCGATGCAGCGGCGGATCGTGTCCACTGTGAGATGATGCACGGTGCCAGCCTGAGAGACCACGTTTTCTTCAATCATCAGACTGCCCATGTCGTTCGCACCGAAGAGGAGTGCCAGCTGACCGACCTTTTCCCCCTGTGTCACCCATGAGGACTGGATATTGGGAACGTTGTCAAGGTAAAGACGGCTTACAGCCTGAGTCTTCAGATACTCGAAGGCGCCTGCAGGAGGGATGTGGGACATGTCCGTGTGATCCGGCTGAAAGGTCCAGCAAATAAAGGCGGTGAAACCGCCTGTCTCATCCTGCAGCTGGCGGATCCGCTCAAGGTGTTCGATGCGCTCAGCGAGCGTTTCGACATGGCCGAACATCATCGTGGCGGATGAGCGACCTCCGAGCTGATGCCAGACACGCATGACGTTCAGCCAGTCGTCCGTGAGCACCTTACCGCGGGTTATCGAGGTTCTGACCCGATCCACCAGAATTTCTCCGCCACCACCCGGGAGGCTGCCCAGCCCGGCAGCTTGAAGACGTTCAAGTACGGTGCGGAGTGGCAGGTGGCTGATCTTGGTGAAATGATGAATTTCCGGGGGACTGAAGCCGTGAATGTTGACCCTGGGGAAGTGGCTGCGGAGCGTTCGCAGCATATCTTCGTACCATTCCAGCGGCAATTTGGGGTGCAGACCACCCTGAAGCAGAATCTGGTCACCGCCGAGCGCCACCGTCTCCTCAATTTTTTTCAACAGCACATCCATCGGAAGCACGTAAACTTCCGGATGACTGGGCGGTCGATAGAACGCACAGAAATCACAGACCGCCGTGCACGCGTTGGTGTAATTGATGTTGCGGTCAATGTTGTACGTGCGAAACGGTTCGGGATGCAACCGCCTTGTTACAGCATCAGCGGCAGCACCAATTGCAGTCAGGTCGTGGGATTGAAGCAGCACAAGGCCTTCAGCCGGAGTCAGGCGGACGCCGGCAACGGCTTTGTCAAGCAGTAACGAGATCTCTGAAACGGAGTTCGACATCGGGGTTCACCAAGTGATGTTGAGCAGCCAGTTCGCAAAACAGTCGCAAACCGCTGCGTTCGGCGGAAGTCAGGTGGTAGTGCAGATTTTTCGCGAGGTAGCGTCGAGCAGTAGTCTCAGAAAGCCCCAGCCGGGGCGCTTCACTGCGGGCGATGGCAGGGATGTCGTCAACTCCCAGATCCCGCGCCTGCGAAAGCGCCTCGTCCAGACCATCCGTGAAGGCATCCTGCCGAGTGACCCACATGGCGAATACAAACGGCAGCCCCGTCCAGTCGTTCCAGAACTGGCCAAGGTCAATCACTCGGACAAAGTGTTCCGGGGGAGCGTGCATGGCACGATCGCCAATCAGCAATACTGCATCCGCTGAAGTATCAGCGGTGGAATGTTCGAGCGGCAGAGCGGTGGATTCGGGAAACACGCCAAAGTGCTCGGCAAGGATCACACGAGTCAATGCGGCACTGGTGCGGGAGCCTTCATCAAGAGCCAGTGTGCGAATGTCCCCGGGATGCACGCGACAATAGAGACGCACGCTGAGAACTTCGCCACGAGCCGCGACGCAGGCATCGGAAATCACTTCGTAACCGGGACGACGAAAATATTCGACCGAGGGAATCAGAGCAGCATCGAGAAGCCCGCTGGCCAGCTGGTCCGCCAGTCTGCTGGGGTAGTCAAGGCTGATCGACGCGCCTGGGAGCAGTCGCCCAAGGTGCTGAACCAGAGGACGCGAATTCAGGTAGGTCACTGCACCGATGCGGGGAGTGCCGGAACGTGAAGAAGGCATGTAATCTGGAAGGCGAGTCATGAGTCACCGCGGAGCTTCTGGATTCCAATCCCAAGTATACAACACTCTGACGAACGCTCAAATCCATGCGGTGAACCGAAAAAACGTGGGGAAATTAACGAGTCATGCAGCTCGCTGGAAAGGGTTTGAAGGGCGGATTCAGAAGGCGGACTGATGTTATTATGGAGAATTTGCGCAAAATAGATGGAATTTTATTGACTTGTCCCTGTGAATATGGAAGCCCCTGAACTTCACAGTGCTGGTTCCGTTTCCTGAAGGATTTCGCGGATCGCCTTGCGGTCATTGGGAGTCAGGTGGGCAAATTTCGGCGACTGGTCCTGGCCGCTCAGCACGGCCTGCAATCGCGCTCTGACTGCGTCCCGCATTTCTTCAGGCAGGTCCCGAAACGCCTGGCTATGGACAAGGTAACTGCAGGGGTAGCGAAACATGCGGGTTTGCAGGTCGAGATCGCGAAGTGAGCGTCCCTGAGCATCGCGGGGACCGGGCAGGGCGAATTGCCGGGTGAATCCTGAAGTGCCGCGAATGGGGGCCACAAGCTGAGCTTCGCCACAGAACAACAGCGCTTCGACGAGTTTGTCAGCGGCGCTCTGGATGCGTCGTGTTGTGCTTTCCAGGCGTGTCCCCGGAGCATTCTGCAAGGCCTCGTTGAGGGCCTTCTCGTAATGCAGTGCCTCGCGCGTTGTAAACGCAGCGCGGGCGATGCGGTTGTGCACCAGCACCTGATGTTCGAGCACCATCAGGGCCACAATGTCGCTGTGGCCGGACAAATATGAATTTGTGTGGAAGCGGCCGCTGAGGTCGGTCTGGTTGAGCCCGGCAGAGTTGTCCACGGAATCAAACGATTCGTCGCGTTCGACTACGAGGTTGCCGAGATGTTTCTGAGCCCCGTGCAGGCCCGTGACGTACCAGCCTCCCCAGCGGTCAGCCAGTGGCGTCGTGTGATTCACATTGCGACTGCCGGCGGCCAGCAGTGGCTGACCGGAAGGATCCACCATCAGCGACCGCACCAGATGCCCGGGAATGCCTTCCGTGCGCGAAGAGCTGTGACAGACCAGACAATTGTCCGTCTGACGCTGAAACACGGGCGGTCCGGAAGCCGGTGGCTGTTGGCTCAGCGTGTAAAAGACCGTGCCCAGTCGTGAATCTGCAGCCGAGATTTCCAGCACGTCGCCAGCGACACAAAACCCCACGTACAGATCGTCGGAAAAGTAGATCGCTCGAGGTGTCGCGGGAGAAATTCGCCGCAGCTGCAGACTGGTTTTGGAAAATACCAGGCACTGCGACTCGGGTGGGATCTGCAGGGCCGTCAAAAGCGACCTGAGATAACCCGTGCCCGCTTCATGCTGCAGGCTGACTTGACCTTCCTGAAGTGACTGCTGCAGCTGTGTAATGCGATTGGCAGGGGCAGTCTGGCTGTACAGAATCGGAGCAGCTTCGAAGTCATCCTGGCCGCGGCAACGGGAACCCGCACACACGAACGCCGCTGACGTCATGATCACGATTGCTGCGGACAAAACGGGTTTCATCGGGCGCGCCTTTTGACGGATGAGCTGGATACGCCCCGGGTAGACTATCACTCGATTAGTGGATATCAATATCCAAATTAGCGAATCGTCGGGATTTGCAGGGAATTCGTGGCCGCTGGCGGCGCAAAAAAAAGCCGCCGCGAAACCCGCATTTCGCGACGGCCTTTCTGAATTGGACTCTGCGTTTCAGCTTCAGTCGGACCGCACCCGATCTGAGCCGGGTGTCGGAGAGGGATGGTCTCCGACACCGGGCAGAACCTTGATGACTGCTTATTCAGCAGCGGTTCCGATGATCAGTTCTTCTTCTTCTTCCTGAATGATGATGCGGGGCGTGACCATCAGCATGATGCTTTCCGTTTCACGACCAACACCGCTGTTCTTGAAGAGTCGGCTGATGTAGGGGATCTTGTTCAGGATCGGCACTCCGGCCATCTTGCGACCTTCGCGGAGTCGTTTGATACCGCCAAGGAGCACTGTGCCGCCGTCTGGAACGCTCACGACTGTGCTGACGGAGATCTGAGCGATCACAGGCAGCTGAACGGTGCCGGACTGCCCGCCACCTTGCTGTCCCTGCTGACCGCCGCCACCACCGCCGCCACCACCGAAGCCACCGCCACCGCCTCCACCACCGAAGCCGCCGCCGATGCCACCGAGACCGCCAAAGCCGCCACCGGCACCACCACCGCCACCGAAGCCGCCACCACCGAACCCACCACCGCCACCACCGCCGATACCAGCACCGCCGGCGTTGACGTTGGTGAAGGTCTGCACATCAATGATGTTCATGAACGAAGGTGACATGGACAGACGCACATAGCGACGGTCCGCGGAGACCACGCCGTTCACGAACAGGAAGATACCGTCCGGGAAGGGCTGAACGAGAGGTGAGAAGCCAACGGCACCCGGAGCGATGTTTGGAACCTGGCCCACGACGAGGTATCGCTGAGTGAAGTCGGAGATCGACGCTGTCTGACCGTTGTACATCGTGACTTTCGGAGCGAACAGGATGTTCGACCGGGAATCACCCTGAGCGGCCTGGATGAAGAAGAAGGCTTCGATGTCGCTCAGAATCGCCATGCCGACCTGAATACCAGCGTTGGGCTGGAAACCGCCGAAGTCGGGCACACCGATTTCGAAGGAGCCCTGGCGGAACTGAACATCGTAGTCCTGGGTGAACTGGTTGGGACCGGACATCCCGACGACCGTCCTTTTAAAGTCATCGCGTGGGGAGTTGACACGGTTAATCGGGTCAAACAGTGCCTGACCGCCCTGCTGAGCCTGCTGGCCCTGCTGACCGCCACCGCCCTGACCCTGCTGGTTACCGCGAAGGTCACCACCCTGGTTGTTGCCACCACCACCGCCACCCTGTCCACCACCACCTGGGAACTGGAGCTGACGGGAGCCGAAGGCGGGTACGCCCGGAGGATCGCCGAGGGTGTCATTGACATTCCAGTCAAAGTCCACACCGATGCGTTCGAAGAATCGGTCAGACACGCTGATGAAGCGAACTTCAACAGTGACCTGCAGGTCCTGCAGTTTGCGAAGCTGCGTAAGCAGGTCCACGATCTGTTCGTGAACAGACGTTGTCTGGCGAATCACAAGGCTGAGCGTATTTTCTTCCTGGCCGATCGTGCCCTGACCACCATCGACATCCCATGAGCCGGGCTCGACCGTTGTTGTGATCAGATTGACCAGGCCGGAAAAGTCTGCGGCAGAGTTAACCTTGCTGCCGGTGGAGCCACCGGAGCCGGTACGTCCATTGCCACTGATGGAGACCGCGAGGTCATCGTTGACCTGATACAGACCGTTGCCATTCGGCTGAGGAGCGTTGGCCTGCGGCGCGAGGCCACCAAGCTGAGACATCGAAGCTGCATTGCCATTGCCGACAGGGATCACAAGGTCCGCCACGTTGTAGGCAACGTTGACGAATTTGGTTTCCTGCTCAAGCCGATTGGTGATCATCAGCGTTTCGTTCTCGATGGAGTAAACCAGTCCGCCGGCCTGTTCAAGGAGCAGATTCAGGGCGCTGCGGAGCGTGATGCCATCAACATCAATGCTCACAGGCTGAGTGACTGAGAGGCCTTCCGTTTCGATGGCCCGAGTTTTCATGGTGATGTTGATGCCATGGTCAACGGCAATCTGGCGAATGACGTCAGTCAGCGGCATGTCGTGGAAGTGCAGCGAGACTTTCTCGCCGAGGCTCTTTTCAATCTGCAGTTCGCTTTCAGAACGGTCGCGACTATCGACTCGACCGAATCGCTCACGACGTTTCTTCAGCTCTTCCCATGATCGAGCGTCGGGCATGGCATAGTCGCGACCCGGTGCGATAATGGCTTCTTCGACATCATTCAGCTGCTCAAGGAAGCTGTCAGCCTTGCGTTCCTTAATGTCTTCATTGAAGGCAATCTGCTTCTGCAGCTTCGCCTTCTCAACCATGATCGTGGCTTCCGGCAGATCCGGATTCAGATCCTTCGCCTTGCGGGCGATGAGCTGAGCTTCTGCGTAGCGACGTTCCTTCATCAGCTGATTGTACTGATCCACCAGCTCAGCGAATTCCTGTTCGATCCGGATTTTGGTTTCTGTTTCCCGGCGAATCTCTTCCATCACATTGCGATTGCGTTCAGCTCGCTCGATGTTCGGTGCCAGCTGCTCACGATACTCACGGATGGTCGTCTGGCTGCGTCGAACGTAGCCGGCAAGGGTTTCGAGGGATTCTTTTTCAAGCGGAGCGGCTTCGACGGTGGCGAGTGTGTTGTCAAGGATCTGCAGAGCTTCATCCGGGTTGGAAGTCTTCATCTTCTCTGCGCGGAAGACGCTGTTCATGACTTCCGTCCGCAGCCGGTCGTACTGCACATCAGACCGCTGGGCGGCGTCTGCGAGCACGTCTCGGTCTTCAGCGACTTCTGCGTCCTGACCTTCGGCGGCCTCGATCATTGGTTCCGCTTCATCAGCAGTCGAGCCACTGGCGAGCCGAACGGACCGGGGCGTTGCAAGTTCCTGAAGGAAGTCATGCAGCTGCTGGCGCTCAATCGCACTCAGTTCACCGGCATTCTTCCACGCCGCCTGGAAGGATGCTTTCGCACCCGCTCGATCACCGCGACGCATCAGTGCGATGCCGTGGCGATACGATTCCGAAGCGGAGGATCCATCTGGAGAAATGGCTGCGAATGCAGGCTCTTCCACGGCAGCGCGAGCGACGCGTGTCCCGCGGCGACCGCGGGGACCGGCTTCGTTTTGAGCCATGATCCGGGCTTCTTCGATCACAAGTTCCGGGCGATCGTCGAGCAGATCCCAGGCGGCATCTTCTGTCTGAGCTTCTTCAGCGAGGCTGGCTGCGGTTTGATGGTCACCGGCGGCAAGAGCCTGGCGGGCCTGAGCGAGCAGGTCACGGGCAGCTTCCGACGGTTCTCCGCGAGCGACAGCCGAACTGCGGCTGCTGCTGCCAGCTTCAATTTCCTCCATCACCAGTTCCGGACGGTCATCGGTGACATTCCAGGCAACATTCAGCTCAGCAGCAGCCTGAGCTTTTTCCCGAGCTTCGTCGACGAGTCCCTGAGCCATGGCATCACGGGCTTCGCGGAGCAGAATGCGAGCCTCATCGGCCTCGGACTCTGCCGTCTCCTCCATGGCAGCAAACGTCTCCTCTGCAGCAGCACCGGCCTGCTGCAAACGGCGAATATCGCGTTGCACGAGCGATGGGCTGTCTTCAAACATTGCCCAGGCGGCGTTGAGCTTATCTGCCTGGCCGGCGAGTGCTGCCGCACCTTCAAGATCACCCGCGTCCATGGCGGCGCGAGCCTTCTTCAGCTTCTCAGCGGCCTCCACTGTCTTCTGGTCGGCCTGACGAACTTTTTCGGCAGCCTGTTTAATTGGTTTGCCGGCATCCGCGATAAATGTCTCAGACTTCTCGCGGGCATCGAGGTCAGCGAGCACGTGCTCGGGACGATCATCCCACAACTGCCACGAAGCCTTCAGCTGCCGAGCCTGCAGGGCGCGGGAGCGGGCGGTGGCGAAGTCGCCGGATTTCATCGCGGCGCGGGCTTCACGAACCAGACGCTGAGCTTCCCGGCGCTTGACCATGTCCCCACCAGCGGCCTTCTCAGTGCCAGCCGCCTCGGTGGCAACTTCATCAAGATCCGCCATGAAGTCGGCAGCGTCCTCGGGAACTTCCACCTTCGCTGCGGCCTTCTCCTTCGCCGAAGCCTGGGCTTTCGCCGGACCTGGTTTCGGAGATTTGCTGCTCCACGTGTCCGGGAAATTCAGTTCTGTTGGTTGTCCCTTCTTCGGGTTGTCGAGTGCGGCGAGGAACTGCTTTGGAGATTCCTCTGCAGAACCCCAGTCGGAGGACATTGAGGCCGCCGTTTCGGCAAGCCGCCGAGCCTCCTCCGGATTTCCCTGCCGCGCCTGTTCCCGAGCATCCTGAAGGAACTGTCGGGCCACAGAGCCGTACCCGTCACCGGGTTCGGTCTGGGCTGATAGCGTTCGTGACGGATCGCCGCCGCTGAACAAATACAGCGACACGGCCATCACCGAAGCGCACGTGATGAGTCCGATGGCCTTGTGCAATTGAGGATCCTCCTTCAGGAATGCCGTTCGGGGTCGAATGACCCGCCAGGCGTTCATCCATGATTTGAACGTTGTGGTCGAAGCCGTCTGCCGCCGCGTGTTGAGCCACGCTGACGGCGCGGTTCGACGGCGATTACACGTCTTGATAACCGGGGCAGGCCAGGCGGGTCAAGACGGCCACGATCTGACAAAAACTCAAAATTCTCCCGTTTTTTTCAGCTCCAAATCACTTCGGCACACGCTGCCGAACACCCACCACAGACGGCACCAAACAGCGACTCACACTTCCCGGAACGGGCAGAAAACGCCAGATTTCAACTGCGCCCGCATTGTCACATTCACCCATGCGGCCACCTCGAAACCATTTCCCGCGTCACCACCTCGCACCATCGGGACTGTGCTGCGAAAAGCCAGGGTTCAGCTTGATCGGTACAGAAATGCGTGCAGAATGGAGCCACTGCGAATGCTGATAACCTCGTACCTCTGCTCATTCCTGCAGGCTTTGCTGCCTTTCCGTGCATGAATTGCTGCGTTTTCGCATCAATTCCGCCGCTTCCTGTCATTTTCAAGCTCATTCAGTCAATCACATGTCTCCATCCTGCATTTATGATTACGACGTCGTGGTGGTCGGTGCCGGCCATGCCGGTGTCGAAGCCGCGCTCGCCGCCGCTCGCATCGGTGCCCGCACGGCACTGCTCACGATGAACTGCGATACCGTCGCTCAAATGAGCTGCAATCCCGCTATTGGCGGGGTGGCCAAGGGACAAATTGTCCGCGAAATTGATGCCCTCGGCGGAGAAATGGGCCGTGTCATCGATGCTGCCGGAATTCACTTCCGAATGCTCAATTCCAGCAAAGGGGCCGCCATGCACAGCCCCCGCGCTCAGGCTGACAAAAAAGCCTATCAATTCGAGATGAAGCATCGGATCGAACAACAGCCCGGACTCACACTCTGCCAGGAAACCGTCGATTCACTCGAAACTGAAGCCGGCCGCGTCACCGGGATTCGTGTGGCCGGCAATGCCCTCTATCGAACCCACGCTGTGATCCTTACCACCGGCACTTTTCTGAAAGCAGTCATGCATACCGGCGAACAGCAGGCCGAAGGTGGCCGCGCCGGTGACAAAGCCGCTCACGGAATGTCCGCTTCACTTCGCAACCTCGGCTTCGAACTTCGCCGCTTCAAGACCGGCACCCCCGCGCGACTCAATGGGCGTACCATCGATTTTTCCCGCTGCGAACCTCAGCCCGGTGATCCCGAACCCGAACCCTTCTCCTTTCTGACCGATCACATCAGCCAGCCACAGATCCACTGCTATCTCACATCCACAACTCCTGAAATTCACGATATCATCCGCGCAAATCTGCACCGGGCACCCATGTATTCCGGCCAGATCCAGTCCACCGGCCCGAGATACTGCCCCTCCATCGAAGACAAAGTCGTTCGCTTCGCAGAAAAACAAACTCATCAGATCTTTCTGGAACCCGAAGGCCGAAATACCCAGGAAGTCTACTGCAACGGCATCTCCACCAGTCTCCCGCGGGACGTCCAGGATCAGATCATTCGCAGGATACCCGGCTGCGAGAATGCGCACATCATGCGCTATGGCTACGCCGTCGAATACGACTTCGCACCACCCACCCAACTTCATGCCACCCTCGAAACTCGACTCGTACAGGGACTGTATTTTGCCGGCCAGATTAACGGCACCACCGGCTACGAAGAAGCTGCCGGACAGGGACTCATCGCCGGTATCAATGCCGCTCGAAAACTGCAGGGAAAACCACCTTTTGTGCTCGACCGCAGCCAGGCCTACCTCGGTGTCCTCATCGATGACCTCGTCACAAAAGGTGTCGATGAACCTTATCGCATGTTCACATCCCGCGCCGAATATCGATTGCTCCTGCGACACGACAACGCAGATCGCCGACTCACGCCTCTCGGCATCGAACTCGGAACCGTCTCCGCCGAACGCAAAGCCAGGTTCCTCGCCTATCAATCAGAACTCGAACGCGGCTTCCACGCCATGAAAACTCTCCGCTCACAGGGGGCCAGCCTCGAAGAATGGATGCGCCGACTGCCCCCATGGGACGAACTGCTGGCCGTGTTCCCCGCGATTGGCGAACTGGAACTTTCCGCAGCTGCCAGACGACAAATGCAGATCGAGGCCCAGTACGCAGGCTATGTCCGCCGACAGGAAGCCGAAATTGCTCGACTCCGGAAAGTAGACTCCATCCGGATTCCTGAGACTTTTGACTATCGATCCGTCACCCAGCTTCGCATGGAAGCCCGCGAAAAACTCGGCCGACACCGGCCCGCCACCGTCGGTCAGGCCAGTCGTGTCAGCGGCATTACGCCTGCCGACATCGCCGTCCTGATGTTCTCGCTCAATCCCTCACACTGAGCTCCCTTCGTCTCCTGCCTCCCGCCATGTCAGTCGGACCGCTTCTGATCTCGTGGACCGTCCGCATCGCACTGCTGTGTTACACAGTCGCGACCGTTATCAATCTGCTTCAGCCAGATACGATCCAACGCCTGCGAATCGTGAGACCACTGTGGACCGCAGGAGCCCTGATGTTCGTCGCACACGTGGCCGCTGCGTTTCACTTCCAGCATCACTGGAGCCATGCACAGGCCGTGCAGAGCACCGCCATCCAGACAGAACAGCTCATCGGAATCCCCTTCGGTGAGGGGCTCTGGTTCAGCTACCTCTTCCTGATGCTCTGGATTGCCGATGCCGCCTCGTCCTGGATCCAGCCCTCATCATGGCTCAATCGTCGCCCCAAAATCACTCTCGCCCTGCATGCATGGCTGTTCTTCATTGCCTTCAACGGAGCGGTCATCTTTGAAGCCGGCCCCACACGACCCGCCGGAATCCTTGTTACAGCGCTCTTCACAGTACTCGCACTCCGCAGGCTGAAGAGCAGCAATAGCTGAACTGGCGAAGACTGATTCCCCAGTCTGCTCACGACCGATCAACGCTGCCGCTTCCAGTCTGGAAAAAACGCATTCGTCCGCCGCACGTAATCAGCATAACCAGGACGACGCTCGGCAATGTCATGCTCCAGCATCGGTACCCCGGACACTCGCATCAGAAAGAAGGCCATCACCAGCGGCGAGACGATGGTCCATAAGGGCGCACCAGCCGAAATGGAAACCAGCCACAGTCCCCACCACACACAAAAGTCGCCAAAGTAATTCGGGTGTCGTGTGGTCGCCCAGAGCCCACTGTCAAGAACACGACCAGCATTTTCCGGATTCGCGCGAAATCGCGCCAACTGCCAGTCACCGACAGCCTCGAAGATGACGCCGAGAGCCCACAACGTGGCTCCTGACGCGGCCATCGACAACTGCCAGGCCCAGGAGAGTTCACTCGCGGCAACAGCGATCCCCGTCGTCAGCGGCAAACTCACAAACCACATGATCAACGCCTGCAGCAGGAACACAATTCCAAGGCTTTTCAGGTGAAAGTTGGGAGCATACTTCGCGCGCATGGCGGCGTAGCGTCGGTCTTCCTCTCCGGCTCGCAGAATGCGAATTCCCAGATGAAGTCCCAGCCGCAGCCCCCACGCAAGCACAAGACCCAGCAGCAGCCATTCCGGCCACTGCCGAGCTTCTGCTGGAACCTGCAGCAGAGCGACCGCAGTGAGCCAGCCGAACCCCGGACCCCAGAAGGCATCAATAATGCACACGCGACCCGCCAAAAGGCTCAACAGCCATACGAAAATCCCGCCACCGACAGCCGCAGCAAGGCACCACAAAAGCACAGCAGTCATAAGCGTTCCCGAAGCAGTCAGAACCCGGTCACGCCAGCCGCTTTTCAGCCACGGTACCGGCAGGTGACGTCTTCACATCGTAGCCGCGTTTCTGAATTTGTCCCCGAATTCCGTCAGCAGCCGCAAAGTCCTTTCGTTTGCGAGCATCATCCAGCTGCCGACAGAGTTCCACGATTTCATCCGCTTCCGTATCAGCGCCTGCGGCCTCCACTGTCGGCGTGAGCGGTGCAACCCCCAGCACTTCGTTGACTCGGTTGAGCACTCCAAGGGCAGCTCCGGCGTCCGTTGGCGTTCCCGACGCCCACGGCAGAATCACTCCCAGCGCACCCGCGATGTTGAGATCATCGCCAATTGCCTGAGCGAAGTCCCGCAGCACCGGATGTGAGAAATCCACAGCCTCCGCCCGGCCACCACAGGCCGCCTCCAGACGGCCGCGGAAGTCCTGCAGACGACGAACAACGCCAGCCGAATCAATCAGCCCTTTGTGCGTGAAATTCATATTTCCGCGGTAGTGGGTTTTGATGAGTTCCAGCCTGAGTACGGCCGGGTGCACGGAAACGCCCGTCGGCTGCCCCTTCTCGTCTCGAACTCGACCCTGCAGCACGTCGCGAACCGTGTAAAAATTGCCCTTGCTCTTCGACATCTTCTCGCCCTCCACCAGCAGGAATCGGGCGTGCATCCAGAAACGGGCAAACTGATCCTTACCGGTCGCGCCACACGTCTGTGCAATCTCGCATTCGTGGTGCGGAAATATCAAATCCTCTCCGCCCGTATGAATATCAATCACATCGGCCGCCAGACGCCGCCGCGCCATGCAGGAACATTCAATGTGCCAGCCAGGATAGCCGGCTCCCCACGGTGAATCCCATTTCATGATGTGTGATGGATCGGGCTTCCAGAGCATAAAATCGGCCGGGTGACGCTTCGCCGCCTGATTCTCTTCGCTGATTCGGCCACCAGCGCCCATCAGTGTGCTGTCAGGTGTGTTGCCGCTCAGTTGTCCGTAACGCGGAAAACTCTCCACACTGTAATACACAACCCCGTCGCCACCCACGTACGCATGACCATTGCTGATCAGCTGGCCAATCATCTCCAGCATCGCATCGATATGCTGAGTCGCGTGCAGCACGTTCTCCGGATACTCAAAGGCGACCTTGACCCCCAGCGTTCTGGCGTCTTCAAGAAATGCGTCGGTGTAGTAGCGGGCGATCTGCCACGGATCGTCCGGATTCTGCACGGCTCCCTCCGGAACCCTGCCCGACTTCTTGTCTTCCTTCAATCGACGCGCTGCCGCCTGCATCTTGTCTTCGCCACCACCGTCCGGACTGGCGTCATCCGTCATGTGACCCACATCCGTGATGTTCATTACGTGATGCACGCGGTGCCCGAAAAATTCCAGCGTCCGCCGAATCAGGTCTGCAAACAGGAATGAGCGGAAATTGCCGATGTGAGCAAAGTCGTAAACGGTCGGACCGCAGCTGTACATCCGCACGCAGTCCGGCTGTACCGGCTGAAAAACATCCGTCGAACGAGTCAGAGTATTGAAAAAGCGAATTTCCATGGCGCGGATCCGAATACCTTAGAGAGATGCTCAATTCAGCCTGCAGAGGCCGGCTTCAAAACTTTCGCAACGGGCAGCAAACCCCGCAGACCTCCGAAAAATAGCCAATTGCCGGAAATCGGGGCAGACCGATTTCCCTGGTTCCCTGAATGCATCCGGGAATTCAGCCGGACAGCCCTCGATAACGCACCAGCACAAAAAACGAATCCCGCAGGCCCGTCCGCAGTCGCTGCACAAATTCAATGCTGACGACAGCTTTCGATACGCCAGGAATAACCCCTGTCCGCCGCAGCTCCTCTGCCAGCCTGATACCTGATTCGTTGTCCGGCCGACGACGATCCAGATCTCCCAGTTCCACCAGCAGAGACGCTGTCAGCGGCTCACCACGAGGCAAACGAACCGTCACCACCACCTCGCCGCATTTCTCCAGCCACGTCTTCAGAGCAGACTCGTCCGCCAACTCTTCCACACGCAGCATCCGACCCGCAAAATTCAGCTGACCGTGATACCCGCCCAGCCATCCGGCAGGCACCCCGGAACCAGCTGCAGCCGTCGCCAGCGGTCGCACATCAAAGCCCGACCACATGGTTGGGCCAAGAGCAGCCGTGACGATCCCCACGAACAGTGCAGCCGCCGTGCTGACTGCCACTGCTGCCGCGGTCAGCGAGCGAAAATGAGGAACCAGCAGAGCTCCACCGCAGCCGATAAGCAGAACCGCGACAGCATCCGAAACCAATCCCGGCAATCCCGAATCAGCAGCTGCCGGCAAATGATTCACAATCAACGGAAAGGCACCCAGCAGCACGGTTCCAAACGCCACAGGAGACAACTGCCAGCGCGTCGGCGAGCAACCCGAACACTGCACCAGACTCGCCAGCAGCACAGCACAGGGGGGAATCAGAGGAATCAAATAATGCGTCTGCTTGCCGCTTGTCAGACTCAGAAACACAAACCCCGCTCCCGCACGCGCCAGCGAACATCTGATCGCAATCGTCCTGTCAGACTGCAACAGCCAATAATTCTTAAGTCCCTGCCATACGGCAGGCCATAACAGCCATGGCAGCAGACAAAGTGGAGCCACTGGCAGATACCACCACGGCGGTTCTCGATGAGCAAACGAATTCACCATCCTCCCGGCAGTCTGACCAAACAGCAGCTCCTCTGCATACGCAGAACCACCCGCCGCTGCCGAGGGCAGGGCCCATGCAAGTCCCACAACTGCCGCAAGCACAATTGCTCCCAAAAGCCCCGCATACCATCGCCACCAGCCGCCCGATTGTCGCCCCTGCAGCCACCACGGTCCCGCAAGAGCCACTGGGAGTACCCACAGCAGCACCACAGGGCCCTTGCAGAGAATACCCAGCCCGGCTCCGGAACCGACCTGCAGCCAGCCACGGATCGGGCGACCTGCTCCCGCCAGCAGAACTCCGTGCACCGCCACTTCCACTGCCAGTGCCAGCAGAGTGTCGAACATGGTCAATGGACCGTAAAACAGCCACAGCAGGCAACCTGCGTGCACCGCCGCTGCTGTCGCCGCTGTCTGCTGATCCTGCGGCAAAAGCAGCTTCGCTGTTCGCCACGTGAGCAGTACCGCGAAAGCACTTGCCAGCGGAGCCACCAGACGCGCCGAAAACTCACTCACACCCGTCAGCTGCCACATCAAATTGATCAGCCAGAAAAGCAGCGGTGGCTTGTGAGCGTACGTGTCGCCGTTGAGATGTGACACCAGCAGATCACCACGTTCGTGCGCTTCCCAGGCAACCGCCAGATAACGTGTTTCATCGACAGGCAGCGGTGGCCGCACCACGACTGTGAGCAGGCTCAGCAGCAGGAGCAATGCTGCGGACCACAGTGCAGTCTTCATGGCGGAACGCCTTCCTCAGGCTGCCCGCCGCTGCTGACCTGGATACCGCAGCGTCTCAGGCATCGGCTCGGCGGCCGCATGCCCCATAGTGACCGCAGCAGCCTGCTCGGCCTTCGCGGCGGCTTCCTGCTGCCGCCGCTCCCTGTGAATCAACTGCAGATTTCGGACGTACACAATCGTCCCGAAACACTGGCCGAAAATGAACACCGGGTCACGACGCTGCAGCGCATAGGTCAGCAGCATCCCCCCGCCAAGCAGACTCAGATACCAGAAAGCTGTTGGAATGACACTGCGTCTCTGCCGCTCGCTGCTAAGCCACTGCACGAGAAACCTGGCCATGAAGATTGTCTGACCCAGGAAGCCGAAGCCGATCCAGAACGTCTCGCTCATGCTGATCCTCACTGTCCATCTCAATCTGCGGTACCGCGCCGCGGTGAATCAGCCACGCAACGCCTGCCAGATCCAGCAGACCGTTGAACAGCCGTCGCAGCGTATCATAATGCGATCGTCCATGCAGACGCGGACGATGGTTAACCGACATCGAAAGCACCTCGCCACCAGCCCGAACAATCAGCGCGGGCAGAAAACGATGCATGTGATTAAATCGGGGCAGCTGTAAAAACACGCTGCGGTAAAATACCTTGATCCCGCAGCCGGTATCCGGAGTTCCATCAGCCAGAATTCGTCGGCGGACAGCGTTGGCAATGCGCGAGGAAAACAACCGCCACCACGAGTCCTGTCGGCGTGTGCGATGCCCGGCAATCATCCGCACACGACCGCCGAAGCGAGGCTGCAGCAGCAGGTCGATCATCGCAGGAAGATCCGCAGGATCATTCTGCCCATCACCATCCAGTGTGGCGATCAGCGCACTTTGAGCGTGGTCAATGCCGGTCACGATTGCGAGGCTCTGACCAGCACTTTTAGCGTGCCGCAGATACCGCAACGTAGGCAGCGAAGACCGCAGCGAAAACAGCACCTGCGGCGTATCGTCCGTACTCCCGTCGTCCACCACAACAATCTCGAACGTGAAACGACCCTCAAGTGCGTCTTTCACTTCATTCAACAACTGTGGCAGGTTGGCAGCTTCGTTATGGGCTGCAATCACCACAGACACAGCAGTGCGGCCAACGCGGTACATACGGATCCATCCGAATGCTGAAACCAGCAACCAGTTGCCTTACCAGTCGCAAATCACCAGAAAAGGAAAATTTTCTGCCATGAAATTTCTCAGAGTACTATCGGTTTAGCAACTCCGAAACACACACAAATTCGGGTTTTTCATCCCAAACAGAATATTTCGCTGATTCGTCAAATCGATGAAGTGCATGAAATTCATACCTGCCCATACCCTCTTCAGCCACCAAATCTCCGCCGACAACCGCCGATTCTCTTCCGGTTGCTTGTTTTTTGTTTCCGGAATCCGGTAAAAAACAGCGTCACTGGTCAACAACTCCAGAGGTTACCATGTCTGTTGCGCATCCCGCTGGCAAACGCAGTCGCCCGGCCGGCCCCCATATCAAGCTCACACGATACGACATCGCCGTGTCTGTGATGCAGACCTCCGCTCTGATCGCAGGGCTCGCCTTCATGGTGATGCTCGCCATCTGGCTGTCCAATCTGCTGCCCACACCGATTTCCAAAAAAGTCGAACTCATGCCAGCCGGTGACGGAGGCTGGGAAGATGGCACCCCGGACGCCACCCCCAACGTCGAATCCCCCGAAGACGCCGTCCCCGATCCCTCGATGGCAAACGAGGAAACCGACGTGACGGAAATCGAAGAAGTCATCGAACAGGTGGTCGAGGTGGCTGAAAATGCCGCGGTCATCGAAGCCCCCAACGAAAACACCCAACGAGAAAACTCCGGGATCCCCGGCAGTGCTGATGGGACCGGTGGACGTCCGCTCGGTTCCGGAGGGCCGGGTCGTGGCGGGGCTAAACGAGAACAGGGCTGGATTGTCGAATTCGCCGAAAAAGGCGACATCGACACCTATGCTGCCCAGCTCGATTTCTTCGGCATCGAACTCGGACTGATGCTCAAGGAAGAATCCCGCCTCATCTACCTCAGCAACTTCTCTCAACCCCAGCCAACCCGCCGCGAAGTTCGCACCGGTGATGCTGAAAAACGCCTGTTCCTCGCGTGGCAGGACGGCAGTCAGGAACGCATCAAAGCCGACCTCGAACTCTTCAAACGCGCGGGCCTCGATGGCAGCTCCGGCCTGATTCTGCACTTCTACCCGCCAGCCACCGAACAGATGCTGGCTCAGCTCGAATTCGCCTACGGCAACCAGCAGGCGTCTGCTATTCGCCGAACCTATTTTCAGGTCCGCCGAGCAGGCAGTGGCTTCGAATTTGTCGTCACTCGCCAGGTTCTCAAATAACACCCCCTTCCGTCTCTTCATCCTCTCCTCTTTTCCGCTTTCGATATTCGGTGGTGATTAACCATGATGAGCATATTCAGTTTTCTGAATTCCATCACTCTGCTCGCACAGGAAGCTGCACCTGCTGCTGGTCCCTCCACCTTCATGAAGGTGATCGAAAACTCCATCTGGGGCGGCATCGCAATCTGCGCCGCCGGTGGCATGTGGACCGGCATCCTGCTCATGCGACGCATCAAACAAAAACAATTCCCCGGTGATGCGGCCGAACAGGCCTTCCTCAACGAACTCGGAGATTGTCTCGAACGTCGTGACTTCGATGGTGCCATCAAGGTTTGTGATAATCCCTCCATCTGGAATATGGCCCTTCCGCAACTGGCCATGCTGGCTCTGCAGGCCCGCGAAGAACCCATGAAAAAAATTCGTCAGATTGTCGGTGAACGATTCGAACGTGATATCCTCTCCAACCTCGATCGACTCAACTCATGGGTCGGGACCAGCATCAAAACCGCACCCCAGCTGGGACTGCTCGGCACAGTTCTCGGGATGATCAACGCGTTCGCCAAAATCGCCGGCGCCGCAGCCACCGGCGTCGATCCCAAGGAACTCTCCGCCGACATCAGCTTTGCCCTCTGGACCACCGCCGCCGGAATGGCCATCTCCATTCCCCTCATCGTCATGCAGGGAGCCGCCTTCAACAGCATGAAAAAGCTCCAGGAACGCATCGATGAAGGTACCGGCGCTTTCCTCGACGAACTCGCCACCGCGAAGGCTCCCCGCTGATCCAGTTTCTCCCCCATTCCTGTCCCGTCCCCCTCAATCCTGACGTCCCCGGAGCCAGCGGACGATGAGCGCCGAAGAAGAAGACGCACCGTTCCAGAAGAAAAAACGGCCATCGGAAGACACCGAAATTGACATCACGCCAATGATCGACGTCACCTTCCAGCTGCTCATCTTCTTCATGGTCACCTCCACAATGCAGGGCAACCCCCCTGCTATCGTCCCTCGCTCCGTCTCCGGTGGCTCCACAGAACTCAATAAAATCGCATTCAAACTCGTCATCAAAGCCCCCGTCGATGCCAATACCGATCCCGTAATGGAAATCGACAAGAAACCCATCACCATCGAAGAACTTCGCATCCGCCTCAACGAAGAATCCACAACCAGGCCCAACGGCATCGACCTCATGATCATGGGCGACCGCGATGTCCCCAATCGCTTCACCGGCGAACTCGAAACAATGATCTCCGAAATTCCAAATGTCGGTTTCCACTACGCCGTCCAGGATCGCCGCGAATAATGCCGGTCAGCTGGTCAGCTGGTCAGCCAGTCTGCATCTGACTCGTGATCCACGCATCAACACCAACCACTGAACCACTGAACCACTGAAAAATAAACCCTGGCCCCTAGCCCCTGACGCCCCTTCCATGAGCGATCTGACTGACAAACGGCTCGGCGAATTTCACCTGCTTCGCAGGCTTGGAAGCGGCGGTATGGCCGAAGTGTTTCTGGCTGAGCAGACGTCGCTGCAGCGATATGTTGCCGTCAAGGTCATGAAACCCTCACTCATGGCCCTCTCCGGTGAAGACATGCTGAAACGTTTCCGCCAGGAAGCCATGATGGCGGCGGGACTGAATCACCCCAACATCGTTCAGGTCTACACAATCGGACAGGAAGGCGAGTATCACTACATCGCTCAGGAATTCGTGCAGGGACAGGACCTCGCAACCCTGCTCCGCGAACGCGGCAAACTCGATCTCACCTCCGCCTTCCATGTCATGAAACAGGTAGCGGCTGCTCTGAAAGCCTCCGGCCAGGCCGGAATCGTGCACCGGGACATCAAACCCGAAAATCTGCTCGTCAATAAAAAGGGTGAAATCAAAGTCGCCGACTTCGGGCTCGCTCAGCTGGGTGAGTCCGCTGACCGGCTGAGAGGTGTCACCATGGGCACACCTCTATATATGAGTCCCGAGCAGGTAAACGGGAGCGAACTTGATCCTCGCTCCGATATCTACAGCTTCGGCATCACCTGCTACCAGCTGCTCTGCGGAGAAACTCCCTTTCGCGGCACCACACCTGCCCAGATTGCCATTCAGCACGTCGATAATCCACCCCCAAGACTCGAAGAAAAAAATCCCGAACTCCCGAAGATCGTCTGTCGGCTTGTGCACCGCATGATGGCCAAGCGTCGCTCCCTGAGATATCAGTCCGCCGAAGAAGTCCTCGAAGACATCCGCACCCTCAGTGCTGCCCACAAACAGGGCCGTTCTCTTGATCTCGTTCGTCTCCCCCGTCTCGAAGAACTCGAACGCAAATCTGAACAGGAACGCAAAAAGCCCGGCAAAGCCTCAGACGCCAGCGAACGTGACCTCGGTGAAGACTCCGTCGAACCCGCTTCGGCAGCAGCCATGGCAGCCGCTAACCTCGCCGAAACTCGCCGCTCCGCCCGCGCCCCCTTCCAGCTCCAGACCGCCCCCGTCGCCCCTGCCGTCAATGATGATGATGACGACCCACCCCCACGCCGCCCTCGCCCCCAGGAAAACGCCGCCATCGACCTCACACCCGCCGTCGATGTGACCTTCCAGCTGCTCATCTTCTTCATGGTCACCGCTTCATTCAGTATGCAGAAAGCCTTCGACGTCCCACCAGCCAAACAAACCGAAGGTGTCTCCGTTGCTGTCGTTGTTCAGGACGAGTCACAGTCTGCCGTGAAGGTTCAGGTTGACGCCGACAACACCATGATCGTCGAAGAGCAGGACTCCAAACGCGCCACCAACTACCGAGAACTGCTCGAACTCCTCAAAGCTGAAAAAAACGCCAGCCAGGACGTCACCGACATCCAGCTGGAACTCCATCCTGATTCCAACCATGAAGCCCGAGTCATCGTGATTGATGCCGCCACTCAGGCCGGTTTCACGCGCGTCCGCAATAAGGTCATCGAATGGTAACCCCCTCTAAACCCAGCCACGAAGACTCGTCCAGCGACGCAGCTCTGGAGGCCGTCCAGCAGAAAGCCCGCCAGCAGCTCAAACGCGGTCGCATGGCACTGCTGTCCGATCGACTCACCGGCGGACCGCAGCGCCCCGGACAACAGTCCATCACCCGATCCCCTGTCGTCCTCTTCCTCTCCGGCACCACAATCGTCTGCCTCGTGCTCGCCGCTATCTTCTGGTTCATCAATCAGCGGAATGCGGAATCCCGAATGCTCAAGGAAGCCCAAACCTTCCTCGAACAACAGAAATATCTCGACGCCGAAGCCCGCTTCACTCAGTTCCTCAAAGTCTACATCAAAACCGAATCCACTCCCGCAGCCCGTATCGGTCTCCACCGCACACTCGTCGAAAAATACATTCAAACCACGACTCCGGATGTGATCCGCGGTATGACCGAACTGCGGAATCTGATGAGCGAATGCGGGGACCTCCCAGGCTACAACGAACTCACCGATACACTCCGACGCTACTCCGACAGACTCGCCTACGCCGGTGCCATCGTCGCCGAACAGGCGGCCTCCGAGGACGCCCTCCGCGTCAGCCGCGAAGCTGTTGAACTTCTCCGACGCTTCTCCGGCGAAACCGGCATCCCCCAGTCCCGCGAAGAATTCCTCGTCGATCGCCAGCGAATCGCCGAAGGCGCCATCGCCCGCAAACAATCCTTCAAAGCCACCATCGAAAAAATCACCAGCCAACTCGCCGCCAGCGAAACCGTCCCCGCTCTCGAAACACGACAGGCACTCATCGATCGCTTCCCCTCGCTCAGTACCGACAAAGACGTCACCAAAATGCTCGCGGATATCCTCAACCGCGAAAAAGAACTCGTCGTCCGCACTGATCTCGGCCGCGATGCCCCGCCCATCGACCCCGCCAATTCCCCGCTCCCCGCCGCCACGCTCGCACTCAGAACCCAGGGCCGCACCGATCTCACATCCCAGGGACGCTTCATCTTCACCATCGGCATCGACTCCTGCTGGGCCGTCGATGCAGATACCGGTGACCCCCGCTGGAGAACCGTTCTCGGCACAGAAGCTCCCTTCGAACCCATCGAAGTTGATGGCTCCGAAAAAGGAGTTCTCGTCTACAGCACTCTCTCCGAAGAACTCCTGCTCCTCTCACAAGCCACCGGACAGCCACTCTGGCGCCAATCCCTCGAAAGCCGCCCCTCCGCCAAACCCATCCTGATCGCCGGAAATGTCTTCGTACCCACCGACAATCAGGAACTCTGGCAGATCGCCGCTGTCAACGGTCGCGCACTCGCAAAACTCGCCTTCCCTCAAACCGTCATCGGCCCGCCGGCCGTTACCGGTGATGGCCAGAAACTTGTGCTCCCAGGCGATCAGGCCATGGTCTACACACTCTCTCTCAACCCCTTTGCCTGCGAAACCGTCTCCCACATTCCTCATCGACCGGACAGCGTTCGCGTTCCCATGCTCGCTGCCGGCCGCTACCTCCTCCTCTGCGATAACGCTTCCTCAGCCAAAGGACGCATTCAAACCCTCCAAACGGAATCCGATGGCCGTCTCTCCATCGTCGCTTCAAACGAAGTCGATGGACAGATCCTTGATCCCCCGCTCCTCCGTGGTTACGAATTGTTCGTCCCGTCCACCCCGCAACGAATTTCTGCCTTCCGCGTTGGAGACGAACCTGGCCAGCCTCCGCTTGCCAGCATCGGTGCCAACCAACTCGAAGAAGGCCTCCAGACTCAAATGTTCCTCCTCGCAGGCCCCGGAGGACAACTCTGGCTGGCAGGACGCGATCTCCGCCGCTTCCGCACACGCACCAACTCCGTCGAACTCGACTCCGCTGTCGCCGCAGAAGGCATTCATTCCCAACCCATTCAGGTGCTCGACGAGTCCGCCTTCCTCACCACTCGCTCCGCCCAGTCTGACTCCACCTTCTTCACTCGCACCGACCGCGAACAAATGCTGGGCATCTGGCGCACCGTTATCGGCACTCGCATCATTGCCCTCGCACCCTCAGCCGGCGGAAACTCCGTCCTCGCTCTCGCCGACTATGGGGAAATCTATCGCCTGCCAGCCCCCGATATCACCAAAGGCACGTTCGTCATCGAAAGTGTCAGCCGCTTCCGACTCCCCGATAAACTTGCCTCACCCATTCAGGGGCTCGTACTCGCTGACGGCAGGCCCGCCGCCTGGACCGGCGCTCCTGAACCCTCCCTCTGGACATTCACACCCACTGGGCAACTCGAACGACGCTGGACACTCCCCGATGCCCCTGAAGTCCCCCCGGTTGCAATCGCAGCAGGCGCCGTCTTCGCCTCCTCCGGACGACTCCACCTGACCGCCATGGCAGAAGGAAAAACAGCCGAAGAATACCGCGCATCTCAGAACCAGACTCAACAGCAGCCCTGGAAGGCCCTCGTCGCACTCAACGACACACAGGTCCTCGCGCTCTCCGCCGCAAATGATCTCGTCCGCGTCGAATATCGCCCAACTCCAAAACCACAACTCGCCGAAGTCGGTGTCACTCGACTCCCACAACCCGTGGAACTCTCTCCAACTGTCGCCGGGAACTTCCTGTACGCCGCCAGTACCACCGGAAAACTGCTGGTCCTGCAAACCGCCACCCTCGAACTCCTCGCTCAACAGGACCTCGGCGGCGTCGCCTCCGCTCCCCCCAAAGCCGCCGGAAATATCGTCCTCGCCGAAATCGGCGGCGAACGTGCCGCCATCTTCCGCACCGAAAATGGGCTGGCACCCGCCGGCACAATTCCCCTCGATGGGTACTCACTTGTCGGCAACCCCTTCCCCGTGCCTGACGGGTTCCTCGTCGCCCGCTCCGATGGTCGTATCTTCAAACTGAATCCCGATGGCTCACCGTCTGACAAATCACTCAACCTCGCCCAGCAACTGCAGGCAGGTTTTCTGAAGCTGGGTGAGCAGATCATTATCCCAGGACTCGACGGCAGCCTCTACTCCGTCAAACCCGACCTCCAGCGGTAACATTCCATGTTCTGCAATCTGTCCGCATTTCATCGCTCCACCGCAAACCCTCGCTCCGCCCACTCCAAAGTCGGCCCGCAGCGCGGCTCAGCCTCAGGCATCCTCGCGCTCACCACCGCTCTGCTGATCTGCCTCTGCAGCCACGCAACGGCCGACGAAAAAGTCACTCGCACAGAACTCCCGCGACTCTCCGAACTCCCCATCCCCGAAGCAGACGCTCTGCTGCGCGCTGACGCCAGCGACAAGGAATTCGACTGGGTCGTCATCAAGGCCGCCAACGAAGCCGACCGCCGTGTCGCCGTCGTCAATCCCCTCTTCCCTCGACCCGAAACACTCGCCAGACAGGAAGCCGAATACAAAAAACTCGAAGCCTCCCGCCCACAAAATGCCAAAGAACGTGAAACACGCGCCAATCGACTCAAAAGCCTCAAAAAACTCGTCTTCACGCTCCCAGGGGACCTCACCGAATACGCGCTCCCCGTTGAGCAGGTCGAGCAGATCATGTACTTCGAAGACCTGATGCTGCTCCGAGTTGACAAGCTGCTTGAAATCAACGACTTCCGCACCGCCTACGAACTCCTGCTCCGCGTCGAAACCGAAATCCCCGGCTGGGACAAATCCACACCTCGCTTCGAACGACTCCTCATGGTCGAAGCTGCTCAACGCGCTCAAGCCGGCGAAATCTACGCCGCTCTCGCTATGCTCGACGAAGTCCACCAGCGAAATAACAGCAACCCCGAACTCCCCGATCGCATGGGTGCCATCGTCGGTCCCATGATCGATACCGCTGTTGCCGCAGAAGACTTCCGCAAAACTCGCTATCTCATCGGCCGCATACAAAAACTCTTCCCACAACATCCACTCGTCCAGGCCACCAGCAACCGCCTGCTCCAGTCCAGCACTGCTCTGCTTGAACAAGCCACCACCGAATTCAACGCCCGCCACTTCTCCGCCGCCGCCGAACTCGCCCGACGCGCCGAACTCGTCTGGCCCACCGAAGGCAACTCCCGCGCTGCCTACACCCAGTACTTCGCCCGCCACCAGACGCTCAGAATGGGTATCAATGAATTCACCGGCCAAAGTATTCACCCCGCACCACTCGAATCACGCGAACGACTGAAAGAACTCGTCGAAGCCTCCCTCTTCGAACCTTCCTCCGCCGACGAACTCACCTACTTCCGCTCCGGCTTCTTCGAAATCTGGGACCCCGCCGACCTCGGCCGCGAAGTGCTCTTCACACTCCGCGAAACCCGACCCTCCTGGCAGACTCAGCCGCTCTTCACCGCCGCCTCTGTCGCCGACGCCATCGGCCACCGCATCGACCCCCAAAACCCACTCTTCGACACCCGACTCGCTTCCTTCGTTTCCGAAGTCGCCGTCCGCTCCCCGTCCCAACTCCGCATCCGCTTCTCCCGAGTCCCACTCAGCATCGAATCGCTCCTGCGATTCCCTGTCACCAGCACCGCTCGTGACGCCGCTCAAAATTCCAGCACAACCGACGCTTCCCCGTCAGAGCCACCCGCTCCCACCACTCCATCGGCGGAAACCAAACCTGCCGTCGTCTCCACTCGCTTTGTTCAAACCGCAGCCACCACAGACGAATCCCGCTGGGTGCGTGCCATTCCCGAACCCGATGGCTTCGACGGCGGCAAATATCATATCGCCGAAATCCACGAACGTCGCTTTGCCGATCGCTCCAACATGATCCAGGCATTCATTCGCGGTGACATCGACTGCATTCCACATCTGCTTCCCTGGGAAATCGAATCCTTCAAAGCGTCCACTCATCAGGTTGTCCCCTACGCACTCCCCCTGACTCACGTCATCGCCTTTAATCCGCTCTCAGACCGCATCACCAATGCTCAGCTTCGCCGCGCTCTGTCTTTTGCCGTCAATCGCGATGGAATCCTCCGCTCCACCGTGCTCCGAGACCCCGAAGCTCGCCATGGTCGTCCCACCAGCGCCGCCTGGCACCTCTCCAGCTACGCCACCGAACCCCGACAAAAACCGCCCGCCTTTAATCTCAAACTCGCCTATGCCCTCCGCTTCGCTGCCGAAAGCCAACTCAAAATCGCGGAACTCACAAAACTCACCGATGCCGCTCGAGCCCAGGCAACCAAAGACAAAGTCAACTTCGACTCCGAAGTCTTCCGCAAAAATACCAAAGTCGACTATATCAAACTCCCAAGGCTCCGCTTCGTAGTCGAACCCGACACAATCTCCACCGCAGCCGCCGACCGCATCGTTACCTACTGGCAAAAAATTGGCTTCGAAATCGATGTCATTAAAGGCGATCGTGAAGGACAGCCGCTCGCAGATACCGAATGGGACATCTGCTATCGACAGCTCCGCATGGAAGAACCCCTGCTTGAACTCTGGCCCGTCCTCACCAACGACCCCACGCTCGATATGAAACGACTGCAGCTCTTCCCCGACTGGATGCGACAGGAACTCGTCGGACTCGACTATGCCGCCAGCTTCGTCGATGCCCAGGAAAAACTCTTCCGCATCCATAACCACATCGCCGCTCAGGCCTTCCTCATCCCGCTCTGGGAAGTGGACGACTATGCCGTGTTTCGAAAAAATGTCTCCGGACTCCCACCCAAACTAATGTCCACCTACCACAACGTGGAACGCTGGATCATTCGACCATGAAACTTCTACGGAATCTGCTCTCACGGCTCCTGCCGGTGTTCGTCTCCGTGCTGCCCTTCGCCGCAGCCCAGGATACGCCCGCGCCTTCGACTGCCCAGCCGGCAACCTCGGGAGCACCTGCTCAGAACACCCCCGCATCACTCGCATCACCCGCCCCAGCCCCCGCCCCCACCGCAGTTCCGGCCGGCTCACCTCAACCCGCGACCACACCTGAACCCGTGATCCCCCTTCAGGATCGTCCCTACCGCGTGGCCGTCGAAGTGGCCTTCAGTGGCCCCGCCGCTGCCGCTCCACATCTCCGATACAAACTCGTCGATCAAATCCGCGATGGCTTCCAGCGGATGTACGGCAGCATGTGGCGCACTCAGGTTCGTGAATCCGCATGGTTCCGACCCGGCACTCAACTCCAGCTGGAGCGACTCACCGAAAACGATCTCCGCGAAACCTGGTCGGAAGCGGCCACCGAAAAACTCCTGCTCGTCTCCATCGAATGTGGACAGGCCGGATTCACAGTCAGCTGCCGCGAATACGACACTCGCATCGAAGAACTCTCGCCCAGCCTCTCACGCAGCGTGTTCACCTCCCAAAGTGTCGCTCATGCCGCCTGCGAACTCGGTCGCGACTGCTTCCGCCCCCTCCTGCTCTTCTCCGGCCCCACCATCGATAAATCACAGCTCGAATTCACCCTTCAGGCCGGCAACCTCCTGCCACCCGACCCCTCGGCCGCTCAAATTGCCAAAGGTGATGTGCTCCGCACCTTCCTTCGCCAAATGGACCGCAAAAATCCAGGCAAAGTCAAAATCCTCCAGCGGCTCGATCTCTGCTACATTCAGATAACTGATTTCAATCGCGTTCTCGGCACCGCAGGATTCTCCCAGGATGACGCTCCCGTCTCGCTGCCGGATGCTGCCGAACCCTCCACCAGCTACACCGATACCGCTCGCGTCCGCGGACTTCTGCTCTCCCACGGTCCGGTTCCCTTTGGCGGCAAAGGAAGTCGAAACTTGCAGCAAATTGCCATTCGCCAGCGGCCGATGGCCTCCTCCAGCCGCGTCAAACTCGTCCTGCGAGACCGCCCCGATCGGCCGCTCGTCTGCATCCGTGTCGATCAGGTTCCGGAACGCGATTCACCACCGGAAATGCGAGTTCGTCACCTCACTGATCGCAGCGGGGAACTGCAACTGTCTGTCGATCCCGCCAAACCCACTTTCTGGCTCTACGCCTTCAGTGGCTCGACACTCCTTGCAAGAATCCCCTATGCTCCGGGACTCATGCCCAGGGAAACTGTCAAGCTCCCCGATGACTCCATTCGTCTCGGAGTCGAAGGCGACCTGTACCTGCTCCGCGATGAGCTCGTCGATATGGTTGCCGAAAAGGCGGTCTACATGAGTATCGCGAAGAAGGCTTCGGCGGCCGGAGATAAGCCCGCATTCGAAAACGCCGTCACCAGCATCGATGCTCTGCCCGCACGTCAGCAGTTCAGTGATCGACTCGATGCCATCCGCAGCCCGGCACTCCAAAAGGCCGACGCCGTTCGTAACGCCGCCGCTAAACGCCGCATCGAATCGCTCATTACAAAAATGAGAGAATCAGTGGACAAATTCTTCGCGGCAGACAAGCGAGTGAAGGAAGCGGACGAACTGCAGAAGTTGCGGCAGGCCGCCGGGCTTCCCCCTGCCACCAGGCCCGCACCCGCACCCGCACCCGCACCCGCGCCCTGACCACCATCCCCAACCTCAGGCGCTCGGACGCATCTGCGAATACATCGTCAGAATCTCGTACAGGTCCGCAGAGACCCGCACGTCTTCATCCGCAAAATCACTCACCCATGTGCGGTCCCAGATAATCGCGTCCGCCAGTATCTTTGTGAATTCACTAAGCTTCATGGAGACTTCGGGCTCAGGAAACGCAACGGTATCGGTGTCATCTGAGCCGACGAAAAGACGAAGTCTGGGACGCATCCTTGATCCCCTGAACTGCAATGCCTGCCGATTGTCACAGTCCGACCGAACAAACCCGGCCGGTTTCCCCCGGCGACATCGGCGTTGCCCTCTTTATCGGGCGGTTCATCAAAATCGCTTCATCAAAAATTCCGATTGGGGAAAGGCTGCCGATTCCGCGTGAAAAATCGCTGATAACGCGGATTCTGATTCAAGTCATTGCAGGGATGCGCCTGCCGAGAACAGCCGATCCGAATTGAAATTCCACACTCCAACGCTGTCTCCATCAGTCAGCTCAAACTGCCCGTTATTCCCAAATCACCTGTTTTTCATCCGGATTGGCTTTCTGCTGCGGTCGTTCCTCGTCAGCACTTCAAGTTCATTTCCGTTGGCCGGAATTCCCGCTAGAATCAGCGGGATGAAGGTTTTCGCTGGAATTGCAGTTTCGCCCGGTATTGTCACGGGCCCGGTGCTGGTGCTGGGTTCCGAGAACTTTCGCATCCCCGGACGCTATGTCGCGCGGGACGCCGTCGATACAGAACTGCACCGCTTCCATCTTGCCCTGGAACACGTCTGCAACGACATCCAGGCCAACGAAAAACTCGTCACCTCCCAGCTTGGTCAGCAATACGGCGCCATCTTCTCCGCACATCTGCAGATGGCCCAGGACCCGCGACTCATTCGCGAAGTCGAAAGCCTGATCCGCGATCACTGCCGCTCCCCGGAATCTGCCGTCAGTCGCGTCCTTCGTGGCTATGCCGAACAACTGGAAAAACTGGGCGATCGCTACCTCTCCGAACGAGCCCTCGACATCTTCGACCTTGAAAAACGCCTCCTCCGACAGCTCCTCGGCGAAAGCCGAGAAGAACTGCGAAACCTCACCGAACCCGTGATTCTTCTCGCCCACGAACTCACCCCGGGCGAAACAGCCGATCTCGACACGCGCTTCGTACTTGGCTTCGCTACCGAGGTCGGCGGAAAAACCAGTCATACCGCCATTCTTGCCGGTGCTCTGGAAATCCCCGCCATCGTCGGACTCGGTCGCTGCCTCACCAAAATCTCCGGTGGTGAAAACGCAATCCTCGATGGCGACCACGGACAGATACTGATCGACCCCGACGCCGATTCGCTCGCCCGCGTCCGTGATTCCCAGGCCCGCAACCTGCGCGTCCGCGAACGACTCAGACAAGTCGAACGACTCCCAGCCGAAACCGTCGATGGACATCGAATCACCATCGGTGGAAATATCGAATTTCCCGAAGAAGTGAGCCAGTGTATCAGCCGCGGAGCCGACGGAATTGGACTCTATCGCACGGAATTCCTCTTCCTCAGCGGTAACAGAGAACCCTCCGAAGCTGATCACTTCGAAGCCTACTGCCGTGTGCTCGATGCCTGCGGAGATCTGCCCGTCGTCATTCGCACCCTCGATCTCGGCGCCGACAAAGTCCCGCAACTGCTGGAACACCAGTTCTCAGAATCCCCAAATCCCATGCTCGGGCTCCGCAGTATCCGCCTCAGCCTCCGCAGCACGGGAATGTTCAAACGGCAGCTCCGAGCCATTCTCAGGGCCTCCGTCCGCGGCAACGTCCGCATCATGTTTCCACTCGTCTCCTCTCTCCTCGAATTCCGTCAGGCAAAAATGATCCTCATGGACGTCATGGAAGACCTCGAAGAGGAAGGACTTCCGTTCCAAAGAAACATCCCCGTCGGCATGATGGTCGAAGTTCCCTCCGCCGTAATCCTCGCTCCCGAATTTGCAAAAGAAGTCGACTTCTTCTCAATTGGTACCAACGATCTCATCCAATACACTCTTGCCTGCGACCGTTCTGATCCGACCGTTGCCAATCTGTATCGCTCCGGAGACCCCTCCATCCTCCGGCTCATCCAGATGGTCGTGCAGGCGGCAGATAAACATAAAAAACCAGTCAACGTCTGCGGACAAATGAGTTCCGAGCCGCGGTTCATTCCGCTCCTGATCGGTCTCGGACTCAAAAGCCTCAGCGCCACTCCCCAGGCCATCTCACGGCTCAAGGAAGTCGTCCGCAGTCTCTCTTTGGACGATGCAAAAAAAATTGCTCAGCACGCCCTTTCGCTCGATCTGGCGCGCGACGTCGAACATTTTCTCCACGGAGAGCTCGTCAGACTCTGCCCTGATCTTGATGAAGGCAGCGGCTTCTGAACCACTGCCCCCAAAAATCCCGTACAACAGCCCGCGACGTTCGCCGGCTGTCACAAAACAATCACAAACACCAACCAGTCAGACCAGGCCCATCATGAAAAAGGAAATGCTCATCAATGTCCTTCAACCGGAAGAAAGCCGGATTGCAATCGTCGAAGACGGTGTCCTCGAAGAACTCTACGTCGAACGCAGCAGCGCCGAAAACTACGTCGGTAACATCTACAAAGGTCGCATCGTCAATATCGAACCCAGCATCCAGGCCGCATTCGTCGACTTCGGCGTCGGACGCAACGGATTCCTCCACGTCAGCGATGTCGAATACCAGTACTACCGGCACCTCGTAAAAGACCGCGACCCCGAAGACGACGATGACGACGACGACCACGGCGGACGTCCACCAAAACACCTCAATGAACGCAACGCCCGCAACAAACCCCCAATACAGAAAATCTTCCAGCGCGGCAGCGAAGTCCTCGTCCAGGTCATCAAGGAAGGTATTGGCAACAAAGGCCCAACCCTCTCCACCTACATCTCCATCCCCGGCCGCTACCTCGTACTCATGCCAGGTCTCCAGCGCGTCGGCGTCAGTCGCAAAATCGAAGACGAAAAAACTCGCAAACGTCTCCGACAAACCATGAAAGCCCTGCAACCCCCCGAAGGACTTGGCTTCATCATCCGCACTGCCGGTATCGACCGCGAGGAATCTGACCTCCGACGTGACCTCAGCTACCTGCTCAGACTCTGGGAAACCATCGTCAACAAACTCCGCAAAACACCCTCCCCTGCCGGCATCTATGAAGAAAGTGATATGATCATCCGCACGATGCGGGATATCTACACCACGGAAATCGATTCCGTGCTCATCGACGAAGACAGCGCCTGGGAACGTGCGCGTGAATTCATGAAAATCGTCATGCCCACGCACATCAACCGCGTCCAGAGATACTCCGGCTCAGAACCCATCTTCAACAAGTATGGCATCGAAGACGAAATCGCCCGCATCCACGACCGCTACGTACCCCTCCAGGGCGGTGGATCACTCGTCATCGACCAAACAGAAGCACTCGTCGCCATCGACGTCAACAGCGGCAGCTTCCGCGCAGATTCGGATGCTGAAAAAAGCGCCTACCAGATGAATCTCCGCGCCGCTGATGCCATCGCCCGACAAATTCGACTCCGTGACCTCGGCGGTGTCATCGTCAATGACTTCATCGATATGCGCGAAGAAAAACATCGCCGCGGAGTCGAACGTGCCCTCCGTGATGCCGTCGCTCGCGATCGCGCACGCACTCGTGTCCTTCGCATCAGTCCCTTCGGACTCATCGAAATGACACGACAACGCATCCGACCCTCGCTCCGACGAAGCGTCTACGAAAATTGCCCGTCGTGCAACGGCGTCGGACAGGTAAAAACCGCCGAAAGCCTCTCCATCGAAGTCATGCGACTCGTCCTCGCTGCCGCCTCCAGCGAAACCGTCAAACGCATCGTCATCGAAGTCCACGATCGCGTCGGTAACTACCTCAATAACCGCAAACGCAAGGAACTCATCCGCATCGAAGACGAAAACGAAGTCGAAATCGTCATCGTCACCAAATCAGATGTGCTCTTCGAACACATGACCTTCAGAGCTGAAGACGCCGTCGGAAAAGAAGTCTCTCTCGCCTGATTCACTCCCGCAACACTCAGCCAGCCTTCCTCAGACGACCAAGAATTCGCTCAAAGTCGTCGTTGTCCGTAAAGTGAATCACAATCTGTCCTGCGTTGTTCCGACGCTGCCGGATATCGATCTTTGCCCCCAGCAGATCTCGAAGAGCCGTCTGCAGTGACAAAACGTGATTCGTCTGAGCAGGCTCATTGGATTCTGTTGCAGTGTCATTCGCAGATGACACTGCAGCTTCTCCAGATGCCAGCTCAGCAGCCTCCGAGCACTGCTTCACCAACTCCCGAACCAGCTCCTCTGTCCGACGAACCGATAACTGATCGGTCTCAATCTGCCTCGACAACGCTTCCTGATGCTCCACCGGCAAGGCCAGCAACGCCCGCGCATGGCCCGCTGAAATCCGATCGCTCCGCAACAGCGCCTGCACAGGCTCCGCCAGCTCCAGCAACCGCAGCATGTTGCTCAAACTCGCACGACTCATGCTCAACTGTCGCGCAAGCTCCTCTATCGTCCCACCGAAACGCTCCAGATACTCCCGAAAAGCTCCTGCCTTCTCCAGCACATTCAGGTCTTCACGCTTCAGATTCTCCTCCAGCGCAACCTCCATCGACTGGCGATCAGAAAAATCAATTACGCGGCAGGGTATCGTCTCAAGACCAGCCTGCTGAGCCGCTCGCCACCGACGTTCGCCAGCCACCAGCTGGTAGCCACCTTCCGCACGCGGCCTCACAATCAGCGGCTGCAGGACCCCGTGCCGCCGAATGCTCTCCGATAATTCATCAATCGCCACCTGATCAAATTCTCGCCTCGGCTGATGCGGATTACGCTCAATCAGGTCCAACGCAATCTCGTCAGCACCAGCTGCCGGAGGACCCGACGAAGCGTGCATCGGAAGAATTGCTGGTTGTTCCGCAATTTCACCCTCGCCACTTCCCAGCAGAGCGCTCAAACCACGGCCAAGCCGTCGTTTCAGAAAATTTGGTCCACCTGCCTGCTCTGACGACTGCGCTTCCATGACTGATCCCTGTCCCAACTGAAGAACACCAGCAGGAATGCCGGCTCTCCTCTGTCAAATCGGCATTCACCATGCGTTCCATGCAGCCCAATCCTGAAATTCCTCATAACCAGAACAAACTTGCCTCCGCCCCTGTTCCCCCCAGAGCTTCTGTTTCACCAAATAAAATCATCCACTTTTCCTTGCTTAACTGCTCCAAACTCCATGTTTTATCAGGGGGATTGTTATAATCTCTTTGATTATCCTCTTCGTTACAGACACCCCAGGTATTCCCCGAATGGCACGCATTCAGCAGCTCGATACGCATGTCGTTAATCGCATCGCCGCCGGTGAAGTCATCGAACGCCCCGGCAGCGTCATCAAGGAACTGCTCGAAAACAGCGTCGATGCCCTCTCCACTCGCATCGATGTCGATATTCAGGGCGGCGGAATGGAACTCATCCGCATCGCCGACAACGGCGAAGGCATTCATCCGGAGGACATGCTGCTGGCTGTCTCCAGCCACGCCACCAGTAAAATTCGCACTGACGCCGATCTCGACCACGTCAGCACGCTCGGCTTCCGCGGCGAAGCACTCGCCTCCATCGCCTCGGTCGCTCAATTTCGCATCCGCACTCGACCCGAAGACTGCACCGTCGGCCGTGAACTCGAATCCCACGGAGGGCGGATCATCACCGACCGCGACTGCGGGTGTCCTCCCGGCACAGTCATGGAAGTCCACAACCTCTTCTTCAACACTCCCGCACGCCGCCGCTTCCTCAAAAAAGCCTCCACAGAATTCGGACATATCGTCGAACAGTTCTCCCGCGTCGCACTCGCCAACCCGCGACTCCACATGGTCCTCCGACACAACGAGAAACTCGTCTACGAACTCCCTGCCGCCAACGACCCGCTCGATCGCATCCGCCGCTTCTTCGGCGCCGAAGTCGCCGATCACCTCATCGCCGTCTCCTCCGAATCCGCACTCCCCAACAACTCCGCCATCCGACTCTGGGGCTACGTCGGAGAACCGGCTCTCAGCCGCGCCACCCGCAGCCACCAGTTCCTCTTTCTCAACGGCCGCTGGATCCAGGACCGCAGCCTCCAGCACGCACTCGCCGAAGCCTACCGCGGACTGCTCATGGTCGGCAGACATCCCGTCTGCTTCCTCTTCCTCGAACTCCCTCCCGCACTCGTCGATGTCAACGTTCACCCGAACAAAAGCGAAGTTCGCTTTCAGGATGGCCAAACACTCTACCGCCAACTCCTCAAAACACTCCGCGATAAATTCCAGCTGCTCGCCTTCCAGTCAGGCATCGAACTCCCGGCACACTCCCCGACAGACACCAACCAGCCCGCGCCCGCCAATAACCCCGCCACCTCAGAACTCCGCTTTGATCGCCCCCAGGCACCCAATCGCTCACACCAGCCGCTCAATCTCAACTTCCAGCACGGACAGGACTCCTATCCCCGCTCCGGCAATCATCCCGCCCCCCCACGCTCCTCCTTCAATGACAGCGCCGTCTTCCACCACCCCGGCGTCATCAAAGCCCTCGCTCTGGATCACTCGACCAATACCCCCCACACCGCTGCTCCCCCCACACACACCACTCCTGACTCCCATCCCAACCCCTCAACTCCCACATCACATCCCACCTCCTCGGCTCCCATGCAGGTCGCCGAATCACAAATACTCACCGACGAATTCCGCGCCTTCCAAATCCACGACTGCTACATCGTCGTCGCCAGTGATGCCGGTATCGAAATCATCGACCAGCACGCGCTCCACGAACGCATCATGTACGAAGCACTCCGCCAGCGTATCCTCGCCGGAAACGTCGAATCACAGCGACTGCTCATCCCCGAAACCATCGAATGCTCCCCTGTCGAATCCGCCGCTGTACTCGAATCTGCAGACCTCTTCACAGAAATGGGCTTCGACATTCAGGACTTCGGAGGCACCACACTGCTGGTAAACTCCTGTCCCCTCCTCATCCCCCGCGGAGGACTCGTTCGCATCATCCGCGACTTCGCCGAAAAACTCGTGCAGGCCGATGGCAAAATGGCTCGCAGAGATCTCCTCGATTCCATGCTCCATACCATGTCCTGCCGCGCCGCCATCAAAGCAGGACAACGACTCACCATCGAAGAAATGCGAGAACTCCTCCGACAACGACACCTCGTCAACGACTCACACCACTGCCCCCACGGCCGACCCACCTCACTCACCATCAGCCGACATTCCCTCGATCAACAATTCGGTCGCCTCGGCTAGTCAGCCATCAGCAGGCCTGCTGACCTGCTGAGCTGCTGACCTGCTGAGCCACTGAGCTGTTCAGCCAGCCATTGCCTCCCGAAAATTCCTGATGCTTGCCTGAAGAGCACTCACCGAACGGCGGAACGTACGACTAAACTCGTCCGCTGAAGACAGAAACAACTCAATACTCGCCCACGTGTTCTGCTTCACAACAAACACCTTGGCCACTTTCGTCTTTCCAGTTGCCGCTTCGGCGGCACGGACAACCTGCTGTCGCTCGGTTTCACTGTCAATCGACCAGAATGATGGATAAACAAGCCGATAGAACTCTTCGTCGCCATCTTCCAGGATCACACAGTAAGTACCTCCTTCGATCTTGATGACAATGTCACCGTCACCATCAATCTTCGGTGCGTAGCCCTCATTCGCCAGCCAACTGCGGATTTTTTCGATACGACTGCTCTTGGACATTTTTCGTTCTCCCTGAAAGTAAATGAAACTCGAACCCCAGCGGTTCAATATCAATGACGCAGCGGGCCGATCAGATTTCAGCCTTCACAGGTGAAATTCTGGCAGGAAATCGCAAATCAGCAGATCAACAGAAATCCTCTCTGCACGCACTGCTTTTGGGAAAATCGCCCGCCATGAAGCATCCTCACACAATACTCCTCCCGCAGTGCTATCATTGAGAAAGCGGGCAGACCCGGCGATTTGCGCAGCTCAGCAATCTGCTGCCCCGGCTCCTTCACGGAACTGGCAACCACATGAAGCTCCAGCAATTCCTCGAACACTACGGTGTACGGCTCAATCCCTTCAGTCAGGAAGATGCCCAGTCTGATCACATCTTCCAGCAGCACTGCGCCGAAACCATCCACCATCCCGCCTGGGATAAAGTCCTCGGTGACTGCCGTAACCCCAGTACCGCTGTTGTCTTCGGCGAAAAAGGGGCCGGCAAAACGGCCATCCGCCTGCAGCTCATCAAAGCACTCAACGACCACAATCAGCAATTTCCCTCCGAACGTGCATTCGTCATCAGCTATGACGATCTCAACCCATTCCTCGATGCCTTCCGCGATCGCCTTCGCGGTCGCCGCAGACACCCGGATAATGCGCTCCGCGAATGGCGACTCTGGGACCACATGGACGCCATCCTCACGCTCTGCACGCGCCGACTCTGCTCCGCACTGCTCGATCAGGCCGCCGCTGACCCCGCCCTCTCTCAGCAAACGCTCAAAGCAATGCCCCGGCAGCGCAAACGCGACCTTCTCCTGCTCGCCGCCTTCTACGATCAATCCTCCGATCAGGCTCACGCCCGCCGCTGGCAAACGCTCCGCAAACACATCGGATACTCCGCCCCCTTCGCCCGCTGGAGATGCTGGCTCGGATTCCTCATCACCCTCTGCTGCGCCGCCTTCGCCCTTCGAAACGCAACCTCCAACCCCTCCAGTATCCTCGAGTCACTCAAAACATGGTGGCTCTGGCTCATCGTCGCCATCGCCTGGTTCCCCTGGCTCCAAAGATCACTCTCGCTCTGGTTCCGCGCCCGCCAGACCGCCCGACAAATCCGCATCATCGACCACAGCCCAGTTGCACTCCGACAAATTCTCAACAGCTTTCCCGCCGCTGAAATCGACGATCAGCCAATCCCCTCCCGCGACCGCAGCGATGACCGCTACGAACTCCTCGCCAAACTCCAGCGATTCCTCAAACCTCTCGGCTGGTCAAGCATCATCGTGCTCGTCGATCGCGTCGATGAACCACACCTCATCAACGGCTCCGCCGAACGCATGCGAGACTTCCTCTGGTCCATGTTCGACAACAAATTCCTCAAACATCCCGGCATCGGCTTCAAAATGCTGCTACCCCGAGATGTTGTCTTCTTCCTCAGCCGCGAAGAAAAAGAATTCTACGAACGCTCAAGACTCGATAAACAAAACCTCATCAATTCCCTCGAATGGACCGGCGAATCCCTCTTTGATATGGCCACCAATCGCATCCGCGCCTGCCTCGCCGATAATCCCGCCACCGCACCCGCCGCTCGACCTGATCTCACCATCCGAGACTTCTTCGCTGACGAAATCTCCCGCGATGACCTCATCCGGAAATTCGCACGCCTTCGCGTCCCAAGGCACCTCTTTCGCTTCCTCTACCAACTCCTCACTGCACACTGCAACCGCGCCACTGAAGACCAGCCGTCATGGAAAATCAGCCGCGTGACACTCGAAACCGTCGCTGATGCCTACGCCAGAGAACTCGAAGCCTTCGACAGAGGACTCGGTACCGGCTGAATGACTCAGACTTCCGGAAACAATCCCGGCTGATCAGGCGGCAAATCCCGCGCACGCAAACCCCGCAATGTCACTCCTGATGACTCCAGATGCGCAAGTGCTCGCGATGTGATCGTCCGACCACGCGGCGTCCTCTGAATGAAACCCTCACGCAAAAGATACGGCTCCACCTCATCCTCCAGCGTATCTGCCGGAAGATTCATCGTGTGCCCAATCGCCTGAACCCCCGCCGGACCACCCCCGAAGACTCGAATTATCGTCTCAAGGTATCTCCGGTCCTGCTCCTCCAGACCCGCAGCATCCACGCCCTTCATCCGCAACGCCGCCCGAGCCACTTCAAGGGTAATTCGGCCGTCGGCACGAGCATCCGCGAAGTCCCGAGTCCATCGCAGCCAGTTGTTCGCCTTGCGTGGGGTCCCACGTGCCCTCAAAGCAATCTCATGGGCCGCCTCATCCTCGATCACAGTACGCAGCTTCCCCGCATTCCGTCGCACAATCGTCGATAACTCTTCCGTCGTGTAAAAGTCCAGATGCTCCCGATTCACAAACCGATCCCGCAGCGGCGCAGTCAGCATGCCGCTCCGAGTCGTCGCGCCGATCACCGTGAACTGCTGCAGCTTCATATTGATCGTCCGGGCGTTCAGTCCGTCGCCAAGAGTGATATCGACCCGAAAATCCTCCATCGCCGGATAAATGAACTCCTCAACCGCAGCTGGCATTCGATGGATCTCATCAATAAACAGAACGCTCCCGTGACCGGCATTGGTGAGATATGGCAGCAGGTCCTTCGGAGCACTCAAAGATGGCCCGGCTGTTATCTGCATCTCCGTGCCAAGCTCTCGCGGAATCACTGTCGCCAGAGTTGTTTTGCCAAGTCCCGGAGGACCATCCAGCAACAGGTGACCCAGCGGCTCGCGTCGCTTCTTCGTGGCCTCCAGCAAAATCGACAGACGCTCCACCACTGCCCGCTGACCAACAACATCCTCCAGACGCGATGGCCGCAGTTCATCGTCCATCCGCTCCTGCTCGCGCGGAGCACCCCCGGCGCCGCTCGGAGGCGGGGCTCGGTCCTCACCGTCGTCGTCATCATCATCCTGACGGATCGTTGTCCTGCGTGCCATGGAATTCCTGCAGAGGCTTAGTTCGAGGCGGGCTTGAGCTTACCTTCCAGCCGTTCAATCACTTTTTTGTCCGGTCGCTTGTCCTTCTGCTCCAGTTCCAATGCCTGCTGCCACTGCTTCCGAGCTTCATCCATCTGCTTCAGCCCCTCGTGAATGTCACCAAGGTGCTCAAGAAGTGTCGAATCGTCGTGGTCCGGAATGGCCACGGCCTTTTGCTGGTATTCAAGCGCCTCTTTGAGGCGTCCAAGCTTGAAGAGCACCCAGCCGAGACTGTCGAGGTAGGATGGGTTATCGCCTTCTGCCTCCACCGCAATCCGAATCATCTTCTCGGCCTGTTCCAGCTTCTTGCCCTGATCCGCATACAGATAGCCAAGGTCATTATTGACCCCGGGGTCATTCGGATCTTCCTGATAAACCTCCTCCAGAATCGCCTCGCCCTTTGCCATTTCGCCGCTCTGTGTCCACACGTTGGAAAGCCCCATTCGGGCCAGCCTTCGCGTGGCTTTCGGCAGGTCCTCCATCTCCAGCACCGCCTGATACTGCTCGACAGCACTATCCCACCGCTGCATCATAAAATAAATGCCCGCAAGACGGATACGAGTCTCGATGAGCTGTTCCTGATTCCCCATCTGCTGCAGAGCCCCTATCGCCTGAATCAGAATGGCTTCCGCCTGCTCGAATCGACCCTCCTCGGCTTCAATCAGTGCCAGTCGAGCCAGCAGCTGCGGTTCATTGGGAACCATCCTGAGCGCCTCGTTGAGCGCTCGACGGGCAGACTTGAGATCATCGTTCATACCGTAGGCAATCGAAAGCCTGAAAAGCGTATTCACACGGGCTCCAGGAGCAAGACCAGGCTGCGCCAACAGCTGCTCGAAGATGCGAACAGCCAGCTTTCCCTCGCCCTGCTGGAGCTGACTGACGCCGTATTTGTCCAGAGTATCCAGAAGCAGCTCGCCGTCGGGCTCCAGCTCCAGAGTGGCCTTGAGCAGGTCAGCCTGCTCCTTCTCCAACTCCAGCTCGCCGGCAACCTGAGAACAAAACCACGTGACTGCCGGTTCCAGATCCCCAGGCTGATCATTGAAGGTCTTCACACACTCCGCAATTGTGGCCTTGCCAAACTCATCCACGGTGGTCAGGCTGTTGACCAGCGGTGCGAATTCTGCTGGTGTGATTCGGGCGCGGGCCGCACGATTCAACGCCGCAATCACGGCCGCCGAGTCTCTTCGGGCAATCTCCACTCGCACCATCCCCAGATTCGCATCTGCCTCGTTGGTCGTATCCAGCACCAGCTGAAAGACTTCCGCCGCTTCATTCGGCTTGCCCTCATCAAGCAGCAGCTGGCCCAGAAACAGCCGCACCGGACCTGGCTGATCCGCGTTCCCTGCCAGCTCTTCAAGTCGTTTTGCAAGCTGTCCGCGGCGATTGGTGTTTTCATAAAGATCTCGCAGCAGAGTCAGCGACTCAGGGCTGCGACGACCAGTGTCAAAGTACTTGCCCAGATTGGCTTCGCAGTCCTCCAGCTTGTCCTGCTGGAAAAATGCCCGGGCAAGCAGCAGGTTATGTTCACCCGGAGCACCTTTCTGAAGGCGGCCCATGGCTGTGAATGCTGTGATCGCAGGTGCAGTCCTGCCTGATTCCAGAAGCACGCGGCCAACAGTTTCATAACTGGTCCCACGATTCTTCAGCATCCGGCTGTGTTCCTCCGTCGATAAGCCAAAATCCTCCGGCTTTTCCAACGCTGACAGCAGCACTTCAAAACTTTCTGAAGCCGCGTTTTGATTTCGCATCTGCAGCATCACTGCACCACGAACCTGGTGAACACGCACGAAATCAGCAGATTCACGCTTCAGACGAGCACTCTTCACGGCCTGTTCAATCAAGGCAGCAGCGTCCGGCAGGCGACCGTTGGAACCCAGCAGGACTGCAAGTTCCAGACGCGTCTGGAAATCGTCCTGATCCATCGTGATGGCCTTGTTGGCCGTCCGCAGCCCCTCTTCAACACTCCCCTGGCGAAACAACACGGTGGCCAAAGCGCGAACCGGAACCGCCGACTTCGGATCCGCCTCACCGGACTTTTTGAATGCCTCCACAGCCTCGTCCAGCTTGCCTCCTCGAAGCGCCTTCTGGCCGGCCATGTACCAGGCAATCGCATCCTTGTTTCCCGGATCCAGCTGATCAGATTCGTCCCGTAATCCTCCGTTCGCCGGCTGCGGCTCGTCCGCCGATACCGGAGGTTCATCCGCTGACTGAACCAAACTGGCCAGTACCGTCGATGAACTCTGCACCAGCCACAACATTGTCAGGACGCAGAAAAACAAGGAAAACCGGCACTTCCGAGCCCAAAAAGTCGGAGCGAAGGTTGAAATTGTGATGGGGCATCTCATGAGCGTCCGCCTGGCTGAAAGCCGTTGAAGATTGGGGGAATGCGGGATTATGAATATTATTGTCAGGTGGTGCCGTGTGTCGAGTTCGGTTTCAGCTGGAGTTTCCTGCAGAACATCGAGTTCCTCTTGGTGAAAATACTGCCCGGTCATCCACGCGACGGCTCCAATCACATCGGACCCCCAGGAAACTCCGCCCCGCCCCACGCAGCTCTGGCAACCTATGTAAGCGACTCCAGTCGCAATTCCCTCCCATCCACTCGCCGCAGAACGGCAGTCAAGCCTGCAGGTTCACCTGAACGAACCGCAATCAGGTCCAGCGGCCCGCTGAAGCCCGCCGCTTCATACCAGCGTTCCAGCTCCGCGATCCTCGCGTGACGCAGTTCCAGTCTTTGCAGTTCAACCGTGGACTCGGGCAGACGACTGGCGGGCAGAAACGAAGTTTGCCACTGGATCAGGGGCGGCAGAGTACCGTTCAATCGACACTCCCCGTCCTCAGGGATCGTAATCAACCACTCAAGATCACCCCGCTGCATGGATTGAACTGGTCCGAGTTCTGCCGGGCTCAGGCGCGCCACTTCGTGAATGTGGCTGGTTCGCATGACCCACGTTGACAGTCTCGGCACGCAGGGTGCCGAAGGTTGATCCAGTCCAAACCATCTCGGCTGTGCCGGGGCCGCCGCGGCGGGATCGATCGCAATCACTTCCAGATAACAGTCGCGACCGATCCTCAGCAGTCGATTATGGGTTCCCATTCGTGGGTGCTGACCACCCTGCTGCAGCGAACAGCCAAGCTGCTGCTCGATCCAGCAAACTCCGGATTCGAGCGTGGGGGCGGTGATGACAAGATGATCGATGCTGCTGACAAACTTCCGCATACGTTGATTCCCCTCAACATCCATGGCGGATATGTTACGGAACATCGTCCTCGAATGCAAAATCACACACCCGCAACATCGATTTCTGCCGTGAAAGACCCCTCACCCAACTCCCCAGTCACCGAAAACAATCTGCACGCAGTGCTCGGCGCAGACGGTATTCAGCGACTGACTGCCGCCTTCTACCGCCGCATCCCCACCGATGATCTCCTCGGCCCCATGTATCCACCTGAAGACCTTCAGGGCGCTGAAGAGCGACTGCGAATGTTTCTGACGTTTCGCTTCGGTGGTCCGCAGGACTATCTGGAAAAACGAGGCCACCCGGCTCTGCGCGCTCGTCATGGCCCCTTCTCAATTACTCACGCCGCCCGTGATCGCTGGATGCTCCTGATGAACCAGGCGATCGACGAATGCGGCTTCGCCGCAGACGCATCAGAGGTGCTCAGACAATTCCTCGGACACGTCGCCACATTTCTCATCAACCGCTGATCAGCCGCTGTTTCACGTTGCCCATGCCCCAAAAAGGAAAGCGGGCGGCTCATCGTTGCGGGTTTCGATGAACCGCCCGTCGTGAACAGAGTCCGGCACACAGCAAATCGCGAAAGGAAAGGCACGATCCGCTTCGCCGCCAGCAGCTACGTCACCAGCCCCGGCTGCGAATGCCTGAAGTCAGAACAACTTCACAGACCCCGGGAATCCGGCCCACGACGGAGTATCGTCGTCCGGATCCCTGCGTTCACTCTCTTCCTGAAGATTCACATGACTCGTCGGCACAAACGCCCCGCCGCGAGATTGCGAAAAGGGGTCCGCATCAGAGCCCGCTCCGCTCGTCGGTCGCTTCGTCTCCTCAAACCATGCTTCCCCAACTGCTTCAGAATCACCCAGCGGTTCGCCAGCGGCGCCCTTCTTAACGCCGACGGCCTGCGTCGTCGGCTGAGTCGGCTGAGGTCGGGGAGCCTCAAACGAGGCCGCCCGAAAACCCTGCGGCGGAGTTCGCCTCGCTGGCGCCTTCGCGGCTGCCGTTGTCCCGACAGAAGCTGAATCCGCTGTCGACGTCTCCGAATCCGGACTCTGCGAACGCACAATCGCCCGCGGCTGCACCGACAAATTCTTACCCGCCGCTGCCGCAACGGGTTTCTGAATGTCGCCAGCCAGAGGCTCAGCACTGTCGGCCAGAAGCGTTTCGCTGCCCTCCAGCAATCGAGGACGACCTGCCAGCACCCAGCCGCGCCAGTTGCGTTCGAGGGCCGCTATGCCCGCGTGATCAAAATGGCTGCGAATCGCCTCTTCCCAGCCCTCTGCCTCCGCAGCATTCAAGAGCTGCAGATAGACCTTCTGGCCCTTCTGCTGTACCAGGAAATCCACGAGTGTGAAGCCCTGAGCGTACAAGGTCAGCATTCGACGCGGATCTTCCGGATAGTCCTTCATTGAGAGCAATTCACGCAGAGAAAAATGCTGGCCCTGATCACGGATCACCTGATTGAGCAGGTGCAGCTGCTTCATCTTCTCGGACTCGTGCTCGAACAGAGTCGCTGCTCCCTCATCGGCCCAGCGCGGCAGCGGCCGCCGAAAGTGACTGGCAAAAATCGTGTGATTCACTTCGTGTGGAATCACAGAATCCAGAATCCGCTCCAGACTGCCCTGCACTGACATCCGCCAGTTGATCACTTCGCCGTTCACAAACTGAAAGGTCGTTTGCCCCCCCGCTCCAAGTGCCCCCACATTCACCGACACCCGACAGGGGCGGCTCCAGTTGGGCATGGGGCGGCCAAGCCAGTAGACAGCCAGTTCCTTTCGGTACTGCTCTGCCGACATCGCAACCTTCTCAGCCACCTGCTTGTCTGCGGCCATCACAAGAAAATTTGCTGTTTCGTGCTTTTCCGCACCGACGGAAACTGCCGACTGCAGCCACGTCATGGCTGCAAAAAAAACACCCCAAAACAGCGTGCGAGCATCCATGCTCTGTTCCTGCTACGGAAGACCTCTTCTGAATCGGCAACTTCTGCTGCCGCGGCTGCTGAACCTGCAGCAAATGCCACACCGTTCAGACAAAAAACCGGGGCTGGTCGATTCGATTTGTTGTAAAATCTGTTCTGGAAAGAACTTATTTCAAAATCGAAACCACCGCAGTTTCTGCCGATTCTTTCCTGAAGCGGCAGAATTTGCAGATGTTACAAACCCCGCGACTCCGGCTCCAGATCAGTTTTTTAAGGGCTCTGTCGCTGCAGGCCTGACGGAGACTGTTCTGGCAGCGGGAGGATTCATCTGAATCGCGGTTCTTTTCCGGACCTTACCGCTGCAGATACGCAAACAAGTCCCGCAGCTGTTGCGGCGTCAATTCGCGATACAGATTTTCAGGCATCAATGAGACGAGGGAGTCCTGCAGTTCTTCAATTTGATCGGCTGCAACTTCCTGGCGGTTGCCCATGGGATCCAGAAGAGTCAGCATCGAATCCGTGCGTGCTATTGGGAGTCCTGTGAGGATGCGGCCGTCTTTTGTCTGCACCACAATGCTCACGTACTCTCGCCGAATGACGCTGGAGGGATCGACGAGACTTACGAGCAGAAAATCTCGATCCTGACGATTTGCTGAAGTCAGATCGGGCCCGATCCGGTTGCCTTCGTCAAACAACTGATGGCAAATGGCGCAGTGCTTTTTGAAGAGTGCTCGGCCGGATTCCGCATTCCCCGCTGCTGCTCTCAGGTCATTGTTAAGTCGTCGAACTTCCGCGAGCTTTTCTTCGGGAGTGGCGGACTGGATTCGTCCCCAGTGTTTGACAACAATTTGCTGCAGTGCAGGACTGTCAAAGAGTGCGGTGCGGCGGATCTGTTCCAGCGAAACAGCAGTTGCTGATAGTTCACCGCGGTCCACTGCCTGTACCAGCACCAGTGCCCAGTTCTCGCGTGAGAGCAGTGCATCGATCAGGCGACTGTGCAGAGGTCCTTTGGGGCGATCGCGAACGATCGCCAGCAGCTGGGACGCGGTTTCCGGCGCATTCGCGGCGGCGGCCAGCTGCAGTGCGGCTGTCTGCACCACTTCGGGGTGGCTGGCTTGCAGCAGTGCGATCGCTGGTTCGGCAAGTGACGTGTCTGCAACCGGCGTGAGCATCGTGAGCAAAGCTGCACGACGACCTGAATCGGTTGCTCCGCTGAAGGCTTCCTTCACGGCTGCTGAGATGGCGTCCATGCGGCCGATCAGCACAGCCAGTCGCAGCAGAGTCAGATCTGACGGTTGAGCGGTGAGTTCAGAGGTGAGCAGCTGATTGAGCGGATGATCGCCGAGTGCAGTGACGTCTTTCCCGCGTTCCTGCCAGCCGGTGAGTACGGCGGACCAGAGGCTGCTGCGCGCGTTCTCGTTCGGGGCGGCCTGGAGCAGCTGCAGCAGCGAGTCGTGCCCTGCAGAGGTACCTTCGGCAGCATACCGACGCACCAGCCTCGGCAGCAGAAAGTCGCGTCCCAGCTGTGACTTCCAGAGCGATGGACGTACGAATCGCCGCAGCACTTCATCCCGCCCTGACACGCTGTGCTTTTCCACTGCCCACCACCAGAGCAGTGGCAGGCAGGGGTCATCGTTGTGGTCGTCTCTGTTGATGTTCGCATTGATCAGCGGTACGGCAGCGGCAGCTGGCAGTCGGGCTGCGGTGGCGGCGAGCTGCTGGAGCACTTCGGGATGTGGTTCCTGTTCGGCCAGTTCGTCGAGGCGATGTGCCATGTCGTCGGAGACCTTGCGGCGATCACCGATGAGTCGTATTGTCCAGAATCGCACTCCCGGATGCTGGCTTTGCAGCAACTTCAGAGCGGCAGATTCCGTAAAGCCACCCAGAGTATTCAGTGACCAGAGAGCTTCCAGTGCGCGGGTTTCATCGGCAGCCGTCAGTGCTGTGGCAAGAAACTCCTGCTGCAGTGGCAGTAGTTCCGCGGGGGGCTGTTGGCTGGTGCCGGGCGGCGAGTTATCGGCATTCATGCGGCGAGCCAGTTCGGCGCGGGCACGGCGCACATGCCACTGATTCGGGTGTCGATGCAGCTCCAGCAAATCAGAATTGCTCAGGCGGACAAAGTCTGTCGCCGCTGCAGCCGCAGTACCGACTGCGGCGATCCGGTAGATGCGGCCGTTGCTGCGATCCCAGTCGGCGTCAGGATCCGGGTGGGCGGTACGCGCATCATGCCAGTCAGCAACATACACGGCACCATCAGGCCCGGTGGTGACATCTGTGGGAGCAAACCACAGATCTGCTGACTGCAGCAGCTCGCCGCCGTGGGCTGTGGACACTGTTGAACCGCGGGGATGAATGTGATGCCAGTAAACGCCGTGTCCGAGGAGGTCGCCAGCGATGTAGCGCCCTCGATATTCTGCCGGGAGCGAGTGTCCCTGGTAGACAATGCCACCGACCGTCACGTGTCCTCCGCGAAAGTTTTCGTGTGCAGCATGTTCGAAGTAGCCGTAAGCGTGCGGGTTGTGCAGGGCTCCGTGCTTTCCGAAGGACTTGACGTAGTACGCTCCCTGAATGCCATGCACCAGCGTGAATCCACCGTAGTTGGTGCTGTAGAACAAACGCCCAGCCTCGTCGAAATCGAGTCCCCAGGCGTTGCCGCCTCCTTCGCAAAACAGCTCGAATTCACGACTCACCGGATGATACCGCCAGACGCCCTGCTGGAATTCAACGCCACGAATCTGAGCAGTGACGGTGCTGCCCTGACAGCCATACAGCCAGCCGTCTGGTCCCCAGGTCAGCGAATTGGCGACGCTGTGTGCATCCTCCATGCCGAAGCCGGTGAGGAGGATTTCGGGGTCGCTGTCAGGAACATCATCGCGATTTCGGTCCGGATAGAAGAGCAGATACGGAGTTTGCAGCACGAAGACTCCACCGTGACCAAAAGCAAGACCGGTGGCCAGATTCAGCCCGGCAACAAACTCACGGCCGCTGTCCATCTGGCCATCGCCGTCGCTGTCTTCGAGAATCGTAATCCGATCTGCTCCGCGAGGACCGTGCGGGGGCGGTTCCGGAATTTGATCGTAAACGGTGCGTGAGTAGCGATCCACCCGGACGCGTTTCAGGCCCTCCGGGTTGGGGTACTGCAGATACTGGATCACCCATAGGCGACCGCGATCGTCGAACTCGATCGTCACGGGCTGACGGACGAGTGGTTCGGCGGCGATGGTTGAGACTTCAAACCCGTTCTGCAGACGCATCTGCCGCACGGACAATTCCGGCGTCAGTCCCTGAGCCTGTGTCGTTACGGGCGGCAGCAGGAAGAGCAGCAGGAAAACCTGCTGAATCGTTGACCAGCAGCCCGCACAGCGTACAGATTGTGTGATCAGAGACACCGCACTTTACCTTTGCACAGAGGACTTCGGCATTTTTCCGTCAGGCCCACCTGCTGCAATGGTATCAGATCGTGTAAACGTGAGGCAGTGTCAGCAGCGAGCGGACGGCCACGCTGCATGTCGCACCGAGGAGGGTGCGACATGGTTCCCTTGTTTTGACGATTACAACTGCTGAACGCGTTGGCAGATGGCAGCGGCCATTTCCTGAGTGCCCACGGCTGTGGGATCGTTGCGATTGGCTTTCATGTCGTAGGTGACGTCCTTTCCTTCGGCAATGATGTCAGCGACGGCCTGTTCGAGCCTTGCAGCGGCTGATTTTTCGCCGAGATGTTCCAGCATCAGTTTGGCGGAGAGGATCAGAGCGGTGGGGTTGACTTTGTTCTGGCCTTTGTACTTCGGAGCACTTCCGTGCGTCGCTTCGAATATGGCGCCATCGACACCAATATTCGCACCCGGGGCTACTCCGAGTCCCCCTACGAGTCCGGCGCAGAGGTCGCTGAGGATGTCGCCGTAAAGGTTGGACATGACAAGCACGTCGTACTGCTCTGGTTTTTGAACGAGCTGCATACACATGTTGTCGATGAGCCGTTCCATGTAAACCACACTACTGCCATTGAGTTTTCCGGCGTTGGCGGCTGTGGAGGCGGGCACACTGGCAGCCAGTTCGGGCCACTCATGTTTTGCACCATAGGCGTTGGCAACGGCGCGAGTCACATCGTACCAGAGTCCGTCGGTGAACTTCATGATGTTGGCTTTGGAAATGGACGTGACCGAACGACGGCCGTGGTCAACGGCGTACTTGAAAGCGTAGTCGGCAATTCGCGTGGTGCCCTCCACGGAAATTGGCTTGATACTGACACCGGTTGTTTTCAGACCGGTCGAGATTTTTTTGCCGGTTGCAGCCTCGTTGATCTGGCCGATGAGCCTTTCAGTTACGGCGTCCCCCGCCTTGAATTCGACACCAGCATACAGGTCTTCGGTATTTTCCCGGACGATCACAAGATCCACATTGCAGGATTCGAAGAACGTCCGCACGCCTTTGTAGGTCTTGCAGGGGCGTACGCAGGCATAGAGCCCAAGTTCCTGTCGCAGGTACACGTTGACGCTGCGGAATCCCTTCCCAATCGGCGTAGTAATGGGCGCCTTCAATGCAACCCCATTGGCTCGGATTGATTCCAGAACGCTTTTGGGAACTTCTCCCCGGGCTTCGATCACCTCGATCCCGCACTCCTGCACGTCCCATTCGATTTTCACACCGGTGGCTTCGACACACTTGCGAGTTGCTTCGGCGATTTCCGGACCAACACCATCACCGGGCAGAAGAGTAACCTTGTGCATTTCGAATCTTTGTAAACAGGGGACTTGAGAGCCCGGCCTGCCTGAATAGCCGGGAAGCTGTATCTCTGGACAGTAGCAAAAGCCAACTTTCGCTTCAATCCTGACCGGTGATGTCGGCAGCCGGGAATCGGAAAGTGAAAAGCCGCAAATCCGGATGATGTGTTCGTTGCCACGAACGCAGCTCCCGAAACCAGCCAAGTCGATTACTGCCCAGCTGACCAGCTTTTTCTGCAGTATTCGCTTGCCGAATCGCGAGTAACTCCGGAGACTGCTGAGTATACCGAGCGTGTCGAGCCTGCGGACACCAACGGCGATCGCATCCCAACGGCAGGTTGCCATCCAATCAGAAAGCTTCTCATGCGACACACTGGACTTTCCATGCTGTCCGTCCTCGCCTGTCTGATGGCATTTTCTGCTGCGGCGCCGTACGTTTCAGCACAGTCAAGCAATTGGGAGCACGCGTTTTCTGATTCAGGTCGATGGAGTCAGGCATTTCGTAAAACTGGCAGCCAGGCCATGGGACGGCCGCAGGGGGCGTTCTCAGCAGGTGGCCTGTATTCATTTGCCCCGCAAATCAGCGTCTTCGACTCCACCAGCTTCGTTTCGGATGGCATGGGTTTTGGTTACCCTGGCGTCCGCTGTTATGGGGGCTACTACATTCCGTGGCCGGTTGTGATTCAGTCGCCGCCGCTGCCATACTGGCGAACCCCTTGGGGAAGCACAGGTGTTCTTTACCCTGCAATTCCACTGGCGGGCAGCCCGCTTGAGTCATTCTGCTGCAGTGGTGTCTGGGCAACCGGGCCCTGTGGGGGCGTGCTGGCATTTCCGATCGTCCAGTCGTTCTCGTTTCAATCAATCAGCATCCAGACCGGTCCTCTGCCGGTGGTCGGCAATCACAACGCTGCCGCAGCTTCCGGACAGCCATTTGCGCCACCGCTGCCCCTGCAGGCGGCCCACATACCGCTCGCATTTGACCCCGCCGATCCGCGTCTGCTGAACCTCGCCGCTCCCGCGCCGGGGCAACTGCCCGTCAAGCCAGCAGCGTTCGCCCAGCAGCTCCCTGGGGTCGCGGCTCAGCCAGTCCCCGAAACACTTCCCCCCGAAGCTGTTCCTGATCCTGACGCGGCAGCTCAACGCGTGGCAGCCGAAGGTGGAATCGTGCTGCGTGGAAAACGCAAACTTGCTGACCGAGCAGACAGGACTCTGCCATGACTCCCCAACCCTGTTCCCGTCGCGCAGCAGTCACGATGCTTTCTGCTGTCGGGCTTCCGCTGGCCGCCATCGGTGACGAACCCGATCTGGTGCTCAACGATAAGATCGATGAGAGCGTCAAGCGTGCGTTACAGTGGCTGTCCGGGGAGCAGCAGGTATCCGGAGCGTGGACTACCAATGATTTTGGGGAGTCCACTGCAACTACGGCGCTCGCGATCATGGCGTTTCTGGCCGGCGGTCACGTGCCGATGGAGGGCCCCTACGCCCGAAATCTTCAGCGAGGAGTCGCGTGGCTGATTGGTCAGCAGCAGCCCAACGGTCTGCTGGTGGGGCGCGAGCGCGGGCACGGACCAATGTACAGCCATGGGATTGCCACATTGATGCTGGCCGAAATCTGCGGCATGGTTGATCCCGACCAGGCAGCTCCCTGCCGAGAAGCTCTGCAGAAAGCGGTCAAGCTCATCGTCGATGCCCAGAACCATCGCAAACCCCCTGAGCACGATGGTGGCTGGAGATATCAGCCGACCAGCGGCGACTCGGACCTCAGCGTCAGTGTCTGGCAGTTGCTGGCGCTTCGCGCTGCCCGTGATATCGGCTGCGACGTGCCTGCAGAAAACATTGATCGCGCGGTGGCCTATCTGAAGAAACTACACGTCAAACATGACGGTGGCTTTGGCTACATGGTGGGCCACGGCAGCAGCATCACTCGCGCTGGCACCGGCATTACCGCGCTGGAAATCTGTGGGGAGCACCGCATCCCGGAGACGCTGGCTGCAGCCCGCCTCATCCTCTCAAGACCGCTCACACGCGGCGAACACTATTTCTACTATGGTGCCTACTACTGCACAGTCGGCATGTACAAGGTGGGCGAAGACGAATGGAAACAGTCCCGCGAACCACTCTACAAAACCATCCTCGACCTGCAGAATCCCGAAGGCTTCTGGACACCGGAAGACGGCACCGAACGCCAGGCCGGCAAAGTTTACTCCAGCTCGCTGGCTATTCTGGCACTGACGATTGAGTACGGTTATCTCCCGATTTATCAGCGGTGAGCTGCCGTTCAAAAGACTTCGGCCGCACGACGGCCGCCACATTCCGGGTTCAGCAGGGCCGCAGGACGCTGCCCTGCCAGTACGTCCAGAGCGTGTCGTACGGCCGTCTCGTACAATCGATGATGCCCCGCCCACGTGTGGCTGGCAATGTGATCAGTCAGCACCACATTTTCCAATTTCAGCAGCGGGTTCTCCGGAGACACCGGCTCGCGTTCAAACACATCCAGCCCGGCGGCCGACAACTGGCCGGACGTCAGCGCTGCAACAAGTGCTGTTTCGTCCACGAGCGCACCACGAGCCGTGTTGATCAATATGGCCCCTCGTTTCATCATGGCAAGGTGTTCGGAATTCATCAGCTGCCGTGTTGCCGGAGTCGCAGGAGCGTGCAGAGACACGATGTCGGACTGTTCCAGCAGACTTCGCAGTTCGGACACCAGCTCCACTCCCAGTTCTGCTGCTCTCGCCGAACTCAGGCCTGGATCGAACACAAGCACTCGCATGCCCACTGCATTCATGATTTGAGCAACTGTGCCGCCAATTCGACCGACACCTACAAGTCCCAGGACCTTTGAATGCAGTTCGAGGCCTTTGTGTGAGCGAAAGTTGGAATGCCATTGCCCGGACCGTGTTCGGCTGTCGGCCTGGACAATGGATTTGGCCGTGGCGAAAATCAGCCCCACAGCGTGCTCCGCTGTTGACTGACTGGGAGCCAGCGGAGTGTTGCAGACCAGAATTCCCCGAGCTGTGGCGGCCAGGATATCGATGTTATCGATGCCCACACCAATTCTGGAGATGACTCGCAGACGCGGGGCATGGTCCATCCGTGCGGCAGTCCATGGGACCCCGGGATCAAGCGCCGCGACGCATGTTGACAGGTCCTTGATACTAGCCGCCGGTCCAACCAGCTCCGCTGTTCCCGCCAGCATTGGGAAGATGCTGTCAAGCGGCTGCTCGTCCACCCAGATACGATTCAGTGTGAATGTCTGCACGGCATCGATTCCGGATTAGTTGCTCAACGCCAGAATTGGTACGACCTCGGTCTGCAGTGGTCCCCCGGTCACCATCACATCCCCGTCGCGCTGCACGAAGACATTGATTTCGCTGCGGACGCCAAAGTCCGGCAGGTAGATGCCAGGTTCAATGGTGAACAGCGTTCCAGGGAGTATGCGGCGATTGTCGCAGGTTTCAAGATTGTCCATGTGCGTTCCGTTGCCGTGCACTTCCTGAGCGAGGTTATGCCCGGTGCGATGGCAGAATGCGTCACCGAATCCGGCGGCATCGATCACTGCGCGGACAGCGTCATCGACATCGGCACCGGTGACAGGCAGGCCGGCTGCGAACGCATTACGGACGCAGGCAACACCGGCGTCTCGAGCGGCCGCGACAATGTTAAAGACCTGAGCGTATTTGTTGGGAACCGTCGTACCGACGTAACCCGTTCGTGTAAGGTCGCTGTAACAGGATCCGGGCGGTTTTTCGCGAGCCCAGAGGTCTACAAGCACGAAGCTGCCCTCGCGAATGGTGGTGTTGCTGCCGGTGCCGGTGGCGTAATGTGGGTTACCGCCATTGGCATCGACACCCACGATCGGGGGGCTGTAGGTGGTGAGTCCATGTTCGTCAAAGTGCCGCATGATCTCGTCACACACCTCACTTTCCTGAACACTCCCGGCTTCGCGGACTCGACGGGCGATGAAGGACCAGACGCGAGCATAAGCGGCGTTGGTCACGTCAGAGGCGCGCAGGTGGCTTTGAAGCTGGTCTTCACTGAGCACCGACTCAAACAGTGAGATCAGGTCGCCGGAACTGACCACGTCAGATCCGAAGGAACGAACGAGCTCCACGGTGCCGGCATCGACACGTGAGATGTAGGGATTGCCGTTTCGAGGCGAATATTCCATGGCAACGCGTCCTGAGCCCTGGACCATCGACTGCACGCCGGCTTCGAGTTCCTGCCAGCGAAGGTAGATGGAGCGACTGCCGGGGAGATGGTCGAGCACATCGGTTTCGATGCGATGGACCAGCTTTCGTGGCTGTCCGCTGGCTGGAATGAAATAGAAATAACGTCGCGATCCGTGAAACCCGGCTGGCATTTTCAGGATTCGCTGGGCGAGAATATTGGAGCCGCGGAAGTCGTAAAGCAGCCAGCCATCAAGACCGAACTGTCTCAATGCAGATTGGATAGCAGAAAGATCAAACATAGGACTGACCCTGTGGCGGAACGGACATACGGTGTTTAACGGGGTTCGGTGCTCGACACGTCGTCACCCGCAGCGGTCCGGGTTGCCGAGCCGTGACTTCTCAGTTGCCGCAATGTGGCAAGGCGATCAGCGGTCATGGCGGCCAGCGCCAGCGCGACAACCACGACAAATTCGATCACCAGAGCAACATTCCCATAACGATTGATGACCCTGGCTAACGGCGCGCGTTCGTCGCCGAAGAGCATGGCAATCATCGCAAGAATTGTGATCACAAAGGCAGCGGCAGCCGGGACGATCAGTCGAAAGAGCAGACTGGCTGGTGAACCTGGTTTACGCATGGCAGATGCTTCCGGAAACGGCAGTCCCCAACCATTCGGGGTGACGATTCGAATTAAATCGGGTTTGGCAGGAATCCGCGAGTTTCCGCGGAGAGATTCTGATGAATAACGCAGGAATTCCACGGAACAGCAGGCGGACTGGTTGCAAGAAAATTCCGCTGCGATTTCAACAATCGTACCTGAATTGCGTCGAATTTGCCGAAAAGCCAGAGAAAAGAGCCGAAATCAGTGCGTTCAACCATCGATTTCCGCACCCGCAACGGAAAGTCATCGCAGGTTGTCAGATGATCCCCGTTTCATTTCGCGAAACCTCCAGCCAGCTCCATTCATTCCCCATGAGATCCACTCTCCAGACAGGTCACACAGGCGAACTTCACTGGGTGGTCGATGCCAGTATGGTGATCACTCTGGGTTCCGATCCTCGCGCCACGGTTTTTTCAACTCCCAATCTGATCCTGCTGATGGAACGCGCCGCTCGCGAGGCCCTCCGCCCCCATCTCGACGAAGATGAAGAATCCGTTGGCATCGACGTCCAGATTCGACATCTCGCAGGAACAGGGCTCGGAACTGCAGTCACTGGGCGTGCCACCGTCACAGCAGTCGAAGGCCGAAAGGTTCACTTCCGAGTGGAATGTCGAGCCGGCGAACGGCTGCTCGGAGAAGGCTCACATGTACGCGCCGTACTCCCTGTGCAGAAAATCATCGACAATCTCGCGGCCTCGTCAGCGGACGCATCCATGCATCACCTGAACCCCAATTCCGCCTCACTCCCCGAATTCACTACACTCAATGTCAGCGTTCGCAACCAAACCGCGGTCGTCACTCTGAATCGACCCGAAGTACTCAATGCCGTCGATCGCCGCATGACAGACGACTTCGAAAAGCTCGTGGCCTGGCTGGCCGGACATGCGGCGGATGTTCGCGTTGTCCTGCTCACAGGTGCTGGCCGCGCCTTCTGTGCCGGAGATGACATTCGCGAACTACCCTCGATCCCTGTTGAGGAAGCGCGGGTGCTCAGCGGCCGCCAGGCACGCATGTACCTTGCTGTGGAGCGTCTGCCACAGGTCGTGATTGCTCTCGTCAACGGAGATGCCTTCGGAGGTGGCTGCGTAGCGGCCTGCGCTGCTGACCTGCGAATTGCTGCTCACCCGGCGCGATTCGCAATGCCCGAAGTCGTCCTCGGCTGGCCCCCAGGCTACGGGCTCGCTCAGCTGACGGCACTTGTCGGCAAGGCAAGGGCTCTGGAACTCTGCCTGACCGGCCGACCAGTCTCTTCAGCCACCGCACTCGAATGGGGTCTCGTCAACGAAGTTGTTCCGGCTGCTTCACTCATGCAACACGGACAGGCATGGGCTGAACGGCTCATGCAACTTCCGCCCGAAGCCTTGCGACAAACAAAACGTCTGATTCATCTTGACGAAGGCTCCCAGCCAAAAGTTGCCTGGCATGCAGATACGGAAGCCTACATCCGCTGTCTGCAGCTGCCGGATGCTCAGAAAGCGCTCGCCGCATTCAATGCAAAATATCGCTGACAGGGGTGTTGGTCTCACGCAGGGGCGCAAAGACGCAAAGGGATGACAGAAGGTTCTGATCTCTCGAATTTCATCTTTGCGCCCTGGCGCCTTTGCGAGATATAGAATCCGGAAGGCGGACCTGGTGTCCTTAACATGGTTTGGGCAGCACCGGCCGATTGCTCCATTTGCACATAAGAAAAGTTCTCTGGGCTGGTTATTCGCTGAGTTCTGCGAGCATACGTTCGATGCTGGCGAGTTGAGCTTTGAGTCCGGTGAGGGTTTCCTCGATTTCGCTGACAACTTTTTCCGGCGCTTTGGCCATGAAGCCGGGGTTGGAGAGTTTGGCTTCGTGACCGCGGATAAATCCGCGGATTTTGTCGGCTTCTTTTGATTGTCGAGCCAGTTCCGCCTGGCGGTCAATGAGTCCTTCGAGTGGGATATAGCCGTCGGCATCTCCGAGCGAGAAGCTGGCGGCACCGGCGGGTCGTTTGATATCGAGTCCGGCGGCTTCCAGCATTGTTTTAGAGAGGAAATCGAACTGCTCGGTCACAGCTTCCAGCTGGGCAGCGACATCGGGAGTGCACCGCATGAAGAGTTTGAGTTGTGCACCGGGTGCGATGTTGTAGACGGAACGCACGTTGCGAACGGCGTTGATGGTTTGCTGCAGGCGTTCGAAGCGGCGTTCAAGCGCATCGTCGATCCAATCTGTCGGCAGTTGTGGCCATGCGGCTGTCATGACGGATTCCACGGCAGCGACGGGCTGATCCATTCCGCGCAGGGGTGCAAGCTGGTTGAGAGTATGCCAGATTTCTTCGGTGATGAAGGGAGCGAAGGGATGCAGCAGTCGGAGGAGCGAGTCAACGACAAACACGAGCACTCGCTGGGCGGTTCCGCGGGATTCGGGGTTGCGCAGGCGGGGTTTGAGCATTTCCAGATACCAGTCGCAGAATTCGTTCCAGGTAAATTCGCGAACAGCTTTGGTGGCCTGATCGAAGTGATAGCGGTCGAGCAGTGTGGTGACTTCGCGGGCGGCAGAGGCGAGGCGACTGAGGATCCAGCGGTCTTCAACCTGCAGTTCATCAGCAGTGACGGGTTGTGGCGAATAGCCTTCCAGGTTGAGGAAGGCAAAGCGGCAGGCGTTCCAGAGTTTGTTGCAGAAGTTGCGGCCGTAATCGAATCGTTCGCTGACGATTCTTGCTACGGGAGCATCAGTGTCGGGGGTGAACCACGGACTTGGGAACTGGAATGACTTTTTGCACTTACTGCACCGGATGGACGGGTTGGGTCCGCCGAGCGGCTTCATTTCCTGATGTTCTTTTGTCTGCGGAGTGACTGCCTGGCAATGCGGACATTCGTAGCCGACCGGGAGCCGCACGTCCTGAGTTTCTCCGCAGAGCGATGCGATGGTGAAACGGATCGCATCGGTGCCGTATTTCTCGATCAATTCGAGCGGATCCACTCCGTTTCCTTTTGACTTGGACATGGTTTGCCCCATGCCATCAAGGATTTTGGGATGGATATAGACATGCTGAAACGGAACGTCGCCCATGTTGTAGAGGCCGGTGAGCACCATACGGGCGACCCACAGCGTGATGATGTCACGGGACGTCACCAGCACCGAGCCGGGGTAGAAGAAGCTCAGAACTTGATTTTCACCGGCTGCAGCGGTTGGATCGGGAGCGGAATCCGCCATTGGTGGGTTGTGTTGTCTGTCGGGCCAGCCCAGTGTGGCGTGAGGCCAGAGGGCGGAGCTGAACCATGTGTCCAGCACGTCGGGGTCCTGTTCGAATCCGGCGGCCGCCAGTTGTTGTTCAATGGGATCCTGGTCGGCATCGACGCAGCAGAGAATCAGTTCTTCTCCGGCAGCGAGACCGGGAGCGAGTTGCGCAGCGAGTCGCCCGTGGTATTCGGGGGCGAGCTGGATTGTGCCGTCGGTGCGGAGCGTTCCACCGAAGCTGTTGAGAGCAGCGGTTTTGTCCGGGCCGCTTCCGGCGCGAATGGCCCAGACGGGAATTCGGTGTCCCCACCAGAGTTGTCTGCTGATGCACCAGTCACGTTTTTCGGCCAGCCAGTCGATGTAGGTTTTGGCGTAGCGTTGCGGAAAGAATCGCACGCGGCCGTTTTCCACGGCGTCGATTGCGTTCTGGGCCAGCGTCTCCATGCGAATGAACCACTGGTCGCTGAGAAACGGTTCTATGGCAGTCTTGCTGCGGTCGCTGTGCATGAGAGGAATGATGCGGTCTTCGACTTTTTCGAGATGTCCCAGTTCTTCCATACGGGCCACCACGCGTTTGCGGGCTTCAATGCGATCAAGCCCGCAGTATTCGCCGCCGTTTTCGTTGATGGTGCCGTTGGAGTTGAGAATATTGATCATGGGGAGTCCGTTGCGCAGCCCGCACGCATAGTCGTTGGGGTCATGTGCGGGCGTTACTTTGACAGCCCCGGTGCCAAGATTTCGATCGGCGAGGAGCGGATCGGCGATGATTGGAATGATTCGACCGATCACGGGGATCATCACCGTGCGGCCAATCAGGCTGGTGTAGCGTTCATCAGCCGGATGCACGCAGACGGCGGAATCGCCGAGCATGGTTTCGGGGCGAGTAGTGGAGAAGCTGATGCGTTCGCCGGTGGGGTTTCCGGTGCTGTCCACAACCGGGTAATTCATTGTCCAGAAGTGGCCCGCAACATCTTCGTGGAAGACTTCATCGTCGGCCACGGCGGTCTGCAGATAGGTGTCCCAGTTCACGAGTCGTTTGCCGCGGTACACGAGCCCGTCGCAGAACATGCGGAAGAATGTGCGTCGCACGGCGCGGCTGCAGACGTCGTCGAGGGTGAAGCGTACACGACGCCAGTCGCAGCTGGAGCCGATTTGTTTGAGTTGGTTGAGGATGCGAGCTTCGTATTCGTTCTTCCATTTCCAAATGCGTTGTACAAGTGCTTCGCGGCCGATATCGTGGCGTGTTTTTCCCTCTTCTTCGAGCATGCGGCGTTCGACCACGGCCTGCGTGGCAATACCGGCATGGTCGGTACCGGGCATCCACAGGGCCACGCGACCCTGCATGCGACGCCAGCGTGTGAGCAGGTCCTGGATGGTGCCGTTGAGGCAGTGACCCATGTGGAGCGCCCCTGTGACGTTGGGGAGCGGGATCATGATGGTGTGCGGCTGACGTGCGGGATCAGGATCCGCGTTGCAGTAGCCCCGGGAAAGCCAGTGCTGTACCCAGCGAGTCTGGGCGGCGGATGCGTCGTAGGTGCGGGCAAGTTCGGTGGACATAGGCGGTGACATGCAAAAAGACAGCGGATACATCTGAGGGGCAAACGGAGTCTGCCGGAAAGGAAAGCCGGAGATTATAGCAGGAAGGCTGTGCGATGCACCGGCATTCCAAGGGGAAATCATGGGGTTCCCGAGGCATTCCGGCGAAACGACGCCAGCTCTTCGTACAGCCTCAGAGTTTGCTCAAGCATCAATTTTTTTTCGAATGGAAACGCGACGGGAGACCAGCTGTTGTCCTCCGCAGCGGCCCGTTTCAACAGCAGTCGTCGCGCCACCGATGCAAGGCCGGCCTCGTCCCCCGGCGAAACAGCTCCCTCGGGAAAGCAGGCTTCCAGCAATTCGGTGGTGCCACCGTGGGAGTAGCCGACGACGGGGATACCGAGGCTCAGCGCTTCCGCCGTCGCCAACCCAAAGGACTCGGGCTTGTGCGACAGGGTGAGCACCATAGCGGAGGCGGCGTAGACATCGCGAATATCCTCACGATGACCTGCAAACGTCAGCTGCTCAGCAACTCCAAGCGAACTCGCCAGTCGCCGCAATTCGGCAACGTATTCATTGTGGCCAGCGGTGTCACCCACAACCAGGGCCTGCACGGGCATCTGGTGCTGCCGCAGAGCTGCTGTCAGCCGCAGCAGATCTGTGTGACCTTTTGTCCGTACCAGTCGTGCGGCAAGCGTCAGCCACCATCGACCGCGAAGTTCTGGAAACTGTGATTCAAATGTTTCCCTCCATTCCCCCGTCGGTCGCCAGCCTCTCGGAAATTCAGCAGCGTCCACGCCACGGCGTATGACACGCACGTGGCGCTGATCCGTTGAAGGGGCTATCCGCTGCAGATGCTGCCTGCAGGATTCTGATACGGCCACTACTGCGTCTGCCCGCAACATGACACGACTGTAGAAGCTCGACGAATTCAGACCATGGACGGTTGCCACGATTGCCGGGCGATCGCCGTGCCGCAGTGTCCTCAGCACCAGCTGCATGATCCATGCCGGCAGCCGCGAATGCACATCGACGACATCGATATGTTCGCGCAGAAGCAGCCTGCGCAGGGATGGCAGGACGCCGAGGACCAGCGGAGATTTGCGGCCGGCCGCAAGCTGAACGTGCTCGCCACCATCCGCTCGGATCTGGGCTTCAAGCCGCCCACCGGCCGATGCCACGATCGAACGATGACCGGCGTTTGCAAGAGCGCGACTGACATCCGCCACACATCGCTCCGCACCGCCGCTCTCAAGTGCCGGGATGAGCTGAAGAATGGTGAGCGGTCGCATGCAGCAAGGCCTCGTGGTTATTCTGAACCCTTTGGGGCTTGTCTTGTGACAATCGGCACATAGCCGACTTCCATGCCGGTGGGTGGTGTAACGAGCATAGCTGGGTCAAGTTCGGCGAGGGTGCCGTGGGCCGGGGGCGGGAGATATTCGCGGTCTTTGGTCCAGGCTCTGTGAATAAGTTCGACGCGTCGCTGCAGCGATTCCCGCTCGTCATCTGTCAGGCTGGCGTTCTGCAGGGCGGGCTGATCTGCGAATCGATACCAGTACCATGTAACGACGCTGCCGTCCCCGGGGAATGCCTGGAAAGGACCGGCAGCGGGACCTGGTTTCTTCCAGCAGCTGTCGGGGTCTTCAGGAGTGACATAGGGTTCGGTTCGGGGTCGCGGGGCACGTTCGAAGCGGACTTCCTGAAGCTTTGTTTCCTGAGGAACGTCTTTGGCTGCGACGGGTTCCCATCGTGACTTGCCTTTGTCGTCGGAAGTGAGCATGTAGTATTCAGGCAGCCGCATCAGAGCCTGGGAATCCGCCCCTGTCTGCACAGTGTACCGGGGATCCCACTGGTAACCGAACGTTTCGTTGTCAATGGCGATTGGTTTGGCATAGTCTGACCAGGCAATCCGCACTTTTTCCTCGCGGGGGACCGGTGGCTTGAAGATTTGCCATGTAAGGCCTCCCTGACCTGTGAACTGGTGAACAGCGGAATGCTGCGGGTCAATGCGGCCACTGGCCGGAGCACCACCGGCGAACCAGGAGGCGACATCATCCCAGAGGGCTTTGCGGTTATAGGCGGTGATGCGATGCACGGTGGTCGAAGTGCCATCGGTATTTCGAGGAAATGCCGTGGGTGCAACGCGTGCATACAACCGGCCCTCCGCATCCCTCGCCTGCCACGCAGGAATATATTGCGTCTCCATCTGCACGGCTTTGTTGGGTTGTGAGCCGCGGGTATCAAGAAACATGCCGCTGACGGTCGGGTCCTTCACTGCGGCTCCTGACCAGAAGCAGGGAGTGAAGAAGGCCACGGGGCCGCGGAAGCTGGCCGTATTGAGAAACAGGGTCCATGACTGATCTCCGGTGGGCACGGGGGCTCCCAGCGTTGTTGGACTGGCGGGGATCAATGGGAGTGGCAGGTAGCCGTAACCGAAGAGCTGTCCCGAGGTGCCCTGTTTGAGATTCAGTCCATCCGGAGGCCAGAGAACCCACGGGCTGAGCTGTGCGATGCCGTATTTTCCGAGCGGTTTGTCCCAGTCCCGTCCCTTGCCGGCCCCGGGGCCGTTGGCCCACTCCGAAAAATTGCGTGCCACGCCCCCCATGATGAACTTGGGCGTCTCCGTCGCAAACCGCGTGTCGCGCCACCAGCCCAGCCCGCCCTCGATGTCGGAATACATGTCCTGCGGATCCGGACCGTCGTACTGAGCGTGCATCCAGGTCCCGAAGAGTCCGGTTTGAAAGCGGTTACCGGGGTAGTTCTGCAAAAGTGGCCAGGCAGTGACGTACATGGAAAAACCGGCATTGAAAGTCTGTGGCACTTTGGAATGCGGCACGAGCAGATAGCCGGCCATTTCAGCAGGCTCGGGGGCGGCGGCTGGTTCGTCAGCGGACGCACGTTCGAAAGGAACCAGTTGCAGCAGCGGCAACAGCAGCAGGGAACAGCTCAGAAAGACCTGAACGGCAGCTGTCTGTGCGAAGGTGGAGCGAAGCGACATTGAGAGACTTTCAGCGGACTTCTGTGGCAGATTCCCGTGCGGGAGTGAAGGAACATGATCGGCGGATGATAGCGAAGGCTGCGGATTTCTGGTTTCCAGAAACGTTGCGAGAGGCTTGATCACTCGCTGTTTGTCAAAATCGCCATTTCAGCCACATCCGAAAGAGCCGCTGCACGAAAGGTGTCAGCCGAGTTCGATTGTACTGGTCACCCAGTCGGCGGATGGCGTCGGCACAGGTGGGGTAGGGGTGTATGACAGATGCAAGGCGTTTCAGACCGCAGCCTGCGGTCATCGCGACGGTGATCTCACTGATCAGATCCCCAGCGCGTTCTCCGACAACCGTTGCCCCGAGAATCCGATCAGAGCCGCGTTTGAAATGAACGCGAACAAAACCCTCTGTTCGCCCTTCCAGCACTGCCCGGTCATTGCCACTGAAGGGCTGTGTGAGCGTGCAGATGGACGAGTCAGCGGCTGCAGCCTCGGCTGGCAGGCCCACATGAGCAATCTCCGGGGACGTGTAGGTGCACCATGGAATCAGCAGACTGCTTACTCGCGATCGGCCACCGAAGAGGCTGTTTCGCACCACGATGCGTGCCATGAAATCGGCCGCGTGCGTGAACCGGCGATCCGAGCAGACATCTCCGGCAGCATAGACAGCTGGATTCGTGGTCTGCAGCCGGTCATTCACGATCACTCCGCGCTGTGGATCCGTTTGAATGCCCGCCAGCTCAGTCTGCAGGCCTTCGATGCGCGGAACGCGCCCGGCCGCCACGAGCAGTTCATCACAGACCACTTCGCTGGACTCTCCGCCCGCCAACTCCACCGCCAGTACACGCTCAGAACCTCGCTGCGAGACCATTCTGATGCGGGCGTTTGTCAGAATGCGTATGCCGTATACGGAGACCAGTCGCTGCTGCAGGATGGCAGCCGCTTCGACGTCATCGCGAGGGAGTATTCGTGGGCCGGATTCAATGACTGTGACGGCCGAACCGCAGGATGCGAAGGCCTGAGCCATTTCCATGCCGATCGGACCACCACCGATAACCACAAATCGGCGCGGGAGTTCCTTCAGCTGAAACAGCGTGTCAGTGGTCAGGCCACCGACTTCCGGAAGGCCGGGTATCGTCGGCATTGCTGGTCGACTTCCCGCAGCGATGACGGCACGGGAAAAATTCAACCGCACGCCGTCGGCATCAACGCTGTCAGGCCCCGAAAATCGACCGCGAGCAAAGAAAACATCGACACCAAGACTGCGGAACCGCGAGGCGGAATCATGCGGACTGATTTCTGCGCGCAGCCGCCGCAGTCGCGACATCACAGCAGCAAAATCCAACTCGACTTTACCATCAATCCGTACCCCATAGTCGGCCGAGCGATGGATGGTGGATACGTGATGAGCCGCAGCGAGCAGTGCTTTTGAGGGAACGCATCCGTGAACAAGGCAGTCACCCCCCATCAGTCCTGCTTCCACGAGAGCGACACGGGCTCCCAGTCCCGCCGCTGCCGCTGCTGTGACCAGGCCGGCCGTTCCACCCCCCAGCACCACCAGATGATAACGTGGCGCGGGCTGCGGATTGATCCAGTCGGCCGGACGTACCTGCTGCAGCAGCAATCGGTCGTACGAATCATCAGCAGTGAGCTGCAGGGCGGTGTGCATAGTGGTCACTGAAAACCTGAGGAATGATAATGTGGGCAGTGGCGAAGACTGTCGGATCCGTTGCCGGTTGTCAAATGCCGTGCAGCCAGTATGGCTCTGCGAAGGCTATATGGATCGGCATTGACGGGGGCGAGTGGCAGACTGTTTTCGTTTCCGGTTTTACCGCGCAGTCCAAAAAGATTAAAACGCAGCATCTCCGAAAGGTCTCTCTCCATGAAAACTCAGGCCCTGCGACAATTTCGCTCAAAACTCAAACAGCAGATCCCCGTCTGTGGGTTATGGGTGACTCTTGAAGCTCCTTCAATCACCGAAATGGCCGTCGCCCTCGGACTGGACTGGGTGGTGATTGATGCCGAGCATGGGCATCTGGACTGGCGTGAGATCGCAGAACATATCCGGGCTGCCGTTCGCAGCACCACTGTGGTGCTGGTGCGGCTGCAGGAACGCGATACTGCGATGACCAAACGAGCGCTCGACATTGGCGCTGATGGGATTGTCATTCCCTGGATGGAATGTGCGGCACAGCTCCGGGACGCCGTGCGGGACTGTCGTTATCCACCGGAAGGTCGCCGCGGGATTGGTGGTGAGCGAGCAACGGTGTGGGGGCAGTGTCTGTCTGAGCACACGGCGGAGGCCAATTCTGAGGTGCTGGTGGTACCGCTGATTGAAAGCGTGGCGGCGATTCCGCATGTACCGGAAATGTGCAGTGTCGATGGCGTCGATGTGTTCTTCTTCGGCCCGGCTGACTTTTCCGCATCGGCTGGGTTTCGTGGGCAGTGGGAAGGCCCAGGCGTTGCCGATCAGATTCTGCAGCTGAAGGATGTGATTCGCAGTTCAGGACGCCACTGCGGAGTGCTCGCAACCGGCCCGGAGAATCTGCTTGAGCGTTGTCGTCAGGGGTTTCTGATGCCGGGTTTTGGTTCGGATGCGGGATTGCTCATCCGCACCCTGCGGCAGACACTTTCTCTGCTGAATCGTGACCTGCAGCCGGCCTGCAGTCTGGATCCTCGCGACGGACGTGCCTCCGCAGCACCTCTGGCAGGTGTTCCCGAGCGATTGCGGCCGGATCGCGATGCGGTGGTAACAGCTCCTGCTGACGTGAATCCCATTGAGCTTGAATCTGGTGTGGAATTTCGACCGCTGGCGGGCCAGCGAGAAGGTTCGCGCGGGCTGATGACTGGTCTGGTGACTCTGTCCCCCGCCGCAGGATTGACTCGCCACCTGCATCCCTGCAGCGAATCCATCACGGTTCTTGAAGGTGACCTCGAAATGACTGTCGAGGGCCGCGTCTATGTTCTGAAACCGCTTGATAATATCACCATTCCACGCTGGTTCCCGCACTCCGCTCGAAACCCCAGCGGGACACTGCCGACTCGGCTGCACATCGCACTGGCCACGGCCGCTCCCGAACGCACCCTTGTAACTCGTGAATTTCCATTGGAAAACATGCCTGACGACTCAACCGGCCGCGCTGGTGCTGAGCGCGTGACGCGATTCGCCGTGGCAGCGCGTGTGAAGGGTGTTGGGCCGGGTGCGGAGTTTGTGGACTATTTCAACGCTGACCTGATGCCGGGGCTCGAAATGAGCGGCGGATTTGCTCGATTTCAGCCCGGAGGTCGATTGCCGGCTCATGTGCATGACTTTGATGAATCGATCTGCATTACCAGGGGGACGGCGGCCTGTCTTGTGGAAGGGCAGCGGCTGTTACTGCAGGGATGTGCGACAGCCATGGTTCCGCGTGGCCGTGCCCACTTCTTCCGCAATGACTCTTCTGCAGAAATGGATATGATCTGGGTCTACGCGGGTCCATTACCGGAACGCATCGTGGTGGCCGAATCCTGCGCCGCGGAATCCTGACGAGAAAGCAAGAAGATGTTCCACGTGGGTCTGACGGCCGACTTCTTTGATGCATCCGGCCAGCCGAAGTTCTCCGACATGGGCCTTGATCTGCTGAATGGTCAGGCTGCGGTGAGAAAATTCACGGAACACCGCCCCGAGATCACTCCTGACCAGCTGCAGGATTGTCACGGAGTCATCGTGCTGACACCTCGCGTGACCGCCGCTTCGGTTGCCCACGCGGATGAACTGCTGGCAATTGGACGCTTCGGCGTGGGATATGATTCTGTGGATGTGGCAGCCTGCACAGCAAGTGATGTGCTGGTGATGATTACTGTCGGCGCTGTGGATCGTCCGGTCGCTGAAGCAACAGCAGGCTGGATGATCGCGCTGTCGCATCAGATGCTGATTAAGGATCGCCTTGTCCGTACTGGTGACTGGAACACAAGGACGCGCTATATGGGCTGCGAACTGCGTGACCGGACGCTGGGAGTCATCGGCTTTGGAGGAATTGGTCGCAAACTGGTTGAACTGCTGAGTGGTTTCGGCATGTGTCAGCCGCTGGTTTACGACCCATTCGCCCCGCCAGAGGCACTGGAGCGGCAGGGGGTTCGCGGTGTGAGCCTCGACGAGCTGCTGCGGGCATCTGATTTTGTGTCGGTGCACTGCCCGCTGAACGAAAGTACTCGCGGGCTGCTGGGTGCTCGGGAACTTGGACTGATGAAGCCAACCGCCTTCCTGCTGAACACCGCTCGCGGCGGAATTGTGGATGAGAATGCGCTGTTTGATGCGCTTCAGCAGCAGCGGATTGCCGGAGCTGCGCTGGATTGTTTTGAAACTGAGCCCGTATTGACGCCGCATCGCTTTGGCCAGCTCGATAATGTGCTGCTCGCGCCGCATTCCATTGCCTGGACCGAAGAGCTCTTCCGTGACATCGGCAGAATGGCATGCAGCTGTATGCTGGACCTTTCGCGTGGTCATCGGCCCCGCGGAGTGCTCAATCCGGAGTTATTCGAGCGTGAATCATTCCGCCGCAAATGGATTCAGATCACCGGGCAGTCGCAGGTTGACTGCTGAACTACATTTCGTTGAGCACGGCCATGATGGCCTCTTCGTTGTTATCCACGACAACAGGGGGGTTGGCGAACGGAGCGGCGGTGACACCGGCAGGGCGGAGTTTCTTGTCGAAGAGGGCAGATTCGCCGGAGTGGTAGGCCATGGTGAGGTCGGGGTCTTTCAGCTGATGTCCGGTGAGGATGCAGACGACGCGGTCAGAAGGGGCGATGACGCCCTCTTCGCGAAGTTTCAGCAATCCGGCGACGGTGGCACCGCTGGCGGGTTCACAGCCGAAACCGGTGGCGGCTATGCGGGCTCTGGAGTCGATGATTTCCTGGTCGCTGACGGTCCGCACCACTCCATTGCAGACATCGAGTGCGCGAAGTGCCTTCACGAGGTTCACCGGGCGATTGATTTCGATGGCACTGGCAAGCGTCGCGGCACGTTCGTTCATCGCATCCATGCGGGCGAACCGTTCTGACATGAGCAGCTGATCCGGTCGTCCCTCGTTCCAGCGCAGGTTTCCGGAGTTCCAGAATTCATTCAGTGTGGCAGCACCCGCGGCATTGATGACGGCCAGTCGGGGAACGCGGTTGATCAATCCCAACTGCTGCAGTTCGAGAAATGCCTTTCCAAAGGCGCTGCTGTTGCCAAGGTTTCCGCCGGGAACGACGATCCAGTCGGGTACTTCCCAGCCGAGGCCCTCAAGCACTCGGTACATGATCGTCTTCTGACCTTCCAGCCGAAATGGATTGACACTGTTGCAAAGATAGATGGGGTGTTTCGAACAAATGTCACGAACACGGGCAAGTGCATCATCGAAGTCGCCGCGAATCTGAATGGTGCGTGCGCCATAGTCGAGGGCCTGCGACAGCTTACCGAAAGCGATCTTGCCGCTGCCGATGAAAACGATACAGCGAAACAGGCCAGTGACGCCGGCGTAGATGGCAAGTGAAGCACTGGTGTTGCCGGTCGAAGCACAGGCCGTCATGGTGGCACCCACCATACGGGCATGAGTCGATGCGGCGGCCATGCCGTTGTCCTTGAAACTGCCCGACGGGTTCTGGCCCTCATACTGCAGAAACAGTGACCCCGGTAACATGCTGCACTGACGGGCAAGCAGATCGTTTCGCTGCAGCACCGTCTGGCCTTCACCGATGGTGACCAGTTGATCATCGGGGGCGAACGGCAGGAGCTCACGAAACCGCCAGACGCCGCTGTAATCAAGCGGATTCAGGCGGGAGGACCAGCGGGCGGAGAAGTCCGCCAGTCGCCGTGGCAGCGGAATCCGGTTCCAGTCGTAAGCAAGATCCAGCAGGGTGCCACACCGCGGGCAGGATGTGAGCACCTGGCCGACGTCGTATGTAGCACCACAATCCGGATGAATGCACCGCTGAAAAGCCGCAGAAACTGACATGTCACAACCGTCAAAAGTGCGGGGAAACCCCGAAATTGCCCCCCGGAAACACTACCAGGCAGGTGTCAGACGCTTTCGGAATCGTCCACTGCATCGCCGTAGCGTAGGCCAGGAAGCAGGCTGATGCCAGATTTTTGCTGTTCAATCGCGTGAGCAGCCCAGCCAATGAGACGCGACATACCAATCACGAGAGACTGTCGATCGGGCGCCAAATCCAGCAGCACCATCAGACGAATGGCTGCCCAGTCAAGCGTCGGGGCGAGGTTTTCAACTGCCAGCCGCTTCTCAAATCGAGCCGCCACGGCGGCAATACGGATTCGTTCCGGACAGCCCAGCAGTGTTTCAGCGGCTGTGGCGAGGATTCTGGCACGGTTATCCGCCACGGTGGATGCAAACCCGAACGGCATTCCCGGGCGTTCCCGCCGGTTCAGCCATGTATCCACTTCCCGCGGACCGGAGAACCCCGTGAGCAGTCGCGACGTCCACTCGTAGGGATCATTCTGCAGCTGCGCCGTAAAAAGCGAAGCCGCACTTTGCAGGGCCGCGGTCAGTCCACAACGCGTACTCGCGGCCATGCGGGCAGCAAAACAGGCGGGCCGCATTTCCGTGAGGCAGGTGCAGGTCAGCAGCACATTCATCGCAGCGTCTTCGGCCTGCGAGGGAATTTCCGAGCCGCCGCGGAGACGCTGGAGCAGCCGTCCGGCCCATGTCAGACAGCCGTCCGACTGAGCTGGTTCGGCATTCGCCAGTGCAGGGAAGGAAGAGAGTCCTGACGAGTGCATCGCAGCGCTGAACAGCAGCGGCAGCCGCCCCATTAAACGCCAGACATGTGCTCGTCCTGCCTCCTCCGTCTGCTCCGGTAACTCCGCGCTGAAGAGCGACAGCAGCTGCAGGCACAACGGAAACAGCTCAAGCGGGCGCAATCCGGCTGGCAGGTGAGAAAACAAATCTCCGGGGGATTCTTCCAATACTCCCGCGTCGCGGATCAGGGCGATCCAGTCGGCCAGCGATTCTTCTGTGGGAGGTGTCTGACGGAGCAGCAGCAGAGCCGTGTGTTCGAAGGGATCCTCAGCCAGCTTTGCAACTGGTTGATCGCAATAATCGACCTGGCCGTCAGCGAAGCGGATCAGTCGAGTGCGTCCGCAGCAGACATGGGAAAGTCCACCGAGTTCGGGATTGGTGAGTGATTGCAGATCATGAACGAGGCGTCGCAGACCCTGCACGATGCCGGGGGCCGCCCCGGAAGCGGGGCCGGATGCCGACCCCGAGGAACTGTTTCGATCCATGAATCCTGACTCCATTCTGATTCTCTGAACCGGCTGCACAGGGTACAAGAGTGCAGTGGCGGGTGGAAGATAGCGAGAAGGTCGCTGGCTGACCAGCAAGTGGTCTTGCACTAAGCAGCAGAGATGCAGCAGAATTTCCCGGTCAAACTGTGGCAAATCAGGAAATTTCCCGTGTTTTCAGGGGATTTGCATCGTGTCTCCAGCCTTCTCTCGTGCTTTGCAGCGGTTGCTTGTGCTTTCCCTGATTCTCCCAGCATCCGCAGAATTCCCGGTGTTCGCCTTTGCTGCTCAGCAACAGACACAGCCACCAGCCGCGACAGGACAGGATCCCCGCATCGGCCAGCGCGTGATGGTGTCGAAGCACGGTGCACAACTCAAGACACCGCAATCGACCGTCTGGACGGCATGGCTCGGAGAAGTCTACACAGTCTCGCTCACCAACGGCGAATGGCTCTGGATTGCGGAAAGAGGCGGCTGGTTGTGGGAAAAGGAGACGATTTTATTTGACACGGCCATCGGGGAACTCTCGAATCGACTGTCCCGAAATCGAACGGCGGAGAATCTGAATCTGCGGGGCGTGGCCTACCTGGCGCACGACCAGTACCAGCCGGCCGAAGCTGACTTCACCGCCAGTCTGCAAATGCTCCCCAAAAATCCCGGCGCACTCAACAATCGCGGCAAAGCCCGCCATCTGATGGGAGCCCACAAGCTGGCCATTGCAGACTTCACCGAGGCGCTGCGGCTGGAACCAGGCAACGTCCTGTTCCTCAACAATCGCGCTCTCGCTGCCATCGAACTGGCAGATTATCCACGCGCCCTGACCGATCTTCAGGATGCCCTGCTCAAAAACCCCAGCTTCGTCGAAGCACTCAATAATCGAGGCATCGTACGACAGAAAATGCAGCGCTATGACGAAGCCATTACGGATTTCACAGCCGCACTCAAAGTGAATCCTAAATACGTCGATGCTCTCGGCAACCGCGCATACGCGTGGCGACAGAAATCAGAATTCACAAAGGCAATCGCAGATCTGGAAGAAGCCATCCGGCTGAGCCCCGAATCCTTCGAGGCAACGAATGACCTTGCATGGATTCTTGCAACATGTCCGGATGAATCGTTCCGAAATTCAGCACGCGCTATCGAGCTGGCAAAGTCAGCTTGCGCGTTGACCGAATATCGACAATGGAATACCCTCGATACACTTGCAGCCGCACTTGCAGCGGCCGGGCAATACGAAGAAGCCGGAAAATGGTCGGCGACCGCTGTTGAAAAGTGCCCTCCAGGCGAAAAGGAACGGATGAGAAAACATCTGGCGCTGATTGTGGCACGCAAACCGGTGACGGAATAACGCCGCTGCACGGCCTGCTGGAATATTCCATACGGCCACCGTAACGTTGTGTTTCAGAGACTCGCCAGGTGCAGTGCAATCTGACAGGCGTTCAGATACTCAGGGATGTTCAGACATTCATTCACCGTATGAATGTCGTGCTGGCCACAACCCAGAGTGACTGCAGGGAAGCCGTGAACAGCCATCCAGTTGGCATCAAGCCCGCCGTCGCAGATTTGAACGAGCGGTTTCAGTTGAACAGCCTGAACGGCCTGTTTGGCCGCCAGCACGCACGGGCTGCCGGGATCCATCCGAAATGGTTCATAACGCACTTCTTCGTTGAACTGCAGCAGTCCGGTCCGATCGTCGTCAGTGTTGAGACCAGCGGTTGCGGTGGTAAACGCTTCATGCCATGCTGCCACGATTCGACGACGAAAGTCGGAATCGTGACTTCGCGCTTCAGCCTCCAGCTGCACAAGAGGCATCACGACATTGGTCGCGTCACCGCCACGAATCACGCCGACGTTGCTCGATCCACGCGAACGACCTTTTTTGACAAGCCCATGCCAGCCGTTTTCGCGGAGTTTGGCAAGCGCCGTTGCAGCCACTATGGCCGCGTTCACACCGCGTTCCGGATGCGCCCCCGCATGACTGGCAATCCCCTCAATCCGAATGGACAAATTGCTGGCACCCACCGCTCCGATAGTCAGACTGGAGGGATCACGGCCGTCCCAGTTAAAACAAAGTTCCGGGCGACCGAGTTTCGCCGTGTTGAGATACCTCGCCCCGCGAAGCCCCGTCTCCTCCTGTACCGTAAACAGCAAAGTCAGCGGCGGGTAGTCGAGCTTCTGTTTGAGGATTTCCAGAATCGCAGTCAGCACCACTGCACAGCCAGCACGGTTATCACCCCCCAGAGCCGTCTCCCGTGATTTTGGGCGAATCCAGTCCCCATCACGGACCGGCATCGCGCCGACCGCGATGGGAACCGTGTCCATGTGTGCCATGAGCAGTCTGCGAGCAGCGCGGCGGGTGCCCCTGAGCTTCACAATCAAATTCCCCGTGTTCCCCCCGGCCGGACTCTTCTTATGCGCGGTATCTCGAAAAAATGCTTCGGCAGGAACACCGGCAGCCTGCAATTGTTGAGTAATCCAGTCGGCAACGGCCAGTTCGGAGCCGCTTCCACCCGAGATGGAAATCAGTTGCATCACGCGTTCGATGGCGCTGGTAATATCAGGACTGGACATGTTTTGGTTTCCGATAATGAGAGCTGTTCAGTGGTTGGTGGCTAGTGGTTGGCAGGCTTTTCGCCATCTGGTGCGGGTCTGTTGGCGGGAGGGTTTGTAGTGGATGGCGGTTGTTTCGCCCAGTGATTGGGGGGCATGGGATTGTTATTGGGGCGCTTGTCAGCGGAGCCTTGTTCTTTTGAGAGACATCCGAGGACACGTCAGGGTGTGGTGGTTGCTGCGCGACTTTCAGGGGCATTGCAGATTTTACCTGCCATCTGCGTACAGTACTGGGCCTCGAAGCTGCCGGCACTGTTGATGTCAGCAGCATCGGTGGCCTTCCAGCGGGGGCTTATCCAGGAGTCATCGCAACCGGCCGCAGCAAACATTCCACTCGTACAAGTGTCCAAATGATTTGCTCAAACTCGCTCAATTGCCGTCTGCCGTCCGAGGTAAACTGCACCCATGTCGCCTTCGCCAAGCTTCCCGATCAGTTCGTAATGACCGGATTTCAGCAAAACAAAACGAGTTGCCCCACGAACTGTGTTCTCAAACATCAGAGATTCCAATCGAAGTAAAAGTCAGTGTTAAAGCATCACCACTCGATTGGCACAGTGATACATGGTTCCTCGGAGAGTGTGACCGCACTTGTGGTGTGAGACCAGTGAAAACTGGTGTGTGGGCAAGTGGCCTTCATGCGATGCTGTGCGGGTGTAACAAACTGTAGGACGCAAAGCGTGGTACCCGGTGGTGAGCATGACGACGGGCAATGAATTGAGCAAGTCAGATGTGTTTGTGAAATTGGCCGTGATGCTCTCTCCCCTGATTGAGGAAGCCGCTCGGCAGGGTACGGTGATCAAAGAGCCTGGACGTGGACAGTTCGGGGGTTTCCTTTCTGCCGGCAGACAGGTGATCGACCAGTTCCTCGTTGCTCAAATCAAACCTCGACGCCAATCCCTCGCAACGGGGACACTCCCCGGCTGACCCTGCAAACTACGCGGCGGTGTGCTCTGGAGCGACTCAGGAGTGCCATTTCCTGCCTGCTTACCTTGCCGATTTTGGAGTGCAGAAATCGGACTCTGCAGCGGACAGCCACAGCACGAAGCTCGCCGCTTCCACCGCTACAAAGACTGAAACCGCTTCAACCGTCAAATTCGAA
>Ga0172372_10000057_pt1 | contig 149471 bp, 146 predicted proteins | sample LakKiv5m_2_FD_114544 | JGI IMG/M metagenome (GOLD analysis project Ga0172372, IMG submission 114544) | Freshwater microbial communities from Kabuno Bay, South-Kivu, Congo - kab_092012_9.5m | ecosystem: Environmental > Aquatic > Freshwater > Lake | place: Democratic Republic of the Congo...
ATATTAGTGCTACAAAGGTTAGAGATGCACTATTCAAAGGAGATGATGCTTTACTTCAAGAGTATCTAGACCCAAGCATTGCTTCTATCTTAATGGGTAATAGAACACAGCTTCGTAATCGAAGTATGATGGTTCCTATGCTTTTGGAAAAAATAAAAGAAGTAGTAGAAGTAGAAAAAGCTAATTCTAATGCGGAAGTGCAGAGATTATTGGAGTCAGCTCCCGGAGGTCCATACAAGAATGTTAGCGCTAAACTCAGAGAAAATGCTCCAGAGGTGGCGGAGCAGGTAAGGCAAATCAGGTCTCAAAGAGATATGATGGCTCGCGGAGCTTTTGGATATAGAGCATACAATGTTATTCAAGCTTTATCTTCTCAATATCCTGAAATGTATGCTTTAGATCCCAATAGGACAGCATCCGTATCCGCAGCAGCCCAGGATATAGATAGAGATATAATGATGGGGCAAGTTACGGAAAGTATGAGAGATTCTTTCCCGTCCATAGGTTCCGCTGAGACACTTTCTCCAATTCAAGAATCAATATTAGCTAGAGTTCAAAAAGAAACAGCTTCTAGAGGATCTGGATTATTACCAGCTTCTAATCAAGAAGTTCTAAAAGCTCTAGGGAATAGTGTTATTCCTAACGAGGATAGATTTGGTAAATTTGCTGGTAGATCGTTGTATGATCATCTTAAACTAGGAAAGAAAGTAAAAACTAATCTTCCTTATTGGTTTAGCGACTATAAGACATTCATGAGAAGACCCGGCGAAATTACTGGTCTTACAGAAGAAGACGTATCCACATATGCGGCTACTAGAGACTATGTTATAGATTTATTTAATAAACAAAAGAGTGGATCACAACAATCATTATTAGAAAGCACAGCTCAACAAATAGCCCAAACACAAATGTTAGCTATTGTTGGCCTTAGAGGTAAAAATGGTTTACAAGGCCCATTGACTTGGAACTTGGGTAATAACACAGCAGGAGAACCGGTCTCGGTATCTGCTACAATTATGGAAAGAGTGTTACCAGCTAAGTATAAAGCTGTAGCTGATTATATTAGTGAGCAAACCGGCAGTATAGTTCAGACAGCTGCTGGAATGATGGGAGAACCAGGATCATTAAAAAGTCTAGATCTTAAAAAGAGAGAAGTGCTTAATCAAGGAAATATAGAGGGTGGTATTTTTGAACAATTATTAGCTACTCTAGGAGCAGATGTGCTAGACGATGCTGTTAGAACACGAGCTATAGACTTTCCAAGTGGAATAGGAGAAGTAGCTGGTAAAGTTTTTGGTATAGATGCCAATATACCAACAGAAGCTAAGAGAACGATTGACTCTACATCTAGAGCTAAGGCTATGGAGGAATTTCAAAGATACTTTAGAGGAGTTTATGGAGTACCAGAACCGGAAGGGGATCTGGTACAACAGTTTGCTAAAGGTGGAAAAGTAGATGATTTATTAGTAAAATATAAAGACATTATTAAAAGTATAATGCCGGCTGAGTATATTGCTGATGATGGATTTTTAGTCGGTACAAATGTTGATATTAATAGAAATAATTCTATGTTTCTAAAAGCCTTAAAATTTATGATTCCTAATGCTAATTTTGGATATACCAAAGGTACAAATTACTCAGTTTTGATAAATTCTTTGCGTAAAAATAAAAGTAAATTCACAGAATCAGAATATTCAGAGTTAGAAAAATTTGCTATAGAAAAGCTTAGTCAAACCAAAAATTCAATTACTCTCGGTCCTGGCGCCGAGAGTCTTTTACCGCATGAAGCTTTCCATACTATTCAGGGATTTTTAGCTTTAAATCATCCTCAAATCTTTGACAATCTACTACAACAGTCTTTAGCTAATAAAGATAGATACTTAGAAATATATACTAAATCTAAACTTAGTAAAAGTTTATTAGGAACATATCAGCCTGAAAAAATGTTTACTGATCCAAAAACAGGTAGTTCTTCTTTTAGAGGATTAACTACGATATTACCAGAAAAATATAAATCATCAGAAACAATAAAATCTTTAGATAAAGAAATATCATCTACATTAGGAGCTAATGAGATAATACCTTCTTTATTAGACATGATTGTTTTAGAAAAAAATACAGCAGCACAAAAATTACTTTCTGATATATTTTATTCATCAGGATTAAATGCTAATTTCGCTAGTACCATGCCACAAGGTTATTTCTGGGGAGGTAAAGTTGACCCTCTTGCTAAGAAGTATGGATTATCACAATCAGAATTTGAAGAACAGAAAAAAATAGCTAAATTTATGGGATTAAGCGATAAAGATTTTGAGGAAAAGCTTAGACTGTTCGCTTCTCAAAAGAAACGCGTTAAAGGAGCTAAATTTGCCGCTTTAGATGCCGTGGCAGATTCTTCTGTGGCCAATCAAAGAGTTACAGCAGAACAACAAGCGTTATCTGAATTCTTACAAGCCACTAAATTTGCTGATGGAGGCACCGCTACTTTAGACAAGCCCTCTAAAAATTATGGTAAGATAAGCATCACTGAAGATGGAAATACTATTAGTGCAGGGTATCTTAAGAGTAATGATGATAGATCTGGATATGTCAATGCATATAAAATGAGAGATTATCTATATTACGTTGGTTTATCCAAAGCTACTAGTGGTTATGGGCCAAGATTATATGATGTTGTAATGGAAGCAGCTACTGAAAAAGGAGCTATGTTAACTTCAGATAGAAGTAGCGTTAGTGGCGATGCCAAAAGAGTATGGGAATATTATTTTAAAAATAGAGGAGATGTTAAAAAAACACCATTAAAACCAGATGATTGGACAAGAAATCAAGCAGATATTGATCCTAAACTATATGGAAGAGAAGAAACATGGCCCCCAGCCAATGATCCAGCATGGATATTACAAAGCGGTTATAGCAAATCTCCTTCTTTAATCAATGATCCAAGCGCTGTTATAAAAACAAACAGAAAACAAGATAGTAGAGCCATGGCTCTGCAATACTTTCAGAGAGCTGCCATGGGTGGTTCGATTAGAAGATTTGCAAATGGAGGCTCACCAGAAGATACTGTTCCAGCATTATTAACCCCGGGTGAGTTTGTTATCAATAAGAAAGCTGCTCAAAGTATAGGATACGGTAAGCTTAACAGACTAAATCAAGCAGACAAATTACAAGGATATAATAAAGGTGGTCCTGTAGGAGGAATACAAAGATTTAATGTTGGTGGCAATGTTGCTTCTGAAGCTCAATTAAACGAGATTATAGCAGCTACATGGGAAGTCTTTCAAAAGATGCCAGAAGGTATTAAAAATATTATAGAGAAGTCCCTAGACTCCGCTTCTATATCTTTAAATACAGGTGATACTTTTGACGATATAAATTTAAAACTTAGACAACAACTAGTATTTGCTCAAAAAAATATTGATAATTTAGGACCAGAAGTAGTAGAAGGAATTAGAAAAATTTTAGGAGCCGGAATTCGTAAGTTAGACGTTATAGAGTTAGACACTATACGTTCTAGCTCAAGTTATAAAGGTCCGGGTAAAGAATATTATGAAGACGTTGAAAAAGCAAGAGCCGGTAGAAAAGTTTTCGAGTCAGGAGCCTCTGATGCTAAAGACGTAATGCAAGCTATGGCTAGGAGTGTAGGAGGTGTAGGAAGCGAAATATATCCAAAACCAGTCGTTAAACCAGAAGATTATTATAGTAGATTAGATTATAGCGATATTGGTCCATCCAGAGGGGTTAATGATAGAGGACAATTATACGCTAAAGCATTAGCTGGCGAAGACCCAATAAAAGTAAATGCTCTAATTGAAAAGCTTAGAAAAGAAATGGAGGATGCGGCTAGAGCCGCTGGTATAGCTATCAGTAAATGGGGCAAGAGCGAATCTTGGGCAGCGTGGGATATTGGTAAACAATTGCATATGGAAAAAAATCCAAGAGAAAGCAGCGATAGATATCGTTTAGCTAATCCTTTAAATGATGCACAGCTTCAAAAAGAGATAGTACAAAGACATTTAGCTTGGGAGGCTACTGGTGGCAGAAACGCTACTACGGGAGAAAGATTATCTTCTGCTGATCTTAAAGATTTGGGTGCTCGCATTATGGAGCAAATAGAAGCCACTAAAGCCCAAACAGATGCCACCAAAGCCCAAACAGATGCAAATACTCAAACAACATTTCCTTTTATGGCTCCTCCAACACCTTCTGGTCCTACAGGTCCGGGTGGTCAGAGAACATTTGCTTTTATGTCGGGTTCTGGTGCTCCTAATCCTTACTCAGCAACTTTACCATCTGGTATTGATTATAATCCTGTTAGTAGAAGGATAAGAAGAAATACTAGAGAAAACGACCCCAATATACAAGAAAGATATCAAAGATTCTCTTCGTCTGTATTTAATAGATCTATTGAGCAATTATCAACTAGAGCTAATATATTTGGTGGAGCTTTAGCTACAGCTATAGAAACAACATCAAGATTTGCTGGATCTACGACAGTAGCAGGAAAAACATTAAGTGGATTAGCTTTTTCTGTGGGTTCCGTAACAGGAAGTTTCTACCAAGCTGCTCAAGCTATAAGAGCTATTGGTAATTTTGCAGATTCTAGATTCGGACAGAGGATTCTTGGTCAATTTGCACAAAGTATAAATACAGTTAGCTTAAACAGATTTTTTAATCAGCAGATTAGAGGTATTTTTGGATCATCTACAGTTGGAGGAATAGCAACAGCTTTTGGAGCCGGAACTGCGGCGGCTGTAGCCCTTACACAGACATTTATAGATTATAGTAATGCTCTTAAAGAAAGTAGAATAGAAGAAGCTCAAAAACAGCAAGAGAGAGCATTAACCAAGTCAGCAGAAGCTTTAGAAAAATATTCCAAGGTTCAAGATAGAGCAACTCTTGAACTAGCCAATACTTTTGCGACATCAGCTGGCATTGCAGCTATTAATGAAGCTAATGCTAGAAGTGCTGGAGATAGACGCTTTGGTATGGCAACAGGCACTTCTTTGGGTGCCGGAGCCATAGCTGGTGGCGCAATAGGTACTTTTATTGCTCCCGGATTAGGAACAGCTATAGGGGCAGCTATAGGTGGAACAGTAGCAGCGGCTATTGCTCAATCGCTCGGTGCAGATAGAACATCTGGAACAACAGCCGAGGAAAGCTCATTGCTGCTTGGTAGAAGCAGAAGCTCTATATTAGAAGTTTTTAATCAAAGATTTACAACCGGCGAAACTAGCGAAGATATTATGAGAAGGCCGGAGTGGAATGCTCAAAGACAAGTTTTGGCTAGATCAAATGCTGAGGTGGAAGCAATTATCAGGGGCATTCAGTCTGATGCAACACTGACTGAGGATGTTAAGAAAGCAAGAATAGAAGAGGCTTTACAGATAGAAGCATCAGCACAGTTAAGGCAACAAGAGCAGATATGGCTAAGACAAAAAGGATTAATAGATCTAGATAATGCTACAAAAGCTTATACCAGAAGTTTGAAAAATATGTTTGCAAATATGGATGAAGCTATCAATAGAAGTTCTGTAGCTCTAGAAAACTTTAACACTTCTGTAGAACTAGCCGAAGCCTCGGTTAAAGGTCAAGCTAGAATAGGTGTTTTTAAGAGTGAAACATCTAATATTATCAGAAATCCCAGAGCTTCGACGAATGAAGAGAGAGCACAAGCTGCTAGTGTTGCCGGTTCTTTCTTTGGTTCAGAAAGTGGTACAATTAGAGAATTAATTAATATTGGACCAAAAATAGAATCTGCTGTGTTAGCATCTATACAAGCAGCACAAACGTTGCCCGGATCAACAACGGATGAGGCAATAGCTGCTGCTATCAGAAAAAGCGTTAGAGCAGAACTCACGGAGTCGTCATTACCTCAAGATTTAAGTGATAAGCTTGGTCAACAAATAGCCATAGAATTAGAAAAAAGAAGAAAGAGTGGAGATGACAAGGTAGATTTTAGAGATCTAGAAGAAGCTATTCCACAATTAAAAGATTCTATAGACGCTCTCAAGGGAGCACAAGATATTGCCATTAAGGCTTTGGAAGACTATGCTCAAAAAGTTGGTATTCTAGTTGATAAGACCAATACTTCAGTAGAACTTTTAGTACAAGCCGGCGATTTACTAAGAAAAGCTAGTGAGATTAGATTCAATAGCGCCTCACAATTAAGCAGAACTTTTGGTTCCAGTATTGATGTAAATGCTATACAAAGTTTTAGAGACACAACTATTCGTAACCAGACAGGGGGACCAGCATCGCCTGAAGGTATATTAGACAATATTAATAGATTAGAAAATAGAAGAGCATTTCAACAAAACCAATTACAATCAGCCCAAGACAGAGGAAGGTCAGGAGCTAGAGATGTATTAGGTTTTACTGATCAATTATCTAGAACCACAAGATCCTTAAGAGATAATCAAAAAGCATTAGAAGATCTAGCGGCCAATAGCGAACAAGCATCCGCAGCATTAGAAAAGATATCAGAGGTTCAAGCAAAAACTCAAGCTGGACAAAATATAATAGAAAGATACTTAACGTCAACAAGAGAAGATAATTTTAAACTATCTTCTGCTTTTGAGAGACTAGATAATAATATGAGGGGTATGGTTAATGATCCTTTCGCTTCAAGAAATGTGTTTGAGGCAATGAGAGATAGCGATAATCCAGTTTTGGCTGCTGATCAAGCTATAGCTCAGGATAGAAGAGATACTCTCGAAGCATTTAATATGCTGGCTCCTTTCTTAGGAGATACAAGAGAGCAGAATACAATTAAGGCTAATGTTTTAGAGACTATGCTACAAGAGGCTGGCATAGGAATGACACCTATGTTTAATGAGGTTATTAAGTCTCTTAGAAATCCAGAAAATAATTCGGAGATGTCCCAATTAGTAGAGCAATATAAAGAAGGAATAAAGATTCAGTCTAAGGCCAATGAGTTGCTCGCTGAATTGAACACAAATTTTGCTCAAAATCTTAAACAAAGTTCAGAAGAAGCATTTAAAAACGCCATAACAGATACTCTGGTTAAATTTGAAGAAGCCCAGGTATCTCATCTGCAAAAGATAGAAGAGATACTATCTAAACAGACCCCAGCCGCTGGTCTTTCTAGTGGTGGTGTGGTTTATAGAAATATCGGTGGCTCGATATTCCAGCCAAAAGGAACAGATACTGTTCCTGCTATGTTGACTCCTGGAGAATTTGTTGTCAATAAATCAGCAACACAAAAATATGGATCAGTATTAAATGCGATTAATACTAATACTTATGCTAGAGGAGGAAAGGTAAAATATTATGCTACTGGCGGTTATGTATCTAGTTTATTGAAAAATGAAACTGGTTTTACCTCTGCTAGTTCAGAAGCAGAAACAAAGAATTTTGGTTTATCGAGTGATTTTTATCAGAATCCACCAGATGCTGCTGGTAAAAGAAACAAAAATTTTAGTAAAAATAGACACTTTGATCCTGGACAGTTAACAGAAACTTTGAGAGACGCAAATACTGTAAGACTTATGAAATTAACAAATAATCCTAGTATAATACCATTAGGATTAAATGCTGTTGGTCCTGATGCATTCCCGTTAGGTGCTACATCTTCAGAAAACTATAAAACATTTGAAAACTTTATTAATGATGGAGTTTCTGCAACTTCTGTTGGTATTGGTTTTTATCCAAGATATAAGATGGCTCTAAATGGTACTGTTTTAGCAGATAACGCACCAAACAATGTACAGGTTTCTCAGTTAGGACCAGCTATACCAGAAGCCCTATTCAAAAATATAGGAACTATTAAAGAAAGATTCTTAGAAGAGAGAGAAGCAGCGGAAGCCTTAAGATTAAAACCAGTGATAGATAGCGTTCTTCAGAATTTAGATCTTAACACATATCAAATATATAATCAACAAAAATATACAGAAGCCTTGTCTAGTCAATTACCCATATGGTACAAGGAAGGTAAATCCGTTATCGATTTTGGTGGAGGTATAGATAATGCTATATTTACTAAGGCTAAAGCTGATCTTAATAAGTTAGAATATACCAAAGGTTTTGGTGAAAAAGCTCTATTCTTGGTTCCTGGCACCAGTGATCCAGTAGTTAATCAAAAAATATCTGCTTTGAATAGATCTGGTATGCCAGTTGGATTTGATGTAAATAATCTGCAAATAACAACAGGGGATCCAGGATTACCTATTTATGGAGCGGGCGGCTTTACTGTCGATATAGCTAGTAGATCCTCAAGATCTGGACAAAAAAATCTATCAGTATTGCCACCATCTAAAATATATAGAACATCTAGAGATAGTATTAGTGAAAATTTAGAATTTTTACAACTAATTAGATCGGACTTCGAAGATTTAGAGAAGGATAGTTTTGGTCCAGAGACTATCTATTCCAATCAATATGCTCTTTATCAGAATGCTCTTAGTGATATTTCTAAAGGTTTAATAGAAAAAGCTAAATTTAATAGAGATATTCTTGATCAAGACGAAGTAGCCAATTTATCATCTGTAAAAGGAGATAGAATAGATCTCAGTAAGCTAACAGATCTTTATGTGTGGAGTAAGAGGTCTTTTGATGCTTCTAAAATCAAAACTAATCCTAGGTTTAAAAATGCCACAAATATTGGTTCTGATTTTCCAATTAAAAACATAGATACTAATAATATAGAAAATTTTGTTTGGTCTTTATCTGACAGTATCACCGGATCTGACTTTCTTAATAGTGTAAAACCATTTTTAGATCCTAAACAATATTTAATAAATGAAACATTTTCTGAAACATTTGATGCTCCATGGGCTATAGATAAAAAAATCAATGTAGAGTTCCCATATAAGACCTTGAAAAAACTACCTATTTTTGATTTTAATAATGGTGGTTCTATTAGCAAAGAATACAATGGCTTTGGTTTATATGCCGATACATTTAATATGTTAGGTGATAATAAAACTATAAATCCATTCAAACTAGCCACTACAGATTATAATAACAATAAATTATTATTAACTAAAACAGATGCATCATCTATATTATCTAATAAAATTAAACAATGGATCAATAGTAACGGTGGTCAAGTTCCGACAAAAGCTGTAGACTTACAATTATTGTCCAAATTAGTACAGTTAGAACCTAGTGATTTGGATATTATTCCAGAAGATAACGATCTATCTAGAGAAACGGCGGCCGCTAGAAGAGATATTTTTGGAGCAAAAGGGAGCTTGTACCAACAATTAGCAGGCATTGGCGTTCTATATAGAGAAGGTGGCGAAGCTAATTTCGGTAATTTAGATCTAGATCCATCTATGGTTAATGATTTTAAAGATAAGGTGGATTTAAATAAAGCTTTTGCCACCAACGCTACCAATCAAAGGTTTCCTGCTTATGCAAATGGTCTACTAAATATAAAGAATGAATTAGTGAAGTCTAAAGAATCATTATTAGAAGATTTTATTAATCAATCTAGTATATCTAATTTGAATTTATCTGATTTAGCACCATGGGTTAAAAACTTACAAGATAGTAGAATAGGGGATTTATTTAGCGGAGGTCCGGAGGTCCCAGACAATCTAAGAAAGGTTTATTTGCAAACTTTGGGCTGGGATAAAACACAAAAAACAGCAGACCTAATGAATGCCACCGAAGCTAAATATCCCGGAGCTTTCCAAGAATTGATGAGTCTGTTGCAGTTGGGTTTCTATGTTAATGGGGGTAAAACAGCAGCAGCATCAAATACACTATCGAGCGAGTTTAATGATCTGCAAAAAAGTTTCTTTGGCACGGAAGATTTAGATAAATTATCAGTTTTTGAAGATTCGAGAGTGGCTGGCAAGAGAGGCAAACAGTGGTGGAAAGCTGGAGGTCCAGATTGGGCAGGTTTTGCTAGATATAATCTTTCTATTATTTCCCGTAAAGGTATGATAGAAAATATTCAAAACATTCTTAATAAAGCTAGTCAGGCTTCATTTAATCAGCAAGACGCTAATGATCTAGCAGAAGATATACAGTCCTTATCCATAGGAGCAACGGGATCTGCTACTATTGGAGCAGAAACACCAGCTAATAATTTAACAGATTTATTAACTAAAGCTCTAGATACCACGAAAATTTATACAGAAGGTTACAGACTGGATATAGCTGATGCTATTCAGAAATTTAATATGCCTGGAGGTGTTAAAGATCCTAATCTTGATAGAATCAAGTCTATGATAGATCCATCGAGTGATCTATTGACATATTTAGCTTTTAAAGATGCTATTTTGTCACAGCCTATTAGTTCTGTTCAGGGTATCAAAGTACAAGGAGATGATAGAGATATTAAAGCTCCTAGATTGTCAAACTATGCATTAAATACAGAAAGTATTAATGGAGTTAATCCTTGGTCAATATATGAAACATTTTTAGATAATGCTGCATTTACCAACGTTTCTAATGCTTTTAATGAATTAGTCGATATGATAGGAGCAGCCGGGAAATTTACATTACAAGATCCAAGAACTATATATCAAGGACCGGTTAATACTTTTGATAGTAAATTATACGAAAACCCTGATCATAGATCGGCTGATCCTATTAAAGGTACCGGAGCTTATACAACATCTTATAAAGCTTTAGCTGGTACAATATATGCTACATTATTTGAAAAAGCTAAAAAAGAAGAAGCTCTCAGAGATAGCACAACAGAAGATTCAAATGTCATTTATAGATCAAAGGGTGGCTCCGTAGGATATTACAATAATGGTGGATCAATTATTAATTTTCAACCTAGGGGAACAGATACTATCCCAGCTATGTTGACTCCGGGTGAATTTGTCATCAATAGACAGGCTACTCAAAAACATCTACCTTTATTACAAGCTATTAATAGTCAAAATTATCAAACCGGAGGAGTTGTCAAATATCTACAAAACGGATCGCAAAACCCTGTATCGTCTGATTCTCCACAAGACTGGATCCGTCAATTTGTCAATGATATTAGATCAGCCTCTGATGAAGATATATTAGGTTATGGTAATTCGAAACAAACAATGTCTTTGGATAGATTCAAACAATTTGTATGGGATTTAACAGCTGGCCGTTGGGCTGGTTTTGGAGGAGACATTCCTAGAGGTAGAGTCGTAAGAAAAGCTCAACCGGTGTCAGCCGATGTTTCTTTTGCTAGACCAAATCAAACATCTGTAAGCTTCAAGAGAGATGTGGCTGAAACAACATGGACTCCATCATCTAGATCCATGGCTTCTCAGAGGAATAGACAAGAAAACCCATATATGCCACCAGCAGAAGATCCAACTGCGTATTCTCCATCTTCTAGAGCACAAGCTAGTAGAAGAGCTAGAGAATCATATAAACCTCAATATTCCGCTGAATCTTATATTAGCGATAGTGATGCTATTAATGCCTCGCAACAATTTGAAAAAGAGTACAAAGAAAGAAAAGAGAGGATTCTTAAAAGAGAATTAATGCTAGAAGAAGGTCCAACTAGCAGTATTAATCTATCTACACCAACTATGACATTTGAAAAATGGGATAGAAAAAATAGAACAGACGGTAGAATAGTAGCATATGACGCAGCTAGACAATTCTTGGCTATACTAAAGATCGCTGGTACAGACATAATGGAACCCGAAAAGAAAACGGCGGGGGTTACTGCTTTCCCGATAAACCTATTGGGTCCATCGTCGCAAGAATCTGTATTTTCTTTACTATCTAATAGAGAATTATCAGTAGATGATCCTTATCCCTATCAAAAAATAGGTATTAATGAGGCATTAAATAGATTAGAGAAAGAATACGGATCAGATTTTGTTAAACAATATAGAAGCAGAGACAGGATTTCTAAAATAAGTACTAATGCTGGTTTGGTATACGATCCAAACCAAGGATATATCGCTTCTAAATTATCTGACTTTTTATTATCAAATGTACTAGAAAAACAAAAGAAGTTTGCTGTACCAACAGCAGAAGCAGTACCGGTGCCGGATGCAGAGGTAGCATATACTTCTACAAAAGCTGCTGAACCTGTATTTCCACAAAAACCAGAGAATAGATCCGTAACTAATGTTTCGGATGAAATATCTGTATTAGGTCAAGAGTTTAGAAAATGGATCGATGTTTCTGGTAAATATAATACAATTGCAAAATTAATGTCCTTTGTTAATCAAAGTAGAGATGTTAAATTAAACAAAAATAATAATAAAAATATAGTCGTGCCTATAGATAAGCTAAGTTCAGGAGATAAAAATTATCTTAATAGAGTTAAGTCCTCTAGCAGTAGTATTCCTGCTCCTAAAACCTCGTCCACAAATAAACCAGAAAGTCAACAAGTATTTAATAATGTAGATAGATTATGGTATGGAGGAAGATTATGGGATCTTAATAATGATGGAATAGAATCAGAAAAAATAGTTGGTAGAATTGATCGTATATTGGATGCCGAAAGAATTATGATAGATACCAATAGTGTTCCTGGAGGAAGTCTTATTCTCAGAAGAGAATTTATGAACCAAGAAGACTTAGACACTATTAAGGCTTGGGAAAATCAAAGAAGAATAACCGCAGTAAACAAACAAACCGGCGGGATGATTTATGCTTCTAATGGTCAATTGATTAATTTCCAGCCGAGAGGTACAGATACCGTACCAGCGATGCTTACTCCTGGTGAGTTTGTTGTAAATAGACAAGCTACACAAAAGAATTTACCATTATTACAATCTATCAATAACTCCACAAGTAATAGTAAATCTTATATGAGAGGAGGAATAATTTATGCTGCTGATGGAGCATATGTAAGAGATAAGGCTGGTGGTCCAAGATCAATGCTTTTGTCACCAAGAGAAGCAAAAAAATTAAATGTTCCTTATCAAATAGGTAGAGGTTATGATGCTCAGTATTTTGACAGAAACGATAGAGGTATTGGTCCTATTGAATGGAGAATGATAGAAAAAGCTGATGAAGAATATGTTAAGAGTCAAGGTAGAAGTGGAATAAATTATTTTGATCATCCAGAACTCAAAAGACAGAAAGCTTTTGCTACCGTTCCAGGAATGGTCGCATCTGGATTAGGGAAACTAGGAGAGTTAATAAATAATGCTATAGAATGGGAACCTTACGGAAATGGATATAAGCCTGTTAAGATTTTCTCAAGCATGTTAGATATGATTAGTAATGTTGCTGTCGGAACAACAAGAGCTGCTGGTGCTTTAGCTGGTTTAACTGTGGGTTCTGTAGTTTCAATACCCGACATGCTTCTTTCTGGGACGGACTACCTCTTTCCTGGATCAAAAGATGCATTTACTAGAGCTATAGGTTTTGATACTTCAGAATTTGTTAATGTTATGAATGAGGGGGCGGCATTAGAGTTAGAAAGAGCGGTAATGAATTACGCTTCTTTATATAATAATGTATTAGGAGCTGTAGACTCTACTTTTGGTTCCAATTTAGAATCTACAGATTCTTGGGCTCAAGCAATTACCGGAAATCAAAAAAAACTATGGGAAGAAAAAATGGCTTTGGCTATTAGATCAGGTATGAAAGGAGGAACCAGTGGACGTGATCATGAACTTATGTTAGGAGCATTAGATGGTATAAGCGTAGCAGCTAGCACCATAGGTGGGGCGGCATTGGCGAGCAAGATAGGAAATATAAAGCTCGCTAAAGGTTTAACTACAATGATACCTGAAGAAACAGGAAGTGATGTTTTACGTGTATTGGCTGAAATCAATAATAGATTGGTTCAGGGACAAGGATATATTATGCAAGCGTCAGAGATCGCAGGAACGGTTGCTTTACCAAAAGATATAAAAGACGCTATAGAGGCAAGTAAGCTTCAACCAGATACAGAAGATCCGCAAGAAAGAGCATCAAGAAGAGTTGCTGCTGTAAATTTTGCTAGAGGAGGTTTGGTTTCCGAGGTTTCTGGTTTATATCAAAGTAGATTAACGACTCAAAAAAATCTTTCACAAGCTAATGATCAGTGGTTTGTTGTACCATTAAAAGCTGGTAGAGGTAGAGGTTCACAGGCTGGTGATACGAGTAAGATTTTTGATGCTAATGGTAATATTTTACCATCAAATGAACTTTTGACATACGATATGAATAAATTAGCTACAATATATGGTAATGATTCTAAGTTAGCCCAAAAAGCAGCATCGACAAAATATCCATGGTTTGATGCCAAACAACACAGACTCGTAATGGGTCAAGGAATATACAGAAACCAGAAAACATCTTTTAGTAAGCAAGATCCAGCATTAAAATTAATTGATGAATTAGCCTATGAATATAAAGCTATGCCAGATATTTTTGAAATTAAGAATAAAGAAGCATATACCGATGAAAATATTGATTCGTCTAAATTTTTGAGTAGCTTGAAAGATTCAAAGGGTAATTATGTAAAGCAATCGGTAGAACCAGCCGCTCAAATGCTTAAAGATAGAAGTAATTTTTTAACCACTCTATTTTTTAATCTAGAAGAAGCTTTAGATATAGTAGATGCATACATCAATAAAGAGGGAAGAGATAGTACTTTAAGATCAGCCTTTGCTGGCGAAGACCCAGACAATATTCTAAGTTTCCAAAAGACCGCGGTAGGATCAGAGATAAATAATATAGATAATATTCTTAAAGAAGCAGAGATAAACCAGTATGCTCAAAAAGTAAAAAATAAATATAACCAAAGTAGAATATTAAATTTTGGAGAAACAAAGAACTTAAAGTCTATCGTAGATTACTTTACTAGAAATAAAAAGCCAGAACCAAAAACACAGCCAACCGGTCCAGTTAATATGGCGGTGGGTGGTTTTGTGCCCAGTTATTATTCATCAGGGTCATTAGTAAATTTTGCTCCAAAAGGTACCGATACTGTACCAGCAATGTTAACTCCTGGCGAATTTGTAATTAATAAACGAGCCACACAAAAGAACCTACCTCTTCTAAAACAAATTAATAGTCAGAACTATCAAAGAGGAGGAGTTGTAAAATACTACCAGCAAGGAACCCAAACGCCTGTTCAACAAACTGGTGGATTGGGTAGTATGTATTCTTTATCATTAGATGATAAATCAATATCTTTAATTAGAGAATTTACATCAAGATTTAGTGAATTTAGTAATAAATTGGCTAACTTAGCTATTCCATCTTTGAAGTTGGATGAAACAACATTAGCCTCATTGAATAACTTTACTCAAAGATTTGATAACTTTACCAAAGAGTTATTAAAGCTAAATATTCCGCCAGTTATAACTATAACCGGTAAACACGATGTAAATGTAAATATTAATGGCGCTAGTGTATTTAGTAATATGGATAAATATGTCTCTAACATGATTAAAAACGAGATAAACAATGCTTTTGCCCAACTAGCAAGGGAAACGGATGGCGCTATCAGTATGAACTACAACCCGTCCGCATACAGCAATCAAAACAGTCAAAATATGGCTTAAAGGGTAATTTATTATGGCAGAAATTCAACCAAATCTATTCTGGAGTAGCGGCAATAATTCTTTGATAATTGGTAATTCTGGTTCTTATACAAATCCTATAGACGCTAGTGTTGTATTGGGGGCCACACAAATAGCCTCATCAGGACTATACCCATTAAAAATTAGCCTTAATCAAGGAAACTTCTTCATTCTTACTAAAGATGGTAAAGTGGCCATCAATACTCCAAGTTTTCCTGTATATGAATCATCCCCAAATTTTCATATGGTTGGAAGATGTGCTGTTTTTGAAGGCAACTGCGGAGCAGGAGGAGTAGCACTAACGTTGTATAACAATCCAGATGTGGTACCACAAGTTGGAAGCATAGCTGGATCATTAAACCTATCCGCAAGAAATAATAATCGTAATGTTGTAAATTTCGCACAAGTACAATCCAAAATACTTAATCCGCTCAAAGGACAAACAAGAGGTCAGTTTGTTGTTAATGTTGAGTCATCTGGCGTCTCAAAGTCTATACTGAAACTAGATGATAGTGTTAATCAAATAGGTATTAATAATGTTGATAATGCTACATACACAAGCGTTTTAGGTTCAGGTAATTCTTTATCTTATGTAAATAATTCTAAAGTTATTGGAGATGGAAATTTTGCTAATCGTAGTAATAATTTGTATTTACTAGGATCAGATAATAGTATTGATTTAATTAAAAATAGTGTTGTATATGTATTAGGTTACGATGTTGGGGAAAGTCCACTTCTAGGAATGCCGTCTGATTTGAATTGGGGTCCAAATGATGACTTAGCACAAGGTGATATAGTAAAGATAGAAAATAATGCTCTTTTAAACGGATATTATGTCGCTAATACTGGTATATGGACAAAGATAGATGATACAGTTGCTGTTGCGTATATAGGGACTTCTAATATTCTAATTGGTAGTGAAAATGCTCTATCTGGAAATAATGTTATTGCTATAGGTAATTCTTCTTCTGTTAGTGGCAATAATATTTTTATGTTTGGTAGTTATAATAATGTTAAAACACAAAAACTAACAGGTATTTTATCTTCTGGTAGTAGCGATATAGAAAACTCTTTTATACTTGGATCATATAACTCTATAGATGCTAGTGGGACTATTGTTTTTGGTAGTCATAATGCTTCTAGCGGCGTGTCGGCTATTGTTCTAAATGGTTCTCATAATACAATAGCCAGCGGATCCATAAGCAGTGTGGTATTAGGTGACAATAATATCGTAAACTCTGTTTCTGGAATAGTTTTAGGTTCTAATAATTTAGGATCTATAGATTTAACATCTTTATTAGGATTTAATAACAATATAGTTTTATCCAGTGGTAATATTCTAGGATCATACAATAGGGTTAGTGGCGTCAACAATAATATTATTGGTAATTCACTTAATGTAACCGGCTCACAAATATCTGCTATAGGATCTAATTTAAGTGCTAGTGGGAACAATAATTTAATTTTTGGTAACCAGCAAAATTTATTATCTAACTCAGGTATTTTTATTGGTAATCATGGATCTATAAGCGGTAATAATAATATAGATATAGGTTCACATATACTTTCTAGCGGTTCTCATTCTATTATTACTGGTAATAATAATAAAACAGAAGATGTACTAAAAATTAATTTGTATGGTCATAATAATATACTCAGATCTGGCACATATATTGATGCTAATGTCATTGGACAAAACAATATTATAAGTTCTGGTATACAAAATATCAATGTAGTAGGAGATAATAATAAGCTAGATAATATATTTGATTTAACAGTACAGCCAGTAGAAGCTTTTTATGACTCTGAATATTCTGTTCTTACTGATTTAACTAATAGTAATCTATTCAGAGTTGGAGACAGGGTATCATTAAGAGATTCAGACGAGATCTTTGTTATAGAAAATAAGATTCCACCATCCAATGATCAATCCTCACAATTCACTATAGAGTTTCAAAATCCTATCCCTAGTAGTTTGTTGAATCAAACACTATATATTAAATCACAAACATTACAAGATGAAATTACATATAATTATAGTAATCCAAATACTATTATAGGTAATACTAATACTATTATTGGTATGTCTGGACTTATTATTGGTAATCTAAATAAAGCTTCTGGCAATATGATTACTAATATATCTTCTTCATCTAATATTACTGGTAATAATGTTATTAATATCGGCTCCAAACTAGTTTCTAGTAGTGGTAACAACATTATTAATATAGGACACAATTTTAAAGGAATTACTAATGATTTAACTAATATTGGTTTTAATAATACTAATGAATATCAATTTAGTTCTATATTAGGGTCAGATAATTTTGTTATCAACGGAGATGTTATTGGCAGCGGGAATAGAGTCTATGATAGAAATACGTCTATCGTAGGAGATAGTAATACTATTATTGGTTATGGCAAATTTTTTAATACTAATGATAGTTTAATTTTTTCTTCAGGTTCTTATGATTCTTCATTAGATGCTATAGTTCTTAGTCAAAACGCTGCTAGATTCTATCCTACCGACGGAAGAGTAGTTAATTCACAGAAATTAATTGTTCAACTTGCTATAAGCGGCACATATCTTCCTGCTTTTTCTGGTTACGCCACCTTTGTTAGAGGCGACCAGATGTATTTTGCAGAGAAGGGCCCTAATTACGGAACAACACTCAACCCATTATTTGATACATTTAATCCGGTACCACTACAAAATTTTGTAAAGGCCCTATTCCCAACCTCTGCTATACCCGACAATATAGACGCTTTTGTTTATCCTATTACTGACGAGAATAAAGTGGTAATTGGCGATGAAAACTTTATTACAGAAGGTCGTTATTTAGGTGTTTTTGGTAATAATAATAAATACGGTACTGATGTTAATAGTAATAGATTTGAAATAGGTAGTACTACTTCATACTCTGGTATTGTTATCGGACATAATAATACTATTGAAAGAAGTTGGTTTATTGATAGAAATGGATTTAATTGGAGATATCCTTCTTTTTCTGTTTTTCAAGGAGCAATCGGATTAGGAACAACAAATACTGATCCTAACTCAATTTATTTCGGACACGTAGATCATGGATTTAAGTTATTTGATTTGGGAGGCCGTCAAGACACCATAGTGTCGGAAATTATAGATCCGTTCACCGTTCCTCCAACTAGAATCAATGTCAACAAAGAAATTGTAGGTAGGAATTCTTTTAGAAGAGGTATCTTATTTAATTCTAAATTCCAGTCTGATACTGCTGTTGGAGTAATGGGAACATCTGAGGTTAGCGAACCGGCTATTCTTATCATACCTAGTTCTGAAAATAGGGTAGGTATAAACACATCTACTCCTCAAAATACTTTGGATGTCGTTGGCTCTACTAGAACCACAACATTATTAGCTACTTCAGGAACTATTAATTTTCTATCAATTCCTAATAATGCTTCCGCAGGATACTTTTTAACTAGTAAAAATGAGAACGGAGAGGTTGAGTGGAAATCTGGACTAAAGATCGATTTTCAAGGATTGCCCGGAACATTAATGTATTGGAGCGGATCAAATCTTACTGATGGTAAAATACAGCCGATGTCTCAGTTGGTTAGGTCGGTGGTAGATGCCTCCACTGTACCACTTAATCAAGTAATATACAATCCTTCTGGATGCGTTATAGCTAGAAGCGGCTTAGTATTTGATCAATATTTATGGTGTGACAAATATGCTGTAATGTCTTTGGATGGATTAAGAAGAAATGTTCTAGCTGAAGTTCTAACAGAATTAGAAAAAAGCGCGGATGTCAATCCTTATAAATTAGAATATGCAAATAAGTTATTAGCATTGGGAAGAGAAGAGAGACGTAACCCAGAAAGCTACTACGTTCCTTTCTCAGCAAATGTGCTTTACTTCGTTCCAGAATTGATTACTAAAGAATATAAAAGCATCGGAGGAACTGCTGATTCTACATACGACAGAATATTAGCTTCAGCTGGATATAATAAAGAAGGCGTATTTGCAATTGGTCGTAGAAAAAATTCTATGCCTTCTCCTCTTAACGATAATATAGAGGAAACAGATATAGGAGGATCGTTTGCTGCCGCCTCACTACCAAATGGTATGGTAGCTCCACAGTATATGTTGTCCACTATTCCAAAGAAAAATACAAGACAAAAGAAAATTCATTATCGTTTTAATAAAGACGAAATGACATTCTATACCGAGCAGTTACATGCTTCTAGTGCTGTAATAGATACAGAATTGGCTACATATCTTAGGCCAATGGAAACTCAAAACGATATTAAGGGATGGTGGGATGAGAGAGGGGCTCCAGACGATGCTGCCAAAGTGCCCGGAGGAGACACAGATTTAGATAGAGCAGTGCCAACAGCATTCAATATGGGTCTACAAGAAACAGACTTTATTATTTATGGTACAGGTTCAAAGTATAGGACAGCTGATAGTGTAGATGTGCCGAAATTCACAATAGGTTCTGAATCGGATTATAAAGTTTGGAAGCTAGACCCAGACGCTGTACCAATTGATATTCCGTGTGTAACAAAAGTTCCCGCATTTTACTATAATGCTTCTATAAACAGCTTTATGTTACATACTATGAAACCAAGCTGGATACCGGTTCCAATTCCAGGAGACGAGTGCCAACCCTGTAATCCAAAAGAGAGTGGTGTTTGGTTTGCGGATCTAACAGTTAGAGGCTGGATAGGTACTAGCGGCATTCGCATAGGTACTGGATTAACTAGACAAGTCGAAGTAGATCCACAAGACGCTACAAAAGTAAGAGAAATGGTTGATGAAAAAGGTAGACCTTTATTTAGATCTACTAGAGGTATGTATCTAAGGTCTGATGCTTATGGTTTTGCTGTTTGGGATGAGGGTCCAGACGGCGTTAGTCGTTCATCTAATGATATCATTACTGTACCTAAGAGCGTTGATACAACACTTGTAGAGGGATCATTAGACCCATTAATCGATATAGCTAATTTCCCAGTCGAAACTAATGATATACTAACATCAGCTAGATTAATTAGGGATACCTTAAATGTTAGATCAGATGCCGAATCTATCTCCAATTCTTTTAGAATAAGAGGTATAACGAGAAACACCCTCCTATTTGCACAAAATCCCGCGCCCAACACATACTATAGAACTGGAAAAACTAACAAGTTTAATGAGCCTCCTTATCAAAATGATAACAATTCTATTAATGAATCAACTATAGACGGTACCGAAAATGTATTTTACTATGGTTATAGTAATGCATTAGCTGGATTGTTATTATACAATAACTCTTTACAAAAAACAGAAGTTTGGATAGATGGAGATGCGACAAAAAGAGTTAGCATGGGAGATATTGTTAGAATAGTAATTTATTACAAACCTGATAATCATATCGAAGGACAGCCATATCCTCAGAAAATTGTTAAAGTTAGAGTATTGGGTGTTAATGCTGTTTGGTTATCTGGTCAAAAAACCACAACAGAAAAAACATTACAGACTCAGATAGTATTAAGCGAAAAACTAGAAATAGATCAGTCTACATATTCTTTAGATGCTAGTAATCAGTTGAGACAAGTCGCTATTATGTCTGAGGGAGTAGGAGGTTATATTACCTTCAATTTCCCAGGAACAACGCCAGAATTAGTATTGAGTAATAGAGACGGAGTACCTAATCTATTTAATACTTCTGGAAAGAGAATAGACTTCGCTGTTTATGGAGGTTTCAAAGTTAATAGACCAGATCCTTCGTTCTTAGTTGATAGTATAAATAGAACAGTGAGTATTAATACTTCTAAGTCTGCTATTTATGGAGCTTATAATAAAAATATTACTTTTAACAGTTCTTTATTATCAGATTATAAATCAGACATTAATAGTCCTATTTATTACGATTATGGATGGCAAGAAAAGTATTTATTGGGTAAAGTAGAAGAAACATCGTCTCTATTGAGATTAACAGGGTCGGCTATTCCATTATCAATAGATTTTATGGTTGGAGACGTAATTGAAATTATATATGATAACACTCAAAAAATTCTTGGACAGATTGTTACTAAAACCATCCCCACCTCTACTCAGGGCGCACCAGTAGAGTGGGATATTAGAGTATCATTGACGGCTGTTAATCCGGGTCTTGTTGATGATAGAATCGGAAACATCCAGAGAGTCAAAGACAATAAAGGTATAGAAACCACAGGTATTGTGAATAACAATATTAAGGTTAAAGTTATCAAAAGACAGCTAGGTTTATCTACAGTTGATGGTCAAAATAATACAACGTTAACAAAAGCCGAAGGTAATATTCCTCTAGCAGCCTCACTTTCTGTAAAGGGTCTAACATATACCGACGGATTGATGTTATCAAATATAGATAATCTTGGTAATGTTGTGATTCCTCATAATTCAGTTCTATATAATCGTCACGGTATGGTTTTTGGAAGTAATTTAAGATTCTTTACTTATGATGATTTATTGGTTGACAATAAAAAGAATCAACACTTACTATATAATACCGATACGCCTGCTGTAATTGGTTCAGGAGCGGTTTCGTCAAAAATCAATGGTAATGTACCAATTTTTGCAGATACAACTATTCAGGGCTCCACAAAAATTGAAAACTTGTATATTGATACATTAAATAGCTTTGATACTATTGATGGAGGATTGGTTGTTTTTGGAGGTACTTGTAGTGGCGCGAATCTACAATGTTCGTAATTGGCTAATGGTGTAATTTAAGTATATACTCAATCAAAATTACTGGGAGTTCTGTAAATGGGATGGCCATCTGACGAAAAACAACCTATATGGAGCAATCTGGATCCTGGAACAGTACACGTTTTAGGGCCTCAACCACCCATAGTAAATCCTGTACCAGACGAGAATGATACTAATTTTAAACAATTAGCTCAAAATTTCGTTAAAAAACCTAACAGGATACTACTTAAAAGAGATCAGACAACAACCAATCATCCGTGTCCCAACGATCTGGCTGTTGGAGAGATAGTTTTAAATGCTGTTACAGGAAATTTATATACTAAATTAGTTACAGGAAGAATAGTTATGTATAAACCAAGTCCAGTTTGTGATCTAAACCAAGTTTCTATGGATTATTCCACCTCATTATCTATTCCAGAAACATGCGAAGATATATGCTCTGTATCTGGTCATGGAATATCTTTTACGTCCGGAGCCAGAAATTCTTTGAGATTTAATCCTGTTACTCCAAATGAGGGCTTACCAAAAGCATTTAATATTTCTTATGTATCAGCAGGTAATGAGATTCTAATAGCCAGAATGTCCGCTATCAGTGATTATAAACCATCCATGTCCTTTGAATTGTTGTATTATCAGAATCTCAATTCGACCAATTTCTTACCACTCACTGCTAAATTTGAATCAGGATTGTATCCAAATGGTAATTTAGGTTCTATTAAAGTAGAAGTATTATAATTATGCTAACAGTAGAAAAAATAACAAAACCTATTCAGATTATTCAATACCACGGAGACGAAGATCTTTTGTTGGTGCCGGACTATGTATCATCGTCTAATTTAGATTTAGAGGATTTAACTCTATCTTTACATAATAATGCTGTTGTTCTACTAACAGCCCAAGACAATATAATAGAAAACGGAATGTATAAATATACAGGAACATCTTTAGTTCCATATTATTTTTCATTTTTTCAAAACGTTAAAAAAATATATAAGGTTACTGAAGAATCTACATATTTAATATATAATGGTCCTACAGATAATTTTAATCAATTCTATACTATTTCAAAAAACGATGTTATAATTATTATTAATAAAGCCGAAGCACCACTTCCTTATGAGTGGTACTCTTATAATAAGATTTATGATCCTAAAGTAAGATTTAATCAAGAAATTATACTAAATAACTTTTGTGCTCTTGGAACATCTTATAATGACAAAACGGATGAAATAATACTTAATTTAAATAATTTATCAAGTTATCCAATAGTTCTCACATCAGAAGTTTATAACACTTTATCAGAATCAACCTATCATGTTATTACAGACATTATTCAGTCTCCTGATATCGACTATAGGAATATTTTTCAATATGACTTAGAAGAAGGCGGCGACTACACAATAGATAGCAAAGGTAATCTTGTTATAAATCAGCAACTAGTTAGCGACGGATTAAACGGTCAGGGCAAGCTAAATAATTGGAGAATTTTATCGGCTGCTGACCCTAATTTCCTAAGCAATAACTATTTTTTGATTAAGAGCTTAAATAAAACTAAACTATATTTTTATAACGCTACACTCAATAATCCCTATATAGAACTTACCCAAGACGTTGTTAAATATCCTTTTTCTGTAGAGGTGGATTCTGACAATATTGTTTATGAAAAAAGAAATTTAATTCAAAATAATATTATATCTATACCAGGAATATCTAGCTCTACTTATATTAATAGTGCTTTTTATATTCAAAAAACTGGTCCATATGAAGTTAGAGTTAGACTGTATGACGATAATCTAGTTTTACTTAGTGAGGATAGGTTCAAGTTTAGTACAAAACAATTGTTAAACCTACCCACCCCAACTCCAACACCAACTCCTTCGAGTAAAAAACACACAGTAGTTTTTGATGCTGGTCCTAGATTGGTAATAGATAACTGCGAAGACTGTTATAAAGACTTTTTATCAGCTACAGTAACTAATATGTCTGAAGAATCTAGGTATTATTATGAATTTGGAGTTCATGCCTATGGCAATGCTAATCCTGACGAGCCTAGAGATACAACGAATACTGATGATATCTCTTTTGTTACTAATAATGGCATTATAAATAATGGTAATACAACAGAAAATATTAGAACATTGATGACTACGGGGATTGGTAAAATAAGAACTACTTTATATATTAAAGTTATTAATTTAGATAATTATGTAACCTCTACATCATATCTAACTCTAGAGAAATGTGATAGAGATTTTTGCGCTACTACACCAACTCCAACAGCTTCTAAATCTTTAAAGTCATATCCTCCTAGAACTCCTACGAAAACAAAAACTCCAACTCCAACCCAAACATCCACTTCTACTCCCACCCCAACCCCAACTCCAACTACACCTCTTACCCCTCCGGGAGAACCAACAGATCTAGTAGCCGTGGCTGGCAATACTTTAGTAAATCTATCTTGGGTTGCTCCGGCCGCTTCTATTATTAGAGACTATACGATTCAATATAGTTCTGATTCAGGATCGTCTTGGACCACTTTTAACGATGGTACTAGCATTAATACCAGCGTAGTGGTTACAGGGTTGGTTAATGGCACTCCGTATCTCTTTAGGGTTGCCGCAACAAACGGGGCCGGATCCGGTTCATATGCAACAACATTATCACCAGTATCCCCAATCGCATCCCCTCCTGCTGCACCAACTGTTACTTCGGTTACTGGAGGCGATGCTCAAGCTTCTATCTCATGGACTGTGCCAAATAATGGAGGAGCAGCTATAACAGATTATCTTATTCAATATTCGAATAATGTTGGAGCTTCTTGGACAAATGTTACTAGAGCGCCTTCAACATTAACAACCGCAACAATTACAGGTTTAACAAATGGTGTTTCTTATATTTTTAGAGTAGCAGCTGTTAATTCTGCCGGAACCGGCCAGTATAGCATAAATAGTGCCAGTACCATTCCAGCAACACTACCCGCAGCGCCAACGAGTTTATTTGCAAATTTATCTGGATTAAATATTAATTTATCTTGGACTGCCCCTAGTAACAATGGAGGAGCAACTATTACTGATTATGCGGTTCAGTATGCTTCTAGCTCTAGCTCGTATGCTACCTGGGTACAAGTAAACGATGGGGTCTCTTCAGCTACTTCAGCAACAATTACAGGTTTAACTTTTGGACAGTCTTATATTTTTAGAGTAGCAGCTATAAATAGAGTTGGAGGTGGAGCCATTAGTTCATCAACATCTCCATTATTATTTGCGGCAGTACCTTCGGCTCCGTCTGCTGTTTCTGGTACTATAACTAGTAATAGTATAGACCTTTCATGGAGCACACCGCAATCTAATGGAAGTAATATTATTGACTATACCATCCAAATATCTAATGATAATGGTGTGTCTTGGTCAAATGTAAGCACCAATACCGTATCTAATAGTATTAATATTGCTTCGCCAACTGTTGCTATTGGACCATCATATGTGTTTAGAGTTGCTGCTCGTAATAGTATAGGTTTAGGAGCATATACTAATAGTTCTAGCATAATAATATATCCACAAGGAAGTTTATTATCTTGGGGAGATAATAGTAATAGTAATTTAGGAGACGGTTTTCGTACCAACAGATCTTTACCAGCTCCATTAGGAATATCTTGGAGTCAAATATTTTTAGGAGGGGGCTTGTCGGATGAAACAATTATTGCTTTAACTACTGATGGTAAACTATATGGTTGGGGTAACAATGCTAATGGTTTAACCGGAATAGGCTCCGTCTCCGGCACTACATTTTCACCGACGAGAATAGGGAGCGCAAGTAACTGGACACAAGTTTTTATCGGAGATAGTCATGCTTTAGCTATAAATAGTAATGGGGAGTTATGGGGATGGGGATCTAATTGGGCTGGTCAATTAGGTAACGGCTCCACCTCCACTAGTGCTACACCTATGAGAATAGGAACCGCAAGTAATTGGGTAAAAGCCTCTGTTGGAACTACAGTTAGTGCAGCGATAAATAGTATTGGTGAATTATGGGTTGCTGGTACTGGCTTTTTTGGCACTGGCGCCGACAACCCCGTTGTTATACCTACATTTACCAAAATAACACCACCAACGGGTATAACTGGGTGGTCGGATGTAACTATAGGAGGTCTTTTGGGTGGTACCTCCAAATATTATGACAATTTTATTGTTGCCATCTCTACAGATGGGAAGCTATTCGCCGCGGGCGTTAACTCTTATGGACAGACTGGACTAGGTCTCAATAATAACTTAGTTACTACTTCATTTACCAGAATTGGCTCTTCTTCGAACTGGGTTAGAGCTGTATCAAGATCATATGCAAACCATGTATTAGCTGTAAATAGTGCTGGACAATTGTGGGCGTGGGGACGAAACGATAACCGTCAATTGGGAGATGGAACAACAAATGTAAGAGCTACACCTATACAAGTAGGCTCATCTTCGAATTGGTTACCAAATTTTATTGTCACATCAATATATAGTAGTATGGCTATTAATAGTTTAGGAGAATTATATGGTTGGGGATACAATAGTACGGGTCTTTTAGGAGATGGCACCTCGGCTGCCAAACCGGTAACAACAAGAATAGAAACATCTCAAAATTATAATAGTTTATCGATGTCGCCTTTTAGATTCTCTATGACCATTAAAAATAATACAATATACTATTCTGGACAATCAACTATAGGTGCTAGTACAAATAGTTTTACTCAATATGGCTCTAATGTTAGTACTGTTAATGCTAATAATTTTACACAAATAGATAGTGGTTCTAATTTTGCTATAGCTACTAACAGTTCGGGGCAGCAGTTTTCATGGGGGGCAAATTCTTCGAACGTAGCGAATCAAGGTCCAAGACTATCTAGTGTTAACGGTATAAAGAAGATCGCTGCTGGATTCACTCACTATCTGGTTTTAGACACAGGTTCTAATTTATTTGTAGGAGGATCTTCTGGTTATCATCCTGCTTCTAGCAATTATATAAATTTAACCTCAGTTAGAATTAATTCTTCCACCACCTCTAGCATAATTACAAATGTGAAGAAAATAGCCGCAGGCGCTAATTGCTCATTTTATATAGATGTTAACGATAGAGCATATGCTGCTGGTCTTAATACTAATGGAGTTTTAGGTGTGGGTACAAACACCACCGCCGCCGTAGGTTTTGCAGCCTTATCCTTGGTAGGAGGAGTAGCATTATCTTGTAGAGACATTTTTACTAGCACTGAAGGAACTAGTGCTGCTGCTATTACCACAAACGGTGAACTCTATACATGGGGTAATAATAATTTTGGACAATTAGGATTGGGGGATACTACAAATAGAAACGCTCCTCTTAGAGTTGGTGCTCAGAATAATTGGACTAAAATAGCTATAGGTAATGAATTTATGATTGGTTTAAATAGCTTAGGTCAACTATGGGCCTGGGGTAATAATCTAAATGGACAGTTAGGAACAGAAGTAGGAGCATACTCATTCGTACCAGTAAGAATCGGCTCTGCATCTAATTGGACAGATATAGCAGCTGGAGTTAATCATGCTCTAGCTATCAATTCCACAGGTCAATTATGGGCTTGGGGTAGTAATAATATTGGTCAATTAGGTGATGATACATTCGTTACAAGATATGTTCCTGTTAGAATAGGAGCATCTTATACATGGTTATCTATATCTGCTGGTGGTAATTTTAGTATAGGTATTATAGATTGAGAATTAAATTATGAAACAAATTATAAATCAAAATATACAACCAATTATATATAGTAATAAAACTTTTCCGCTTACATTTGCATATGTAATTGAGCAATCATCTATATTGAACGCTAATCAACCTATACCGGATCCTGAAGACGGTAATATTGTCTCTAATCCGGACTTTTGTTTACCAAGAGGTTTGTCTATCAAGGTTCCAGGACCCGTAGTATCCACTCCTAAAACAGTATCTTCTATGAGTAGAGCAGGTACGGTTGTTACGGTTACTAGTACTAATCACGGTTTATCTACTGGTAATAATATTGTTGTTAGTGGGGCTTCGCCATCAGCATATAACGGCTCGTTCTCTATTACTGTAACAGGATCTAATACTTTCACATATAGTGTGAGTTCTAGTGGTAACGATACTGCTAGCGGTAATATCATATTAAATGTAATATCACAGACTACTAGCAATTTAGCTATAGATAAAGATAGATTAGTTTGGATCACTGGCAAAGGAGCTTATTTAACTCAGGAGGGAGCATGGGTTCCTGTTCCAGAAGTAACAAATTTATTAAATAATAGTACAAAAATTTATACTACAGATGATAAGGGATCTTATTTAGTGTTTGATCCTAGCGATATTTCTGATCCTTTTAACCAGATCAAAAGATTAACTACTAATGAGGGATATCTTATTATATCCAACAAGGCTGGGCAAATACCCGATTATTTGTGGTATGAAACTATAGATCAGGATTTAGACAACTTTGATAAACCATCAGTTATGTTTATTTATAAGCAATGTAATTCAAATATCGATGTTAAAAATAATCAAAAGAGCATAAAACTAGAACATATAGACGGAGCTTGTGATACTCATAAAAAAGCAGGGACCACACTCAAGATTAGGTTACACTCTTTAAGAAAAGGCTTCAATTATAGATTAAGATTTAGTAGTTCTTTGGAAGCGAAGATATTATTTGAGAATGAAGAATTATATTATGGAAATAATCAACTTTTAGAGATAGATATTAATAACAATATAGACATACTGAATAATTTGAACAATAATGTTTTGACTATATATGTACATTTATATGAAAATGACGTATTAGCATCTAATGATACCTTAAGTATATACATTAATTGTCCAGCTGCACCGTTAACAATAAATCCTCCTCTTATAAGGCCAAGATTCTACTTAGTCGGGGAGGATTAGGATGTCGGATGAATGTCTATTTAAGACTATAAATACTAAAACAGACGCTAACTTTGCTGTTGATAAAGCTAGCGATAAGACTATATCTTTTGGTAATTTGGAGAGTAATCCAGAGGTTTTACCAAAACCTACATTGTCAGTAACGCCTACGAATACTCCGACCCCTTCAAATACTCAAACTCCAACTCCATCGATCACTAAAACACCAACAGCTACACCTACACAAACTACTACAAACACTAGAACTCCTACCACAACCAAAACTAAGGCGCCCACACCTACCGGGACATCAATAAAAGCACAAACACAAACCCCAACAAATACCAAAACTCCAACATCTAGTCAAACGGGTACCCCTCCAGCCACTGGAACGCCTACTAATACCATAACATCAACACGTACACAAACCGGAACTCCTAGATCAACACCAACTTCCAGTATAACAGCTACACCAACACAAACACCATCTACAACCAATACCGCTACAGTAACGCCTTCTAATACTATAACAAATACTCCTTCTAATTCTCCGGATACTTCTCCGACACCCAGTACTAGTAGAATACCACCAGAAACACCAACAAAAACACCAAGACCATCAGATCCTCCTCCGCCTCCAGAACCTCCTCCAGAAGAACCCCCTCTCGACCCTTGTTCTACTGTTATAGAAGAATTGAATAACGGATCAGAAGTATTACACGATGTAAATGAATTGGTTGGAGTTGGAGAAGTTTTATGTGGTGGTGGAGACGGTGGGGGCGATGGTGGTGGAGACGGTGGGGGCGATGGTGGTGGAGACGGTGGGGGCGATGGAGGAGGAGGTATAGGCGGTGGCGGAGGTGGTGGCGGCGGAGGTGGCGGAGGTGGTGGCGGAGGAGGTGGAGGAGGTGTTCCTGGCCAAGATTGTTCAGCTGGTTTTGATAGAAGAATTTCAACTCCAGGTAATATTAATATTCAAGACGAAATAAATATACCAATATTTAACACTAATACTGATACTGGATGTTCTTTATATTGGAGATTTTTTAATGATATTTTAAGACAAAAAGCTATAGATGATTGGAACGCTAATCCTGTCTACAGATCCGCAGATGGACAAAAAATACCAATATCTCAACATCCAACACAAAAAGATAAAAATTGTTGGAATCCAAACCCAGTTAAAAAGTTTACTAAAAAAGAAGGCTTTGTGTGTAATGGCAAGTGTTATTATAACTATTGGTATGAAGCTAGACCGACTATTAAACAAATAGCTGGGTGTGTTACACCAACACCAACGCCAACTTTAAGCCTAACCCCTACAACAACACCAACAGTAACGCCATCAACATCTTCGCCAGAGCAATGTACAGAATGGAGAATTATTGAAACAGGATACCCTCTGGAATATGCAGGCGGACCTATTGTTAGCGGTGTGCCTATAGATATGCCATCGACCTACGGCCCAAATACATATTCATATCCTGGCTATATGGAATTACAATTTTTGTGTAATGGTTCTTGGGTGACAAAAGACTCATGGATCTCTTTGATAGGCAATCCTGATCACAATATAAGTTATTAGCATCGGAATAATTATGACATATATTATTAATAAAGATTGCATCATACTACCAGCAAAACCAGAAAGATCACCTACTCCTAGTTTCACTAGTAAGCCCACTAGCACACCAACTCTTACTCCATCAAATACAGCAACACCGCCAGTAACACCAACGGCTACTAATACTAGAACTCCTAGTCAAACATCAACAGTAAGCGCAACTCCAACAAAAACCGCCACACAAACACCCTCCAACACCCCTACTGTTACAAGAACTCCTACAGTAACTCCAACAAATTTTTGTTACTACCAGGATAGTTTGCCTGAGACTTGTTGTGGGGAATTTTTCTTATATGCTAGAAGCGGATTATGGTATAATACTAATGTTTATTTTAATCAAAATGATAGGTTGTATATCACAGCAAAAGGTTGTGCTTCCTACAATACCTCTTTAGCTCCTTCAACTAATTTTGGACCAGAAGGAACAGATACCGGGCTATTAACAGTCGAAGGAAGAATCAATGATAGCGGCACTTATAGTTCAATTTTAAAAATTGGAAAATTATATGATAGTTACGCTCCTATAAAAGGATTATTAGAATTAAGAATATATGATATTAATTATAATGATAATGGTGGAGGTTTTTGTGTTTGTGTAAAAAAAGACCCAGGAGGAGATTGTTTAGCTAATAATTGTGTTCCTCCGGAAGCGTCTCCAACGCCAACGCCCACACAGACCCGAACACCATCTAAAACTCCGGGAACAACCCGAACTCCGACCCCAACACAAACACCGTCCAGCACCCCCTGCTTACATCCTATGGTAATATGCATAGGGTTATTTGATGACTTTATGATAAATAATGGCATTATAGTAGAATTACAAGTAGAAAAAAATCCATTATGCTGTTGCCAAATACAATATTCGTTAGATAATACTAATATATGGACTCAAATGCCACAACAATATATAGATTGCGATCCTTCTTTTTACTACACTGTTAATACTGTTTGCTTCGGAGATATTATACCATGACATCAATACCAATATGGTTACCCGGAAGCAATACCGCCAACTTTAATTCATGTGCGGATTGGGATAATATGGATGGTCATGTAACAACCGTCGGTACTAACGGTGGTCCCTCACACTATGGTACTTTTGATCAATCTGGCAACGTGTGGGAATGGAATGACTTAGACTCATCTTCTATATCCAGCCGTGGAGTACGAGGAGGCAGTTGGCTTAACGAAGCGAGTTTTTTATCATCATCGCACAGAGGAACATACACACCATCGGTTAGATTTAATGTTAGTGGTTTTAGAATAGCATCATATAATAATCCTTTAAACTTAATATATTTTGTACAAGTATTAAATCCAGATAATATTAGCGACTCAACAGGGTACGGATCTGTTCCATACGAATACCAAATAGCCCAGTATGCTGTAACTAATTGTGAATATGCTTCATTCTTAAATGCTATAGCATCAACAGATACTTACGGTGTTTATGATATTCTCTTAAGAAATAATATTAGAGGAGGTATTATAAGAAATGGAGATAGTGGAAACTATACATATAGTATAAAAAACAACATGGAAAATAAACCAGTAGTATTTATTACTTGGTTTAATGCTGCCAGATATTGCAATTGGCTTCATAATGGCAAGCCTTTGGGATCACAAAATGCTAATACAACAGAAGACGGAGCTTATGCTCTTAATGGAGCTGTGGATGGTGTAGCTGTAGCTAAAAATTTGAATGCAAAATATCATATTCCTACCGAAAACGAATGGTATAAGGCAGCGTATTTTGATGGAAATAGTTATTGGGATTATGCAACCCAAAGCAATTCAGAACCAGAATGTATTAATGCTAGTAATACCGGCGATGGACTATCGGATTCTACATACTACGACTGCGCCCTTTCTGTACCAACCCCTACTCCTACGCCTACTCCTAGCCCAACACCAATACCATGTGATAGAAAAATTATTAAGTTGTATTTACCTGGAACTCTTATAGAGCCGGGTGGTATTAGAGCGACAAATATAAAACTAAAACTTAAAGGAGATGATCCAAAATGCTGCGGTGAATCAAATGAGGTAAATGTACCAATTCCTCCAGTACCTCCTCCTAATCCAACTAGTCCACCAGAGAAGTGTATTAGTGATGGACTGGACTTGTATGGATATACCGCTATAGTGTCTTATGATCCAGAAAAATGTTCGGCAGGCCATGTGTGTAATCGTGCTATATTTGATTTTTATCTAGATAATTATTATATAGGGCAGGCCAATCTTAATAATTTAAATACAGACGGAGGCTCGCAGGGTGGGTATAGAGAAAGCGTTTTTACAATTAATGAACATATAATTGTAGGTAATAGCACAACATTTGAAATAAGATGCGCTCTTAGTAATTGCCATAAAGGTATAGGTAGATTAACTATTATAAATGGTGATAATGAAGTAGTCTTTGCTGCTTGTATGCCGAACGATGTGGTGTTATTAGGAGAGAATTATATTTGTCCAACACCAACACCTTCGAATACTCCAACCAATGGATCTTAATTATGATTTTAATTCCGACTAATAATAAAAATTGTATAATATTACAACCAGAGCCTAAACCATCGCCAACAGCTACTCCTACGATTACTCGTACTGGTACTAAAACGCCTACACCTACCCCTACTCTAACAGCTCAACCAACTTCTACTCCAACAAAAACCCCTACCTCTACTACTACCAACACAAAAACTTCGTCTCAAACCCCAACTACCACAAACACTAGAACAGCAACACACACCCCGTCAAAAACAGCAACAAATACTCCGACTACCACTACTAGTATAACACCGACACCAAGTATAACCTCAACCACTACCACAACGGCGACTATTAGTAATACTCCTACAAAAACAGGAAGACCCACGCCAACCCCAACCACAACATCTACTTTATCACCAACCCCAACAACTACAAATACCACCACGGCCACACACACCCCCACCTCCTCTGTAACTCCATCAACTTCTCCAACTCCTACACCAACAACTACATTCGTTAACTGTGCTGAACCAGTATGTATCAACGAAGAAGCTATTACCTATGGAACTATTGGCCCAGGGGATTGTTCTCAGCCTATAGAATATGGAACAAAAATTATTAATATACCAGAAGGAATGACACTTCCTGTATATGTTACCATGACAGGATTCGCTGATGATGTGTTGATGATTAATGGTCAAGTTGTTGATGCTGGACAAACAACTGATTATTTTGGTGGTTGTGCTGTAGGAGCTGGTAATTATAGTTTCGTTCTCTATGATCTTTCTTTTACTATAGGATCAGGAGATACCATTACCGGTAATAGCGGATATTCGTACAATATTTGTTTTTCTCAATGCATACCAGAAACTTCTCCAACACCAACTGCTACCAACACACTTACTCCAACACCAACACTAACTCCTACGACAACTACCACACTTACTACAACACAAACTCCAACGACCACAACAACATCATCAGAAACACCAACACCCACTAAGAGCGCTACCCCTACTACCACGGCTAGCCTCACTGCAACTCCAACTGTTACTCCAACAATGACACCCACATCTCCAGTTGCACCAGGACCTGTTACTATTTTAGCGGCTAATTCTGGACCAGAAACAGGAGAGATATTAATAACTTGGGCCGAACCAGATAATGGAGGATCGCCAATACTTCAGTATTCTATAGCTTATCAAAGACCCGGATCGTTATCGGTTAGAGCTGTATCTGGTTCGCTAACCTCTTTTACTTTAAGTAATTTACTGGAAGGTTATGAGTATACATTAAACATAAGCGCTACAAATGCCGTTGGTACTGGTCCTTACGGACCATCTATAATAGTTATATTATAAAATTAAATAAAGAAAGAAACCATGATCAATTTACTCAACAATAGCAGTCAGCCGTATCTATTTACTCATATAAATAATGATATTTGTATGCTATATTGTTTTTGCGAGCATCCTATCACCAGAAGTTTTGGTTCCAGTTCGTATTCTTTTAGACCTTGGAAAATTAAATATATCAATTTATCAAGCTCGGAGCCTTCACAAATAAATACTCCTAATTATCATCCTAATTTTGGCACTGTTGTTATAGAGTGTAACCCTCATCTGAGTGTGGATAGTAATGGAAGCGGTAAAATTTATTATACCGCCGGATTCACAACAAGCGAAACATCCCATATTAAATACTATATTTGTTCGATGAATATACAAAATTTTGATTTTGGCAATTTATTAGATTTTCAAGTGCTATATCCTGCTTTTACAGGTATTAGAATAAGTGAAAATGAATTCGTTTACGCTAATAAAAAAGACTATATGCCAAAAGATAAATTAGTAAAAATAAACATTATAAATAATGAAACATTGGTATATGATATTGTTTTTGATGAAATATTGCGATTAGTTACTATATATGGTAGCGACCAGTTAATAGTTACAGGTAGAAACGGCAGCTTATATCAGTCTTATTTATTAAACAATAATTTTACTATAAATAGTACAATTACTAACAATAATAATGAAGATATTTATAAGTGCAGTTTATTGAGTACAAATAATCAAAATTTGTTAGCATACACTCTGATGCAAACAAACGGATCCGAAGACAGATCGATTGTGATTGAAAATAGATCAATATAAAACGTTATATACGTTATGATACTATCGGTGTATATTAATAAATATGGATAATCTATAATAAGGCCAAAACATGCAAGAAATAGTTGTAGATAATTGTCAATGTCCAGCCGAAGTTACTCTAGGAATAGAAATTATTAATTTAACTCCCGGAGTTAAATATACATATACATTAAAAGCACTAAATAATCAATTAATTTCTTTTAGGCCAGAATCTGATGAATTTGTAGCAGAATCTAGTGTTTATAGATTTAATACCATAGCTTTTATACAAGAAGCCCCTGTTAGTGGTCTGTCTTACATTATAGCTGTAGAAGTATTTGATCCTTTTTATAACAAAGTTAGACAGGACACACTCTGCTTAAAAGTCTGTTCTTCTGTGCCTTTGTGTTCTCCTACTCCAACAGTTACTCCGAGTACTACCCCGTCTTATGATAGTAGTATACTTCTTTCGAATTATGGTGTTGTTGGAGATTTAGATAACAGTGCTGATTCAGATACCGGTAAAGGTCAAGTTAATTATTTTTATGCGCTTAGTAAAAGTCCTATTACTGTTAATCAATGGATAGAATTTCTAAATTCTGTAGCTTTTTATGATGATCCTCATGGGTTATGGAAAGAAGAGTGGGCGACGAATGATGTAGTTATTGTGCAAAAGTTTAATGGTGCTGAGTACTGTTACTCTCTTGCTTCTTGCTCCGATCCCAATAGTGCAGATGGCGGATGTTTACCCGAGGACGATCTATTGGCTGGTAATTATGCTGTTACAGGACTAACATGGCAAGATACTGTTAGATATTGTAACTGGTTACATAATGGTAAACCAAAAGATTATCCTGGAGTTGGAGTCACAGAAACAGGTGCATATAACATATATTTAAAAACTAATGTTATAGAAAAAACTGAAAATGCAAAGTTTTGGCTTCCCACCGAAAACGAACTATACAAAGCAGCATATTATGAAAATTCCACAAAACAATATTACCAGTATGCAACCATATCTGACAATCCTCCCGGTCTTTCGTGTCTAGATTCTTCTAGGGTTTTGGATTTATTGTTAACAGAATTAGAATATAACGAATTAAAAGATCAATACAATTTTAGTACTCCTGTAAACGTTAATGCTGATTTGATGTATAAGCTTAGAGACTACGTTGAGAGAAGATTGGGTAGAACCTACGACGATTTTGATGAGGTATTTTCTGACGGTAAATACATCTTTAGACTTAGAAATGATTATTTCATACTATTTACATCTGGAGATAATCCAACCCTATTACAAATAGATGGTAATAAGTCTATAACCAATGATGCTACATTACAAAATGTATATTGGGGTAATATCAAAAATAGTCTAAAATCATACGTAGCTTGTGACACTAGGCCAAAAGCATATTCTCCCTATGGGTTATATCATTTAGCTGGCAATATACAAGAACTTACAGATACAAATACGGATAATAGTAAAACAGCTAAGGTTTTGTTTGGGTCTTCTTTTCAAACTCCGGTTAGCGAGTATAAAAAACTATCTAAACTATATAGTGATAGTATACCATATACTTCTGGAGCTACAGATACCGGATTCCGTATTGGGGTTAATATCTATTCTCTGGTTAGATATCCATTGAGAGTATATTGTGTTGGAGGAGCAGCGTCATTAGAAAATGAAAACGGACAATCTAAAACACTATTCCCGGGTAAAGATAATCTAGGAGGTGTTCCATTTTTAGTTGGAGAGCTTAGTTATCCTAATTTATCGATTAATTATAGCTATGAGGATGATATAGAAACATTTAAAGATAATAATCCTGGTTATAATAATCTAAAGTATGCTAGTTTAGAATTAGTAATGCTTGATAGTAACAATCAAGTTGTAGCTTATGTTACTACCAATAATAATGGTTTTGCGAGCCCTTGTGTAGTTGCTTGTGGATATTCTATAGGTTTATCATTTGGTTACTTACCGAGATTAAGAGGAAAAATTATTCCATCAACATGGATTATTGGTAATTCTGTATCTTGGTCATCTAGTATTTTTAGGAATATTCAACCATACTCTGTTGTAGAGCAGCAGTCTTTGGTTGCTCCTACTCCGACACCAACACCATCTATAACTAGTACTACTACTCAAACCCCAACTACAACGGTCACTCTAACAAAAACTCCTACATCTACTCCAACAAGAACACCTAGGTCTACCAATACTCCCACAACAACACTGACTTTATCTGCAACTCCCACCAAAACAAAAACACCCACAAAGACATCAACACCAACAACAACTAAGACAGTAACGCCAACACAAACACCTACAACTACCACAACATTAACCAAGACGCCTACTCCCACAACCACAGAAACCGTTACAAGAACGCCAACCACAACCACAACCCTAACCTCTACACAAACACAAACTCCGACCAACACTCAAACACCAACAGTAACACCAACGCACACCCCAACACAAACATCTACAAATACTCCGACACCTAGCGTAACGCCAACAATGGCTGGAATAAAATCAAATGTTTATGTTTGGGGATATAACGGAGATAACCAGTTAAGTTTTGTAGATAATCTAAAATTCGTATTACCTATGGATCTAGAAAAAGATACCTCTGGTAAGTTTTTGAATTATGATAATGTAATTAGATATACAAAAAATGGAAATGGACAATCTATTTATTTTGATTATGTTTCTACTGGTACAAATTTTAGTGCTGGCATAGACTCATTAGGTAAAATTCATTCTGTTGGTAATAACGCTTGGGGCCAATTAGGTCTAGGTAACTATATTGGCAAGAAAAACTTTACTCCTGTGGTTATGCCCTCTGGATACGAATCAACAATCTTTAAGGAAATTAGTCTAGGTTCGTCTCACACACTAGCTTTAGACACATCAGGAAAGGTATGGTCTTGGGGTAGAAATTCTGATGGACAATTAGGACAGCACTACTTACTGAGACCTATATCCAGTATAACTCAAATCAGTCAAGATCTACAAACTTACGAATTAAAAGTATATGGTAATTGTATTAATGAATATATAGTACAAGATAATCTAGAAATAGAATATTATAATGGTATAGCAAATATTAAAGTTTATGCAAAACTATATGGTGAGCCGTCCTTAGAAGATGAAGATGAACCGAATGTTAAGACTGTATTGAATGTGAGACTATTAGAAACAGATAATCCTGATATCTTAGATATAGATACTTTTGATCTGACTCAAGATATAAATACTACAGTGGTATCAACTGTTGTATCAGTTACTAGATTAAATACTGATCCGGGATTATTAGCTTCAGCATTCCCAAGACTTATAAATGTATATAAGGAGTATCGCTATTGCCTATACAATAAACAGCTTTTCAACACTACACCAACACCTACTACAACCCAAACCTATACTGCTACAACAACAAATACCCTGTCGTCTACTCCAACACCAACAACTACTACTACTTTAACCAGTACTCCGACAACATCTTTAACAGAATCTCCAACACCAACAACCACAAGTACTGGAACTCTACCCCCAGATACCACAAAAACACCGACACCAACTAATACTCCAACTAGAACTCAAACAGGAACTAGAACTCCTACTCCTAGCGTAACTAGAACCAATGATCCTACTGGCACACCAACACAAACTGTAACTTCAACACCAACACTATCTGGAACAAATACTCCTACTCCTAGTGTTACTCCTACTAAGGAAGCTTTTAATGTTTTATGGTTAGCTGGAGATATAACAGATGTTATTAATAATGACAACAAACATTTATGTGAAGTTAATGCTTTAGGCGCTCATAGTTATCCTTATCTATACAGAAGATTAAAAGTTTTAAGTATAGTTTACGATGCCAATAAAGATGCGACAAAGATTACCATAGATCATGAAAATATTAAGAGTTCTAGCGATCCTATGGTTAATGATATCAAGTTTGTTAGCGTTATACCTTTTGTTAATAGTTATGATGATAGTGACTATTCATATCGTTATCAATCGTTTAAACATGTATATGCTAGTGAAGCTCACTCGTATGCTTTAGATACAGACGATAGACTTTACGCTTGTGGTAGTGGTAAATTTGGTCAGTTAGGTCTAGGTAAAGTACAAGATGTAGACGCTTCCGGCAACCCAATACTGCCACCAATCATCACTCTTGCACCACGTTTCTTAATGATGAACATGCCCTATGTTGATAAAATTGATTGTAGAGCATTTGCATGGAAAAAGATATCTCTAGGCAGATTCCATGCAGCAGGCTTAGACAATTTTGGTAGAATATGGTGCTGGGGCCTTAATCAAGAGCAACAAGCCGGTCTAGCGAATAATGCCGCAAACACTTTATCTGGTAAAATTTTAACACTAAATGTCACAGCTGACCCATATCCTGTTATTACAGATTTCTTAAAAGCAGATCTAAATATTAGAACAGGAAGATTTTCTTATGCCCCATTGCCTGTAATGTTATATCGTATATCTGACAATACTTCTAGCTCTTTATTGTTCGAACAAGATTTATGGATTGACGTATCTTGTGGAGCGTATCATACATTGGCTATTAAGAAAGAATTCCAAGATAATAGCAATTATGGTTCTTTATGGGGTTGGGGTAACAATCAGTACGCCCAAGTAGCACCAATCTCTGGAGGAACAAGGGTTATTACTGGTCCAACAGATGCTATTGTTCAAGAGATACTTCTAGTAAGACAAGACAACACCAGAAACTATTGGTCTAGAGTATTCGGAGGAAGAGTGAATTCCTTTGCTATACAATCATTAGATAATAGATTATATTCTTGGGGAAGTTTAGAATACGGACAAACAGGTAATGCTAGAAAGAGCGCCGGTGGTCAGCCTACTCTTAGTATACCAACGGCTATCATTAATGATAACTGGGGAGATACCAGCTCAATATACTATAGTTCTGATGTGTCGGATGTGTCGTTATTTGGTATGAGTGCCATATCTAATCATTCGTTATTCATCCCCATCCCGAGATCTGTTCAACCAGAACCAACATCTACCACAACATCAACACCAGGATTCACTCAATCTATAACTCCTTCTCAAACCGTAACTTCCACACCGTCCACAACACCAACGCTAACATCAACACCAACGCCAACTGAGTCTGAATGAACATCGGAATAGGAAATAGGAAATTATGGCCGTTAAGATACTTTTTAAAAATCAAGATCTAAATTATTTCGGTCCAACGCCACTGGTATCTATCAATTCCGGTACCGGAGAGAATAATAGCGTTATTAATACTATCACTTTAGAAGGTAAGATTTTTTTACCAAGAGTTGGTCAAAACGATACCACAATAGGTATTAGTGTTTTAATACCCTTAGAAAATCAATTACGTACTTTATTTCAGCCAAATACTGGTGGACAATTAAAAATACAGTGCGATAATACAGATCTTAAATTTTTAAGTTGTGATAATCAGCCTGTAGTTTGTAATGTTAAAAGTTACAATGCTAATAAAACAAGTGATAATTGGACTTTTAGTATAGATTATAGCGTAGAATTAGAATACATCAATACTCATGCCGACATAGGAAATCCTTGTCCAAATATTCCTATTAGAAGCTATTCTGATTCTTGGGAAATTATTCCAGAACAGGATGAGTCATGGTATAACTTACAAATATTACCAACTCAGAATGCTGATCAAATTATAACAGCAGGAAATGGAGTTAATCAAGCAGGAGTTAAAAATAATGCTCTTAAATATACAATAACACATAGAATAGGTGCCGTTAGTTATAATGCTGCTACCGGGGTAAAACCAGCAGGAAACGCTCCAGACAATAGACCATTATCTGCCGCTTGGATGAACGCTAAATCTTTTGTGCATTGTTATTTATCTAAAGGGTCTTTATCCTCCTCGTATCCTTTCGCAAATACTAATACTAATAATATGGGTGTTTTAGAAAGAGATACAGCAGGAACGTCCTTCAATTTTTATAACCACATTAGATCATTTAATATAGACAAAACAAATGGATCGTATGAAATTACAGACACTTGGTTAGCTCTTACCAAAGACGTATCCTACTTGGAGGATTACACTGTTGAATATGCTAGTGAAAGTCAGTTTGATAGCACCATGGCTAATCCACCATGCACTGTAACTATAAATGGTTCTGTTCAGGGACTATCAATAGCAACAACAGGATCATTGGACTCCAACCCTTTTTCTGTTACTCCTCCTTCTGGTACTGGCGTAACAACAGAAAATGCTAGAAAAATAGATGGCAGTGGTTTATTACCAAACAAAGTAATAGCTATTACTAAAGCAGAAACAGCATTGCACGGGTGGTACAATTATGTTGAACCAGCATTACACACTAGAGCAATTGCGTTAGCTTCTGTGTTACGATCAGAGAATCTTAATCAGGCTAATCAATCTACAATCAGAAATCCTAATGTTATAACGGTAAGAAATCAGAACAGACTACCAAATACTGCTACACAAACTGGTCTTAACTCTATTAATCCTAGCGGAGTATATCTAAATCGTAATCCTGTTAGTAAAACTTTCGGTTTTAATCCTAAAACTGGTCAAATAACATATTCATATAGATACGCTAGTCAACCTAATAATTCTATGCAGCGTATTACTAGATTATCTATTAATGATGATGTTCCATCGTCTGTAGTTAATGAAATTTTTATTCTAGGAAGAAAAAGAGGACCATTATTACAAGATACGGGAGCTAGTACCGGTAAGTCTAGAACTTTAAGTATTGAAATGCAAACTGATATTCCTAGAAGAATTGATCAGTTGAGTCCTTTATTCACAGGATGTCCTGCGCATAGTGGACATCCAGATTATAAGAGATTATTAGATTATGTTGATTTGATGAGACCAATATTACCAGCCAATTGGACACCAACATTGGTTTCAGAAGCTTTACAAGACCCGGCAAATAGAGGACAAGGGATAAGTATGCCACGAGGACAATTAAACGGAGAATTGTATATTACATCCGATACTGATAGTTGGGATCCTTTGACTGGTAGATTAGGGAAAACTGTAACGTGGAAATGGGATTAATTTAAAACTATAAGGAAAAATTATGTCAGGAATAAATTTTGATCCAGCAGATTTGCCATCAGATAAAGATAATGTATGTACTCCTTTTCCCATGCCAACTATGAGTGGCCTTCATGTTGGAGCACGAATAGCTGTTATTAATGCTGTTCCTGATGCTTCGTGTCAACCAAAAACTGATCCTGCTCCTACTCCAGTACCACAAGCCACTCCGGCCACTATAATACCCACACCGCATCCTCAATTAACACAAACCCGTAGGGCTCCCAGTCCGAATAGAACAGTTGCTAAACTAGAAAGACCACCATTAGATTGGAGAGTTAGCGGTCCTTTTCCTCAGACATTATTTTTAGGATGTAGCGTAGTTGACTTTAATTTGAGTCTTGGGTGGGGTAGTGGTGACGGTTCTACTTTAACTGTTACTCTAGTTAGAGACCCCATGCCAACGTTCTCTGTATCGGCTGAGAGCATAGCAGACAAAAGCTCTAGATATGCTGGCATGAATTATGGTGCTTTAAAAGCAGCAGCAGAAGGAGTAAGAGATACCGCTAATCATTACTACAACTCAATGAAGCCTCCAAAAGCATTAGTAGAAAGCTTACAACGAGCACTAGCAGCTTTACCAGTAAATTATACTGAAGCACAATACAGAGCTATTATGGAGGCTCATAGGTGGACAGCCCCAGCTGCTTTTACAGATGTTAATGGTGGACCTATTATTCCTGGTAAACTATATTACGAATTTAATACATCAACTAAGAGCTATGAGCAAAAGTACTGGCTTGGTCCAGATCCTGGTTTTATAGGAGACAAATTTAATAATAACTTTGATTATCAGCAATTAAATGGCTGGCCAATTAATATTATAGGAGCACCCGCAAGATTTGTTGTTGATGAATTTGTTTTTTGTGGAATTATTACTGATTGGAAAAAAAATATAAGCTCTGGAGGCACGCAATATACTGTTACCTTACAAACACCTGTAAATCTACTAAGAAATTCTAAATTAATATTAGGTCATTATGCCGGTAGTGTTTTTACAAAAAATACGGCTGTGCCTGTTATAGCCCCTCCACCAAGAGTAGAATACGATAATAGCATACCTTTAACACCATGGGAAACATACTATCAACAAGCATATCCATCGGCGTTTGCTTCATTTACAAAAACATACAAAGCATATATTTCTGGTCCAGTTAATATCACTGATACATATGTATCCAATCAAGCTGCTTATAACTACTTTGTTAATCAAAGCTGGAAAGGAGATATTAAGAATGACGGTAATTTACCTAATGTTATTAATATTTATGGATTTTTAGAAAGTTTAGGTCCAGGATTTTTCGGAGGCTCTAGACAAAACGAATTAGGAATCAAATATAATGTAATTACTGGTACCTTGGGAGCAATGCTTGGTTCTCCAAATTCCAATAGTCCGTTTAATCCTTTTGGTGCTTTGGTTGGAGTTAGCGCAGAACCTCCTTTCAAAAGACCCGATGCTGCGGGTTCAAACCACGAATGGACAGAAGTATTTAGTCTTAACGACAAACCAACGGTTCAAGATAAGATATCGGTACCAAATGCTAATGCTGCTCTTGGAAATGTTGCGGGAGCGGACACTCCCGCATTAAAGAACGCATCGGCCGTTTTTACTGAACAAACTTATCCGGGCGTAAAAAGCATTTGGGATTTTGGATTAATAGTACCAAAACTTTCTGTTGCTTCTAATACTTTCAAGCAATTATATTATTTAGATCTAACAGAATTACCGGTTATGCCGGATTTATTAAGATATGATTCTCATAGTACTCCAACAATTAGTATATCAGAATTTGTTGATGATGTGTGTGACAAAGGAGGGTGTGAATATTTTTGGGAGATGTTACATGTTTCTGGAAACACGTTTGGTATAATAGGAGATACAACAACATACAATATTCTAAAGTTAAGAACAGTTTCTAGAAAAACTCAGCCTCCAGAAACTGCTGTTGAAGAGTATCTAAGAGGCTTTATTGGAGCCAAAACACAACTAGACTATGGTAAAGAGTTTAATGCTGATGCTAGAACAAGAGTAATGCATATCGGAGGGAAACAAAAACGATTAATTCAAGTTAAGAATTTTCGTTTAGGAAAAACTCAGTCTGTGCATATATATTCTCCTATTACTCGACGTTTTATGATATTGGATGTAAAAGAAAAAAATAAGATTAGAATACCAAATGTTGGATCCACCAGACATCCTTTAAACTTAATTAGAGGAGCAGAAAATACTAATTTGAATGAAATTTCTACAGCTTTTTTTGCTAATGATATTAATTGGAATCAAACTGATTATGGATCAGGAGGGGGTGGTGGGGTAACAAATCCAACCGCGGCAACTAAACAAGCGGAAACTGATGATGAAAATCCTGGAGTTAGTAAACCTCAACCATCAAGAGGTAATCTAAAATTAAAATCTGCTAGAGAAAGAGGAAACAAGTTTCAAGTTACAGAATCTCCAATAACATTTTTAGGTAGCTATTTGCCAAGTGCAACTCTAGTTTTTAATAGATATAGAGATATCGTTGTTTATAAAACTAGAATGAATGCCAACGAAACAGCGGCACCAACCAAAAAAACATTTTCCTATACAATGCAAAAAACCATCGATAGTGCTTATAACAAAGTTGCAGGCTTCGCCGTCTCCGCTGCTCAATTGGGTCTTAATTCTGTTGCAAAATGGTTCGGTATGAAGACCGTCAACCTCACCTGGAAAAATAAAACGACAACACCGCAACAAACAAATGTCTATGGTCAAGGTGATACTTCAAATATAGGTGTTAATTCGGAAAAAAATAAAGACAATGTTAAATTAAAAATTACAACTATAAATAGATTTTTCCCATTAATGCATGATGTTATATGTCCATATTTTGGATCCTACAAATACCTACCTATTGATGGTTTTGCAAATTCTGCTAATAGTGCAGAATATATAAAAACACCAAGACCGGTATGGTATGATATGTGGACAAATCAAGTTTTAGTTGTTTTTGGCATAAATGATCTTCCAAGAACACGTATGACTTTACGAGGTACTTATGCTAATGGAACATCGTTTGTTGTTACAGAATCAGAAATACGAGCAGCCTTAAGAGGATTCGATGCATGGATAGCGTATCTTAGTGCAAGACTATATAAACCCGATATAGTACACATGATTAAAAAATTTTTATGTCCATCTGCTAGTACGGTACCAGTACCACCAACTGACCCACCGACACAAAGAGGTAGTGCCGCAGCAGATCCTAATAGAAGGGGAGACCCAGCTGCTGCTGATCAAGCAGCACAAGTGGATAACGATGGAGGATCAGGATCATCAGTACCATCTAGTACATCTATTTTTGATTTGGATAATCTTAATGAGTGTGATTTTTGTAAAATTTTTATGGCAATATTTAAGATGCCAAAAATTAATTTGATGAACGGTTCCGTTTTACAAGCCAACAATCCTATTAATCTTAAGGCTGGTTTGGCTGGGGCCCTTTATGATGACATGAGAATATTACATAGTTTTTTTGAAAATATTGGTAAAGAGTTTTATGGTAAACAATTTATGGTTAAATTACCAATGATTAGAACATATATAGATAGAAGCGTATATATTATAGATGATGGATTTAATGATTCTTTATTGTATAATACCGATATGAGAATCATGGAAGGAGACGGTAAAGTTTATTCTAACTATAAGATTAGTCCTCAAGGAGCCTGGGAAGAGGCCGGAAACATGATTGATGATCAGATGGTAATTGGAGGTTGGTATGCTAATATATTTCAGAATGAACAAGGATTACTTGGTCCTATTTTAGGGTTCTGGTCTAGTATGGGTTTTGATTATGAATCTTATTTTATTTGTAAATTACTAAAAGAAGGAAATGGTCAAAGAGTTGATCCAGAAAAGACAAAGGGTTCTTTATTTAAGATTGGAGACATGATTCATTCTCCAAGAGTATGTTTAGATAATGTTGCTGGTACAACTAACAATGATACTACGGATAACAGCTCCGTACAACCTGTTCCGGATCCAAGAACCCAACCATTAAGACATGGAACATAAGATCATGCAAAATAATGGAGAAATTAAATGACTAGAAGATTTGTATTCGAAGGTAATAGGTCAACACAGGCTCCAAATGCTAAAGATCCTCAACAAGCAGTAAATAGGAGTTGGAATTGTAGTGCTGAAGATTTCTTTTTTCCTATTCTGGATATGTCAAGCTATGATAATGGTACTGATAGAAATTATATTCAAATGCATGCGGCTAATTATGATCATGTGGACCCTCTTCATTCTGATGGTTATAGAATAGGAATAACAGAACTATCTTCAATAACAAATAATATTTATATCAAAAAAACATATGTTAAAGCAGGAATAGAGGAAGAGCTTGTTTATGATGATCCGGAAAATGTATTTTGTGGATTCGGTTTCCCTAGAGCTATTCTTAATATAGCTTCACCTATACCAATCAATGCTTCCACCTACTTAGGAACAGGCGATGCAAAGTCTCCATACAATAAAGTTTCAGCCGTATCTGCCGCAGAAGACTTTTCTATATTAGCATATATTAATAATGGTAATCTAAACACAGAATTACACGATGCGTTAGTCCAGCTTTTTTCTCATTATTATGGATTATGGTTAAAGAATGGTAACTTATCATTTATAGGAGCTAATGGAACAGCTGCCCCGGTTAATGGACCGGCTCAACCCACGTCTGCTACACAAGTTACTCCAGATGGAGGAGGTTTAACTCCAGACTCTACTACTTTTGGCAGTTTTGCTGATTTAAGAAAAAGCCCATTCAATAAAGAAATGGCTCCAAAAGCAGCCATGGCAGGATTCGCTGGTGTACCTGTTGAATCACAACAATTTGTATATGGTCCGTGGGTAAACTATCCGGATCTACAAAGACATAAAATTTTCCCACACTTAAATAATAATCAAAGAATATCAGCTATAGAAAATATGATAGGCGGTAGTCATGTGGAGGTGCAAAATGATTTTGTGCCAGAAAACTATGGTGGGATGTATTTATTGGATCAAGCAGCTTCGGAGCTTATCGAATCTGAGACTAGCTATCAACAAAGATTTGAAACAGGAAGTCTTAGCATACCTGGATTGCCCCTATTCTCTTTAGGAGACGAATTATCTATTCATGGATCATCTATAAATTATTATGTCCCATTAGATGCTCAATATATTGGTTATGGAGTTATGAGAAGAAAAGCCACGGTTAATACCGGGCCAAATATCACAAACATATCTGTTCAATTAAATAGATCTCCTGAAACAAGATATACTTTTAAAACATATTCTTCTAGACTAAATATTTTTAACAAGAAAAATGCCGATAATATGAGGCTTGCGGCGCAAAAACAACAAAAAGCCAGAAGAGATTTATTTACTCAGCTAAATAATGTTGAACACAAATTTAGTAAAAAACTTAGTATGTACTCTACTTTTAGAGACAAGTTTTATGCCAATATGAATGGGGAACAGAGCGCCACCAGTTCCGCTAGTCCTGTAGAAGTTTTGGTAGGCAATGTCTATGATTATGCTGGTAGAATTACCGGGTCTACAACAGGCGTTTATATTACTAAAAGGTCTAACGTAGGTTTATTTGATGCCAAAGAAGTACCTAGAGAAATGACCTCTAGTTATAGCTTAAAATCATTTATGAGTTTGGATGGTTTTTATTCTCCTGTGTCTTTCTTTCCGACAAAATGGGGTCATACAGTACCGTACTCTAAATTTGAAAAAAATAAATGTCCAATTTGTAACGGTACTAAGAAATATAAAGAAATACGCTTCCATCCCGGTGGAGCGACTCAAGGTGAAGTAGAATTATATTGTGATTATTGTGAAGAAACGCCTTTCTATAAAGCATCAAATAAAAAGTTAAAACCACCCAAGATACCCCCATTCATATTAGCCTCTGGTTTGAATGTAACTGTAAGAGAATCATCCGATGGCGCTGCACAGAATGCTGTTGTGTATGAATATGTTACCGATAAAAATTTAATTCAAAACCCCAAGAATTTTCTTAAAACATTAACTGGTGGAGATGGTTCTGGCATAGATTTAATAACACTAAATCCTATAATCGCAGTTAGTGGTACTTTTAGAAATAAAAATGCCAACCCTGATGATTTTTGTGGTCATTCGATAGAGGTTGTAGGAAGAGGATATGTTGCTCCCCAAAATTCGCTAAGGATAGTGGAAGATATAGTAGATGGAGCAGTAGTAGGAACAAATTTAACAGGTAATTCTAGAGTCCCTAGATTAGATACTGCTGCGAGTCAAGTTCTAAATAAGATAGTTCCCAAAGCATTTTTAGATATAGATTATGTATCTTACGATTTTAGAAATTTGATGGGCAATACTCCTATTAATAAAATACATGAATTAAATCAAAGATTTTTTAGTTTCAAAGGCCCTATGGTAATGCATGGTTGGGGTTATGATATCGATGGGTTTCCGGTGCCTAATGCTTCTGGCAATCCTATCAACAGCGGTCAATTTAAGCCACATCCGACTACCGGTGCTCTTTGGAGAACAAGAGCGTTGGATGTTATGGGTGCTAACGACATCAATAGTCCAGATTATGGAGATATTATTGTTGGACAAAATATGGAGTGGAAGGATGGTTTATGGTCTGAGCCTTATAGAGAAAAAGAATTTTTAGACGGTTGGGGACTAAAACAGAGCAATTGGCCTGTTGGACCGATAGATCTAAGGTGGGATGAATCCAGAAGAGTTTGGGTGGCACATTCTGATAAAACGTATGATAATGTTTATGTAACACTAGAAGAAGATCTAATATTAGAAAGAAATTCTAGACATACTTATCCAGCTAGAGGTTTCTTAGATGAAATAGATTTTGATAAAGAACCAATACCTCGCGGAACAAGAAGAGTTGTTTTCGTTAAAGATAGATCCGGATACACAGCACCAAGAGGAGCTAAACTATATTGTTCTTATGATACTAACAGTGGATTTTATCAACCTATAAGTAAACCCAATATAATTTGTTCTGGTATTATTAAACAAGGATTAAATGCTGATATTTTTGCTAATTACGCTGAACCAACAACGGGTATGATACAAGATGTTTCTAGAATTAGTGTTAAATTTACTAATAATTTAAATTTGGAATTAAAGCCCAACCATAGGGCCATGTTTATATACATGGACGGCGTGTGGAATTTAATGAATATAGGAAGACCATAATGAATAATCAAGAAAGAGAAGTTCTTAGTCCAGACTATTATGAGATTCTCACCAACCCAAACTCTAATGTGGTAGTAAATGATATTAGATTTATAAATAGTGTTTTATTGGTGATAGATTCAAAATATGAAGAATATAAAACTTCTCTTAAAAGAGCAATAGTTAATGAACAGGCTTATAGAGGTCTAGACCCTAAAATAGGCACAGAATTGTATAATGAACTATTATCTTTAATGGAAGAAAAAAAAGAAATTTTGAAAAAAGATATTATTGTATCTGGGCACTTGTCTAATATAAGTAATAAAACCAATATTAGAACAGCCGTATTTTTCTATAACAATCTCAAGTCTTCGGTTGCTCAACAGTTGGATTTGGCTTATTCATTAATTGTTAGTAGACTAAGGAACTTTTATTTAAGAGATATTAACGATGGATAGATTTGATACCGTTAGCGCATTTACAAATAATGCGGCAGGAGTTATAGATAGCGCTAATAATAATATTATTAGATCTTTTCCACCTTATGATACGGATATATATAACTCTTTAGAAATTCTAACCGCCCAAGTTCCACCTACTAGGATCAATGTTCCTCCACCAGTAGCTACTGTCGAACCTATAAGTTTTCTCAACAAAAAAACCAACACCAACGTAACAGAGTCTACGGTTTTATCAACAGAAAGCTCTAATTTTTGGTTTAAAGGTTTAAAAGCTGATCTAGACTGGGACAGGATAAGAGAAGATGATATAACATTAAACTATGATCTAAATAATTATATTACTCCTTTTAATCCTACTATTAGTGGTGTGTGGCGCCCATGTATTATGTATGTCGATCCTATAACTGGTGCCAAAAATACAAATATAGAGTTTTCTGATACTGGTAGCGATGAAGATTGTGAGGCCGGTTTAGGCTTAGAAAATTTCATCACCATATCTACTCCATTTTTTAAAAGCTGGACCATTGATCCGGGATTACAAGCTAAAATAGACTGGAAAATACCTAAAACACTAGGAACATGTAGTGTTATGGGTGTTCTATTTTGGTATAGACATTACGACATAGGAAGAGAAACGACAATCAAGCAAACTTTTAATATGCCGATGGGAGGATTTAACGAAACAAGAAATACTGCTATTTTACCAAAACAATTAGTAAGAATTGATGGTAAACTAATAGAGTTAAGGGAACAACACGAAGATCATACATATATTTCTCAAGCAAATAATACTAATATAATACCATTATATGGTTTGCATTCTGGTTTAAAAGAAGGAGACTATGTTCTTGTAATTCGCAACAATGCTTCTGGAAAAGTTTCTGAGGATGTATATAAGGTTACAGAGGGTTTATGGGTTTGTATGGGGCCAAAGAGATTTTTACCAGGAGTAGATATATATCTATCTGATGGTTTTTGTACTATTGAATATGATTCATATTATTTAATACAATCTATAAAGAGAGAGCCCAATACAGAAGAACCCGAGTCTATTTTTGAGTATTATCCAAAAACCCATCTTATAACCAACGATCTATCAAAATACAGAGGCTGTTTAACCAGTCTATTGAACTTAAGTAATAATACAACCCTAGAAAAGCTTATAGAAGCTGATGGATTAGGTACTACAGAAGAGAATTTACCTATTCATATTTATATGAACAAAGAAAAGAGAAACAAGTATGTCGGTTTAAAAAATTTAGCAAGAATTTTATCCACAGGGCCTTTGGTGGATATGGCTGCTATATACGCATACAATAAATTTTTAGACACTATAGATTTAAATGTATATAAAACTGGTAATTTTATTACTTTAAAAAATCAAATAGAAGATGTTTATGGTAGATTAACATTAAAGACCTTACCACCAATTATCAGTCCTATCAATAGTAGAATATACGATTTACCCGCAGGGGTTTTTGCTGATGATGATATTACAATCTCTATTAATAATGTAAATATTGCTAAAACACAATGGAAAAAAATAACTAATGTTCGAATAGAAATAGATAACGGTGTTATTTTTCAACCAGATAATAATACCATTTCTATTGTTAAAAACATATATGTTAATGATGATATAACATCAGCTATTTTTGATAAAGTATCTAGATCTTTATACAATAACATAGAACATAACGATGTTCAGTCTATACAAGATAATTTAAGAATTATTAAAACTAAAAAAGATTTAGCTTTAGCTTTAACTGTATTTGATAATGTTTCAAAAAACTTTTATTTACAGTTTAATTCTGGACAATCATTAAAAATGATGTCTTCTAAGACTATCTCGGTACCTCAAGTTTATCTTAAAATGGATTTTGAACATAAAAGAAGACTAGGTATTCAAACAGAGGAATTTTGGTATAAACAAAGAATTAATGTCGGAGGAACAGAAGTTTATACTAAATTAAAAGTACCAGACGATACCGAATTTGATCCTGGAGAAAATGAATCATTGGTTCTTTCTATTACCGATGATACTTTTACAACAGCAGCAGCTCCTGGGGGTGGATTAGCACAAGAAAAAATTATGATCTATGATTTTTTAGGTTTTGATGCTAATAAATCTGAATTGTACAATAGTACTCTTACTTCGATGTATGATGCTTTTGGGGTAAATCAGCAATTTTATAAGGTGATAGAATTACAAAAAACACTTAATAATTCTTTAAGAGACCCCTCAGAAACTTATAATTTGGGATTAATTAATGGAGAACCATACAGATTAACCAAAAGATTGAATAATTGGACATGGGATTTCGATAAAGCCTTACGAAGTAAACAGGAACTGATAGAGGATTTAAATAAAGATAATCCAGTATTTAAAAATAGTTTAAATTTATTAGATGATAGATTTTTAGAAGCTAACACTAATAATAAAACTATCTATCCAGATATTAAAGAAGTATATTTTCATCGTTTAGGGGGCGTGGTATTTCCAAATTTATTCCTATTTACAATAGGCAAGAGTCTTTATTGGAATTATAGAACTGGTCCAGTGCCAATTCAAAATGCTCAATACTTTGTTGAAAAATTGCCAGGCCCCAATATTACAAGACCAAACAAGGTGCTCATTGAGTTTGAATGTAATGAATTTTTGCATGTTAGGCTGTATGATATAGAGATAGAAAATTTACGTATAGACACGTATGAATCCTCCGGCTTTAGACCCTTTCCAAATAAAGTACCAATAAGGTCGGATGAAACCAGGGTATACGACCAGGTTATAGGATACGAATTTAATGAGGAAATACATCTGCTAACTACTCAATTCTCTCCACCGATTGTGGCCTACGGAGCCCACAGAAAAGAAGATGTAGAAAGCCTAGGAGTAACAATATTAAACCATCCCAAACCTATTCAAAAAAACCCAATAACACAACTTTACGAAGTTCTACCAGAAAACACCCTACCATTTACTGCAAAAAACTCCAAATACTTGACAGAAAATACTGTTCAAAGAACTCTGGCTTTTCAAGAAGCAGGAGCAGGATCTTTAAGGGATAAGTCTTCGGTTAAATGTTTCTTATCTCCACAATATTTTTACAATGAAGTGGTATTCCGTAAAGGATTTTTTCATCCAAATCAAGGCTGGATAGATAATAAATTTTTGATTGGCAGTAATGCTTCATTAAAAAATAAAACCCCTGTTATAGGTAGTGGAATTTCTAATTGTCTAACATATGGTTCATATGGAAAAAGGTTCTACCCCGAGTTGGTTACAGGTGCTACAGCAGACGCTATGAAAGAGTGTAAACCTAAACCATTAAAAGGTAAAGACTATCTAGTAATACTAGATCCTATGAAAGAATACGACGCTGATCAGTTAAAAAGATTCAGAGTATTTCCTAATATTATAACAACTAATATTAATAATGATGTATCTTTTATATCATTAATATCAGCTAAATTATCGTTTTTAAATCATCCTTTTCCTAAAGATTTAAGAATAGCGTTATTTGATCCTAGAGAATATAGATTTATAGCAGGAAATATAGTCGATAAAACTATAGCTTATGATCTTCATACCAGACAATGCCAAGAGCCGCCTCCACCAGAAGCTGAAATTAAAAAACTATTGGAATTGCGAATTAAAGAGAATAACAGCTGGATGGGTCCATTATCTATGCAGGCAAGAACATCACCAAGAAATTTATTATTTAATAATAGCTTATTAAACTATCAAAAAAACTTTCATTTAACATTTAATAATTATGGAAGAGATTTAAAGTATGCCGTAAGTAATGATATTGTATTACCAGAAGACAGTTTGGATTATTATATAGGTTCTAGCGGTATTATAAGAGGATTTGGAGAATTTAGCACAGACAGCGAGGCTGTATCTCCTGATTCAGACAATACTTGGGGTTTGCAAATATCTGATATGGGCGGACTAGATACCGGTTCAACCTGTTTTCAACTTCAGGTTTGTACGGGTTGTCCTGTTCCTAATTATGATACTATGGGTGGCACCACAGGTACCGCTATTACTCCTTATAATTTATTAGCTTATAATGCTAGAGCTTTTGATTTTCCTCAAAATCCGGAAGCATATCCAAGTGGTTATTGTTTTATAGCGGACTTTACTAATAAAAAACACCTAATCCCTCCTATTAATATAGATGCTCCATATAATTCTCAGGTAACTGAATTTGGAGATTTTCCTTGTCAAGAGCAACCAGATCCACCCGGTCCTAGAGAGTTTATCAAACCCATAATACCTCCAGAACCAGTATTTATACCTCCTATACATTTTCCATTAGTAGGTTTACTTACTCATATTAGTATTATGAATCAGATGATGGCCATGGGTTATGATATGCCGTACGGGGCTTTTGGAGGCGTATGGACACCAAATCCATTTACTGATAACGTGTCTATCAAAGCTAAAAATAGAGCATATTTAGCTAATAAGGGCTATCTTCAAGTAGAAGGCACCACAGCCTCATTTCTAAGAGGTTATGGTTATATGAAGGGCTTGTCTTTGTCTAAAGATTATAAATATGGAATACCCAATAAAGTAGAAGTAGATGTAAAATATAGAAATTGTTTATGGTATACTATTGAAGCTGATATTTTTAAGTATACAGAACAGTGCTCACCAGTATTAGAAAATACTAAGTTTAAATATTTAGTGTACAAAGGCTACGAAAATTATCCCAGTTTTGATTTTCAATTCAGACTATCTAAAGATAGGTTTGGAGTAGAATATGCTGCTATAGATGGGGCAAGAGCTTTTTATTCATTTACAAGAAATGAGCCTGTTAGATTAGTATATACTGTTCTAAGAGCCCAGAATCAGAATGGAACGACTGTATATTCTCCAATTAAATTAAGCGGAGTGTTTAATATAGGAAATATTATTGTTCCTCCTCTAAAAAATCCTCAATATGTTCCTAGTGTTATAGATAATAGTTTTTTTAATGAGATAAACGATAGAGCTAGTAATGCCCCATTGGTTTTAACAGACGGGGATTTGGATAGACAGTTATTACCTGGCACTACCACTCATTTATATTTAGGAACAAATCTATTGTCAGGACAAGATAAATTTGTAAGTGGTCATATTGAAAAAATAAATAATAATACGGTGATGTTATACAACTCAACATATACAGAAAATGATCCACTTGTGGCTTTCGGAAAATGGCGAAATACCGATAGTTTAAACATGGGTAATTTGATATCTACATACATAAAAGACCAATTGTTCTCGGAGGGTTCATATGGCTGGGGATCTGACAAAAATAATCCTCAAATACACCCAATAGTAAAAACGCCAGACCTACTAGGACTACATAATTTTGATTATCATTTTGGTAAAGCTGATTATTGTGGTAGAATTAAAATAATTAACAATAATAATATTAATAAAATTGTTAGATTCAAATATGATCCTAGAATTAAATATTCTAACATGCCACCAAATCCATATGCTCAGTCTGTTAATAATGAATATATTAGATATACTGGCTATCCAACAGATATTAGGGATATTAAAAATAGAATTTATGCTCATAATATCTTTAGTATTACAGACGCAAATAGAAAGTTATTTGATTTTGAGCTCGGTTCTTCTAAATATGAAAAGTATTATTTAGATAAAAATATAGCAAAATATTATTTGCCATATTATGATTTAACTTTAGATCCAGCATTATTGTCTGGGGTCTGGAATAATGATAATCCGTCTGGAGATATTGTTGTAGTACCAAGCGGTCAGGTTTTACCAAAAGTAGGAACAGCAGGAAGATATTATAAACAAGAAATTATACCTAATGAAACATATATAATATATAGATGGAATAATAAAGAAAGAATTTATGAAGATGTTAACAATCTAAGAACTGCCGATAAGGACTTTTTATTAGAGTCTACTACATTATCTAGTGGAGTGATACAATTTGAGAATATTTTTTCAAAAGTAAAACTTGGACCAAGCAATATTTTCTCTAGAGCGACAGGATCAAATGCTCCGACATCAACAGAAGAAGCATCAGAAGGAGGCGCTGTAGCCAGAAATAATATTCTGAATTATAACGATAATTATTATTGGATTTCTATACCTATGGATGCTAGTGGAGCACTAGCTTCTAGTTCTAAGATACCATATTCTATTAAGCAGGGGTGTGATTATCTTGGCGCTAATTGGGCTTCTTTAGCTTGTCAAAACGTATGTAATACTCAGATGGTCGGGCCGTTAACCCCAGAAGATGCTGCTGCTGGAACAACATCCTCGTCACAAAATTTATCTGTTTTCTATTTGGAGTCTGGTAATCAAAAATGTCCACAAGTAAATTATGAATTAAGAGAGACTACTCAAAATTTTTATATGGGCTGTGGGGAGTTTAAGAATGATTCTATTGTCAGACTTGATTTGGCTTTTAGATATTATGTTCCCGAAGCCGCACACGGTTTTATATCAGCAAGGGAGCTTTTAGGAAATAGCGAAGAGATTAGAGTAAGATTTAAATATATACCTAGAAAAATACAAACAGATTTTACAATAACGCTTGGTCAAAATGCTGTCAATCAAAGTCAATTATATTTCTGGGAATGCCATGAAACAAATCCTAAAAATCTTTATAATGAAAGAACTAGAATTAATAAGACTCCTCCATTTTATCAAGTGCTTAATGAGATGATATTTAGAGCTTGGTTTGGAGAGAGACAGAAGATATCAACTCAAGATACCTTTGGAGTTGACACATTTGTAACACAAAATCATTATAAGTGGGTGCCGTATGAGTATGATAATTCTGGATTCTTTGATAGAGAAAGATCTGCCCTATGAATATTTATGATTTTACGTGTGACTTTGTTAGAGTCGATCACAATGAATATAGATGCAATACGTGCGGAATACTTATATCTTATAGTGGATTAGAGAAACCCATAATGATATGTCCTAAAAAAATGAGTTTAAATAATCCAGAAAATTATGGTATTAGAGTCTCTGAAGTCGAGGTACAAGATAAAAAAGTAGAAACACCACTACAACCTCCTTCTCTAATGGAAAAAGTTCTTAACTTTACTAAATCTGCCACTAAACACGCTTTGGCTGGTAGTCCCAAATGTACAGATGAACAAATACATTATAGATACAATATATGTACTCAGTGTGAGTTTTTCAAAAATAATACATGCACTAAATGTGGATGTAATCTAGTTAGAGAAAAAATCTATATGAATAAACTAGCTTGGGCAGATCAATCTTGTCCTGTTGGGAAATGGGGGCCGGTAGACCCAACTAGCTAATTGAGAAACTTAGGATTCTGCCTAATAATAGCGGGTTGTAGCCAATACGAATTAATTTGTGGATTATTTTTTAACCAAAAATTATATTCCCAATCTATCGGATAAGATATTTTATATATTTCTGCTTCTTTTAAAAATTTTTCTGCTACGGAATTCTTTAATAGAACACAGTCAGCATATCGAGATTCTGACACTTTGAAAAATCTAGTATCACACTTATAATTTAATGAACTACTAGGATCCTCTCCCGTAATGTTTCTATATGTGCAGTTTAGATCTCTCTTTCCGGATGAAACCCATAATATGTCCGAGTCTTGAGGTTTATCGTTAAATATCAGTTCTAAATTATTAGCAAAATTATTTTTATCATCTATAAGTATATCATCTTCACAAATCATAGACCAGTTGTTTGGATCTTTTTTTGATACTATCTTAAAAGATTCTAAATGATTTAAGACAACAGCAAAAGCCCTAGTAGAAAAGTATTCTTTATATGATAGCTTATATACTGGGTTTCTATTAAATGGAGGTAAACCATAATAACTATAGAAAAGATTATTATCTATATTGGATTCATTATATTTGTAAGTATAGCAAATACTCCCACAAATACCTTGTATAATAGATATTTGTTCCAAAAGGTCCTGAAATCTCACAGAACCCTTATCTGCTATGAAACAAACATGATCCAACAAAAAAGACATTTTACTTAGCGTCTTTTTCTTTACTCCATTTGTGCCATCCTCTATTCGGTAGATAATTACCTTCATCATCTTTGCGCTTAGGAAATAATGTGCCGCCTTTTTTGTGTTGACCGAAAGCCAATACAGCACCACAATCTGCGCATCTTAGTTCGAAGTAATCATTACCATCAACATTTCTCACAACGAATCTCAGATTATGGCTTTTACATAATCCACAAGATTCTTCACCGAAGATTTCTTGTATCGCTGCTAATTCCTTAAATACTTCTTTTTGTCCAGCTCCTTCAAGCTCGAACTCTAATCTATCACCAACTTTATACCTTAATTTCATAGTTATCTCCAGTTTGCGTCATAGCCCATAATATCAGTAGGTATATCATTCAAATTTTGTTGTAATTTTGATAGTTCTCTCAATACCACAACAGCGTTTTCATGAGATATTTCATAAATATTCGAATGTTCTATGCCAAGATTTGACAATAGACCCTTCACATTTATATTAACTCTTTTTGAGATAACGTCAATGAAATTAATTTGATTAGGACTAATTTTACTAACATTTAACCCATCCGGATGATCCTCTATTTCTTTTGCTACCTCTTCCGCTGCTACAACCTTTCTTAATCTTAACCCTCTGCGTAAAGCCCTACCCTCCGCTCGGGTTTCTGCAACAGCGACCGGATGGTTACGGTATATCTTGTCACAGTTACCCCAATAAACGTCCGCAGCGCCCTCTACAACCAATGTATTTAAATTATTGGGGTCCGAGGACTCAGGATTTAAACGATAGGTTATGGAGTGTACCACGGTAGCTCTTTTTTCGTTTTCTGGTGAAGGAGATTGGGCCACTTGGGTAGTAGAAGCCAAAACTCTACAATTAAGAGCAATTTCAAATACTCTTCTTAATCCGTCTGTTGTGGGATTCCCACTAATCTTTTCGTCATCGGTCAAAAGACTAAGAACATGGTCCGTCCATTCAATATCATGAATAGTAACGGGTCTTTTTACTACCACATCCCCGCTCTCCGTCGATGCCGCCTGTACAACCTCTTCTTTACTAACACTGTCCTTTTTCTTACTCATTATTCATCCTCTATATTAATTGATCTTTTACTAGGGTCCGGAAAATTTTTCTTTATGTTCTTAAGGGTTTCTTCTAATTTAGTATAGATTAATTCAGCTCTAGTTGGAGAAAAATCCTTGAGCTGTTTTATTCTAATCAAGGCCAAACCTTTACCTAATATTAGTCCTGTTTTTTTATTATCATACTTGATATTCTTTTTTAGAGATTCATCACCCCATACAGGAACAAAATGAGAAGGTCCATCAACCTCTATTGCTGTATTTATGGTAGGTAGAAACAGGTCTATTTGCAACTTGGTATTTAGTAGCATTTGCTCCTTATGAAAATCCACCTTCCAACCATTCTCCAAGAGTTTATTCAGTAGATACTTCTCTAGCTTTGATCCTGTTTTACTAGATTGTCTTACTGCTTCTTGGGCGCTGTGTTTCATATTTTCTTTTTCATCTTCCGACAGTTTGTTCCAATTGTCTTTTGCTTTTTGTTTTATTTGGGCTAACTCGTTTTCTGATAAATTTTGCCAATGGTTCATTATGGACATGCCTATTTTTGTTTTAACTGAGGCATCTCTGGTTTTACCTTTGGTTGGATGTTTATGCTTTCCTTTTTGTAAAGCGTTCTTTTGAGCAGAGCTTTTATCTCTTATTGGTATTTTAAATTTTTGTGCGTCTCTTCTAATTTTATTAGCATAAGTACCACAGTTTTGAGCAATGTCTGCAAAGCTTAATTGTTTGGTCACATAAAGATCTTGAATTATCTTTTTTTTATCGGTATCTGTTAATTTGTTATAGTTTTGCATATTCCATTACTTTCTGATAATTTGATGGCTCGACAACCTCCGGTTTCTTCCAACACAAAGAATATAATTCTTGATCCTCTTGGTTAGGAATCATTAAAACATCGCAAGATTCTTCGTATAAAGCCTTCAGGTCTGTATAGTTAATACTTTTGTTCATTACTAACCACTCGGGCCTTAAGGCGTAGAAAATTTTCTTACAAATACAATGTTTTAGAAAAAGCATATTTTTTAGATTAAAAGCAATAATTGGGGATGTAAAAAACTTTGCTTCATTAATGTGTAATGTCGAGAATTTGTTTAATGATTCATCTTGTCTGTTGTATACGGAATTAAATAGTATCATATCAGTATATGGATATTTTGTTGCTAAACTATTTATATAGTTAACAATAAAATTAGATTCTGTACTATTATCAATTTCTATAGATAGAAAACCAATCGATTGTTTCATAATATATGCTTTTGTATAAAATTTTTATAAGAGTTTTTGACTATATCATTAATTTGTAATTTAGATTTATCCACAGACGATATGACATCCTCTGTTATTTCTTTTGTTTTTTTCAAAAAGCTATTATTTTCTAAAGCTATTGTTTGTTTATCTAGTATAAGAGCATATAAAAGATAATTTAAATTAGTATCAATATATAGTTTGCAACTATCTATCATCCTTACCATCGTCTCATCATCCACAAAACCTAAGTTTTGAGAGACATTAATAGTAGAACTATTAAAAAGTTTAATTTTAAGTTTACTATTAGGATATAAGATCTTTTCTAAAGATTCCTGTAGTTTCTCTATATCAGATATATCTGCTAAAATATCTTCTGTCTCTATTCTATTATCTGGTAATTTTACACTATTAATTAGTTGTTCGCTATACATAGCATTAGCCTTGATAGTGTTTTTCTGTTTGATTTGAGATTGTTTGGATGTTGCCAAATCTTCTCTAATTATACATCTGATCATAGAAGAGGCATCATTGTATAGTTGTAAGTTAAATTTATCGAAGTATAAATAAATTTTGGTATATTTGTTAAATTTTTGAATAAAGTCTATAATTTCTTTATTGATCATTGAAGACTGAAATAAATAACCCGATATATCTTTTTTATGCATATGATACTGATCGAATAATTTTCCTGGAACTATAGCCATTGGCTGTTCGATCAAGGACATATCATATATAAAATGCTTAGTAAAAATATTGCTTGTTGACTGTAATAAGAACATATTATTTAACTAATTTGTGTTTTTGGTTTTTAATATAGTAGACTTTACTATCAATTGGTATGAATTTGGTATTGCATTCTTTTAAGGAATAGTTGATAATTTCGAATATATTTGAATTCTTATGTAATTTTGAAAGGGTCTGTATTTTTGTTTTATATTTTGGACAAATCGATAGCATATTAATCCATTTAGGATTTAGATCATAAAACATATACTCTACATTTGTATCATGTACAGTACATCCTATATCAAATTCTTTGTTAGACTTGTTGGTAAATATAATGTTATTATCTAAACTTAAGTTCTCTGCAAATGAAAATGGTTTTTGTAACAAAACACCAGAATCCATTATAAGAGTTGGCAGATCATTGTCTATTTGTTGTAATCCTAGCATCATAGCGTATGACTGATTCCATTTTTTATATTCTGTATTATCTACTATAATAGTGTTTTTATGCTTTTTAGAAATGTCCAATTTTTTTATTAGTCTTTCTTTATCAAAACCAACAACGATAACTATTCTTGATTCTTTGTCAATATTAGAGCTTGTTTGTTCTAATTGATGATTAATAACTATGTCTGTTTTATTATGCAGTTTGATTTTAAGAAGGGCTTTGGGCCCAAAAGATTTCATGCCTTTGGTTTGTTCATGATGTAATAAAACCAAATTATACTTCATATATTTTTCGGTCTAAAGCTTTGATTTTACTCAATATATCACAATCTCTATTTTTTTCATTAGAATTATAAATAGATACTGCTGTACAGAAAATATCATATGGATTATTAGAGCTGATAGCTCCGAATAGATCTGATGAATATTTAGAATTTGTAATGATTTCATTAGCTTGATTAATAAAGTTATTATTTAGTAGCTTAGGAGATTTGGAAATAATTAAATGAGATGTGTGACTTTGATTATAGTTTGTATCTAAAATTGTGTCTACAATTTCGCCGTCGCTTATTTCGGACCTAACAATACTATGCACTTTCCATCTATATGGCGTTTTTTTAGGTTCTAAATATTTGACTAAATTATTGAGCCCATAAAGATAGTTAGGTTTATAAACTATAGATAAATAATTTACATCTTGTAATGACAATAACTGTTCTAGTATATTTTCATTAAAGAATTCTAGAAAAACTATACAATAATAAGATATCTTGTTATTCATTACTGACGCTCTTAACAATTTCTAGTTTAATTAAATATTCATCATATACTAAATGCTTAATATAAAAACCCACATTAGTTATGATTGATATCATTGATGTTTCGTTCAAAAGGTTCCTTCTACCTTTAAATATTAATTCATTTAGTTTCTGTTCATTAATTTTATTGAAATTATAGTCATTGATAATAGACTCTAAATGATTAAACTGTATAAAGCATGAGCCCCCATAGGCGGTTTTATCAAAAAGCAGAGACAATAAGCTAGAGACATCCTCAAAATCAATATAATTAATCTCTTGAAAAATTATACTTTCACATGTACCATTGGTTAATTCCTGAGCCTCTTGTATAGATAACTGATATTCCTCTTTATTACTAGGTTCTGCTATATAAATATGTATGTTGCTCATAATGCTAGTCCTCTATTATTAATATTTTCTAGTATACTGTCTATATCCGAAGCCCCTTCTTCTGCAAAACCTATTTTAGGTAAACTCGTTGTGTTATTAGTGAAATGTGTAATTTTTGATACCATTTCATCAAAATCACGATAAACATAATCTTGTTTGCCTTGATGGTCTTTGTTATAAATTAATGCTGGGGTTCCACAATTAATTGAGTAAATAATATTGTATATATTAGTTGGATTTAATTCAATAATAATCTTAGACGTTTCGAATATATTTATTAATGTATTAGATGAAAAATTATTACGACAAATATTTACTTTTAGATTCAAATTTTTAAGTCTATTTACTATAGATGTTGTTTGCTTAATATCTTGACCACCTAAAAAGATAGATACATCTACTGTTTTTCCCTTATTTTGTATCCTGTTTTCTAAATCGTCTTGAACAGTGAAGGGTAGGTAGAAGATTCGATTAATATCTAAATCTAAAGATAATGCTATATCATATAATGCTTTATTAGCTATTAGCATAATATATGGATAATTACCCAAAATATTGCTTTCTAAATCTATCAGATCCTCCTTGGTGTGGATAAGATATATTAGCGGTATATGTGACGTTAGCGTTGCTTCTATGTTTTTATTAACATTGCTACACATCTGAAAATTATATGGCACAACCAATCTTGTATTTAGTAATTCTTCAAGACTATAACTATCAATTAGATTGATGGCTTTATCTACTATTACTTTGTTAGATATGAAAAACTTTTCTGTTTTTTGGGCAACACTGTGTCTGATAAAATGATCAAAACAGCTACCATGAGGTCTATAAAGAATACGATATAAACTAGTGTTTGTTAATCTTTGTATAGTATTGCCTACATTATCTCCAAAGAACATATCTTCTCTCCTATAGCTTGATAAGTAAAAGCCTCAGTTGTTTCTCTGGCTTTTTGTTTCTTAGATAGCATTAGATCTCGATTGCTTAGTAGATCAAGTCTAGCTTTTCTAAGAACTTGTACTATATCGTATATTGTTGGATGCATCCACGTCTCATTACTGCTATATGTATCAAGAGTAGCGGAACCATCATCACTTAAACAGATTTCTGGTTTTGCAGGAATGATGTATCCGTTTGCGTCATTAACAAAAGAGACCGGTCCGGTATTTTCTACAACTATCGGAACATTACCAAATCTCATACCTTCTGCTAATGGTATACAGAAAGCTTCTCCCTGAGAAGGACAAATAAAAATATCTGATACATTATGAAGATTTAGTAGCTCTTCTCTTGGTAGCCTTTTATTAAGAAATACTATGTTATGATTTAATGAACCGTGTTTTAAAGAATCAAAACGTTCTTTAAGAGTAGTATTTAATTGCTCTATATTAGCAGAGCTGGATGTTTTGATAAACAATACCGTTTTATCACTGGACTTAAAAGCTAGTGAAAATGCTATCATAAGATCAATAATATTTTTTCTTGGAACAAATTCACCTATAAAATAGAACTTAACATAATTAGCGTATTTATTCCTTGGTAATTCATGATTTTTCTGTATATAGTTATCTATCTCTTGAGTATCTATAGGCTCTAAAATATTTTGTATGTTTGTGATTACCCCAGCTTTTTGCAGAGTTGTTTTTTCTACTGTGCTTGGTACCAGTATGTGGTTGAATTTATTTAATATGTGTTTGTTTTTTGTATGCTGTAAATTTTGTGTTTCAAGTACTGTTATGGCTATATTATTTGTATTATTATTATACCATAAAGACTCTGGTAAACCCTTTTGAATAATTGTATCAAACTTGTCTATGTTTGCGTTTTCAAAACTAGATAAATGAGATAATTCGTCTTTTTGTTTTGTTTTTAGCGATTCCCATACTTGTCCAGTAAAATAAACAGGGGCGATTTTTAGACTATATCCAAGCTTTTCTTTAGCATAAATTATACTTTGTAGATAATTATACGCTGCTTGTCCCCACCCGTCTTTTTGTCTATATGGAGCTATATAGAGTATATTCTTCATTTTTTGTTATTAATTTGGATTAACTTTTGTTTTTTATTGAGTCTAGAGTGGGCATAAACTAAATAATCTTCTGTATTGGCTTTAACAGATTCGTTCATTAACTGATAGCCAACATTATTGGCTTTAATATAATCATTCAGAAGACTAATGTAGTTATTGATATTATAAGGCTTTATTTCTCCTCCGTCAACAACAAAACCATAATCAATATGCTTCAACATATATAAATTTAAATGATCATAAAAACCGGAAGGGTTTCTTAAGTTGTTATCAAAAATATATGATAATAGCTCATAATTATTATTGAATTTTGGTAAATTGTCTTTATCTATTGGTTTCATAATATGAAGTTTATGATTCCACGTTTTTTTATTTGGCTGTGCTAAGATATGATCAAATACTGTTTCCCATTTTTTAGCAACAATATCCCAATTGTAAAATTCCTCAACCAATCTTCTTGTTTCAAACCCTCTTTTTTGTCTTACTGGAGTTGGTAGAACTAGAAACTGTTGTAGTATTTGAATTAAATGATTATTGTCTGGATATGCTCTATATGCTTCTGTTTCCATTTCCTTGAAGTATCTTTCAACTCTAATCGGATAGCCATTTAATTTTCTTACAATGTCTGACATGGCACTATAATCTACAGAAGCTACCGGCACTCCGCAGGCAGCAGCTTCGACTTGAGGCATACCAAAACCCTCACAAATAGCATACTGTACATAAATATCGAAAGTATTATATATAACAGATAATTGATCGTTAGATACGCCATTATTGGAAGAAGGAAATCTACAAGCTTCGGCTTTGCAAAATGGACAATGTTTAATAGCATGAGTAAATGTGGATGCGTGTGTTCTATCGCAAGATTTACAGTGATATGTAAACAATACCTTATTTGATATAGAATTTTCTTTTAGTAATGCTGGTATATCCCAGCCCATATCAGGATAGGATGTGTGCAAATATAGATATAAATTTTCTCCTATATCATTTTCTTCTGTCTGATATCTATTAAGCAGATCTCTGAATGCTTTGAATAAGTCTGGTAGTAGTTTTCTTTTTTGGTTTCTCATTACAGAACCCACTAGAGTAAAAGATTCTGGTATCCCTAGCGACTCCTTACATTTGGTTTTATTTAGAGGTCTAAAAACATCCAGATCTACTCCTGGAGAAGCTTCTCCAACATAATTAATATGAGTATTGGATTGATCTTTTAAGACAGTACCAGCCCACTCAGAATAGCCAAGAACAGCATCGGCTTGACCATATATATCGATCCATCCTTCTTGTTGAGGAGCAGAATCAACAGTTGGCATTACAACCCAATTATAGCAGGGCCTGAATATGGACTTTGATTGATAAGAATTCATCCAGAAATCTCTAATATCAAAAACTATATCTGGTTTAAAATCAAATACAACCCTGTCGAACCTCCACTTTCCGAATACATTATCAGCAGCCGATGCGTATTCCTTATATCTTTTGTCAGAAGGTGTTACTGCATTTGGATAGAATAACCATGGCACCGAGGACTCTCTTTCGTCACCCATCATTCCATAAGATGCGAATTCTGCTATCTCGTATTTATTGGTCTTATACAGTCTCGATAGCACCTCTTTACTATAAGTACTGTATCCTGTTTGAAGATAAGAAGCCTCAGAGCACATCAGGATTTTGGGTTTATTCATAATTGTACCTTTAGGATACTAAAAAGGCTGCATGGTTAGTGCAGCCATCTTAGCATTCGGACTACTATTCCTTGATCAGAAGGCCACAGATTCGGTGGATGCGTTCTGAGTGGTCTTGTTAACCTTAGCAATCTTAGAAAAATTATTAACTCTAACCTTAAGAGTGCTATGCTTAACCCCGTCCTTTTCCCACGAGTCATTTCTAATAGAACCCTCGACAAATACCAAATCGCCCTTCTTGAAAGAAGAAGCGATAAGCTGGGCTCCACTATCCCATGCTTCGCAGTTGATGAAAGACGTAATCTTATCCTTCGTTCCATCAGACTTTACAAAGTCACGAGATACAGCCACGGTAAAATTAACTACCGATGTCTCCCTGTCTGTTCCGCCATTGATAGTTCTTAACTCTGGATCCCTAGCTAGATTGCCGCGTAAAATCACAATATTCATTTAAAATCTCCTTGAAGTAGTAAACCAAAACCAAACCGCTGTCTTATAGTATGCGACGGGCCGAGAATGTCAAGAACTCGGCATCACGCATCTTTCTATGATAAAACTGTTATCGCTCTTACTGGATTTTGTACCAGAAAAAACCAAAACAGCTTCGTCTGTGAGAAAATTTTTATATTTTTGATATTGTTCAGGGAATAATACTGCCGACTTTATTGTTCCTGTACTATCCCCTAGTTCTAAAAAAGCCATATCCATTCCTGGATTCTGTCCCTTTTTGGTTTTTATAACACTAATTCTCTGTATTTCTGCTATAACTGATAGCTTTTTCTTTGCTATCTGATGTTTATATTCTTGACAGGATATTGTATTGATTTCGCTATAATAAGCATCAGATTTATTACAAGTTATAGATACTCCAAATAGATATGTTTCGTTCTCTGCAATCCATTGTAGATTATCCATTAATGAATATGGAGGATTTTTTAAATTATTAATATGGTTATGAAAGATTTCTTTTCTATTTTTTGTTAGTTTATAGTTAAGATAGACATGCTCCATAATACCTAAAAAAGTGTTAAATTTATTCAGGTCTAGCGTATGGATGTACTCTTTCTCTTTCTTAGTCAAATTACTTAGAACATCTAAGCAAAAACATAATTCCTTTCTAGACTTTTTATATATGTTTAATGCCCCAGATGTCACGATAGCTTTTGCTGCATTAATATTTATATTGGAAAGTATCAATATCAATAATTTCCAAACATTGTCTTTCTTATAATTAAAATTATTTTCATTTATTAAAAGGATTAACTTGTCATATACCGATTCGCCAACACCCTTAATATTTGTGAAACCAAAAACTATTGTGTCTTCAAATAATTCAAATTCTTTATTTAGTTTAACAATCGATGGACCTGAAACATTTATGCCCATCTCTATAGCATTGTTAACAAGTTCTTTTACTTCTTCTTGTGGATTGATTTTATCCTTAGAGAATCTAAGATAAGATGTAAAAAAAACTAATGGATTATGAGCTTTATAATAAGCCGATAAATAACCATTGATAGCATAACTTACAGCATGTGATTTATTAAATGAGTATCTCTGTGATTTTTCAATCCAGCTAAAAATTTGTTCGGCTTCTGATTCTTTAACCATACCTAGTTTTTTGGCTCCTAATAAAAACTTACCTTTAACTTTTGCCATAAGCTGGGTGTTTTTCTTTCCGATACTTTTTCTTAGTTCGTCGGCTTCTTGTAGGTTAAAGCCTGCTATTTTTTGTGCTATTTGCATTGCCTGCTCTTGATAAACCATTTCTCCATATGTACTCTCTAATATAGATTCTAGAGATGTATGAAAATAATCAATAGATTCCTGTCCGTTTTTCTTATCTATAAAATGCTGACTCACTGTTTTACCATCTCTGACAGCTTCCAAGCATCCCGGCCTCATAATAGAGATCAAAGCCGCCAACTCTTCTATATTAGAAGGTTTAAGTTTCTTAGACATAGATTGACCAAGCCTAGATTCTAATTGGAAACATCCTTTTGTGTTACCTTCGGATAAAAGAGCCCAGGTTTTTGGACAATTAGTATCTATACTATCTAGCTTCAGCATAATTTAAAAAAGCGTCCTTAAACTTAACTTTTTGAGATAAATTCCTATGTAATTTTAAAAATCGACATAATATTCCAGCACAATCTTTAACATCTTTTAGGGCATCGTGAGCCCCATCTTTTGAAATACCCAAATAATCCCTCATATTATCTAAACTTAGACTTTTGACCTCTGAGATATTTTCAAACCAATAAAATACTAAATTCATAATATCCAAAACGTCTCTAGGATAAAAAATAGAAGACGTATTTTCTTTATTGACATAACCGAATTGCTTACTATATCTATCCACAATTTTAAGATCGAACCTATGTATATTATACCCGGCTGCTATAGGTGCTGTAAATTGGCTTTTTTTACCACTATTACTATAGTGATACATCAATAGGTAACTGTTGAATGCTTGCCAAGCCTGTTGCTGGGATACACTATTTTTCCATGAGTTAAGTATTTCCTCAGAAGAACATCCTCTGACCCTAGAATGAAAATCTAATATATCGCTGGAGCTATAATCATGATCAGGGTCTTTTTCTAATAGATCGGGTTTAACTGATATGTTAAATTCAGAATCCTTTACCACCTCTAATGTATAGGGATCAATAATAATAGCAGCTATCTGTACAGGACTACAAACAGTGGGATCCGAACCATCTGTTTCAAAATCAAAAACGCAAATTTTATTTTTCATGTTACTAATGGAGCTGGTACGCTCTGTAGTTTCTCCGTAATAGAGGCTATAGAATTAAAATATATGAATGGCATAGCTTGGTAGGAAGCGTCTTTACCAAATAAAAGATTACCCATAAGATAGTTATTTAAAAATGGATTCCTCAATTGTACAATTGTTCTATATTCGGATGGGTCATAGGATGCTTCGATAATGTCAACAGTTGTGGAATGTTCTTGATATGCGTCTTTAGCGATAATAACACCCCCAAGTGGAGTAAAAGTTTTTACATCATTTCCGGCTTTCGTTTTAGAAGAATCACCAGACCAAGTTTCGTATCTCAATATTGTTTTTCCTGGTTTAAAATTTTCTATATAATTCCCGAAAATAATTAATTTTGATCTATCAGCCCTATCTGTCCAACAAGAAGCACCGAGATAAGGTAAGTTAATACTTCCTTCAAAAAAGAAACAAGTTATAACTCTTCCTGTATTACAAGTTTTTTGCAAAGTGCCGTAGTTATAAAATTGATCTCTATTACTAGTGTCTATACCTGTTTGTACAACATCCTCCGCCAGCTCATTGATAACTGGCTGATCCTTTAGTTTATTATAGAACAAGGAGCTGAGTCTGGCAAATGCTGTTTTTTCGTCAGTTTTATAAGGATAAGTTGCATTTTTTACCAGCGTCCACATTTGATCCAATGTAACCTTACTAATTCCAAAATAATCGTGAACCTCTCTTGCTGGTGTGTCTTCGTCTAATAAAATTTCTATCAAAGACCTAGTGACATCACCAATATAAAAGACTTGAATTTTTGGAGGTGATGCCGCTATACCTGTGTATGTTGGGTCCGGTACTAGAGTATAAAACATCATAGGATCTCCAGCAGTGTCTTCAATAACAGTATTAATATTGCCATTATATTTAGTAGAAATTCTTTTGGTAGGATCCATAAAAGCTTGTTTAAAAGAACTACCAGTAAGTTCCATTGAGTATCTAACCAGATACGGACTATTAACAATATATTTAGCAGATATTATCTGGCCCGTTTCATCTATGGGAAGATCTATAATATGTGTTAGCAGTTCTTTGGTATACAAAGAATCGTCTTGTTCCAAATCCCTAATATATTTGGGTTCTCCGTCATATGGGGCTCCTAGTATTCCTTGATGTTTTTTGTTATCGTCATAATAAATCTCAGCAGGATTATCACTATCAAAATCTGTTAGCTTGCCTGTTTTGGATCTATAAACCGGTATACCATAGCCGTATCTTGTACTAAAAGTAAATCTCATAGGCTTATTTGTAATAGGATTTTTTTTATATAGATACGGATACTGAGTAGAAGACCACTGAGTATTTCTACTAGTACCACCGAAAGGAGTAGAATACACTTTACGATTGTTCATATCTTGATCTGTATTAAAATATGTATCTTTTAAAGAACTAAGAGCCATATCATTTCCTAGAGTATAACTAGATAACTTTACCTCGTAACCAGATTTTTGCAATAAATAAGGAGGTAAATCAAATTCATTATATGGCTCAAAAATTTCTTTAGCTGATATTTTTTCTACTAGTGTTTGTTCATTTAATGGTTCGTTTAAATCATCAGAGAAATATAAACTATCATATAGTATCATATCTAATGTGTTTATAGAGTTAGTCATCATAAACATAGCATTCATTGTCCACGGATCGATGCCTTTATACTTGGATAAACTAGCATGACGAGAAATTGCAGATTTGAAAATAAAATCTGTACCATATTTTTCACGAACAGATAAGAGTGGTTTGCCAAACTCTTCTCTAGCTTCAGGATCTAACATATCAAAAACACTAATTTGACTCTCTAATATAAAAATATTTGGAGGAACATTACTTACTAATTCTCTATACATTCTATGTAGACATAATGCATTAACAGGACAACATCCTCTTCCTTTAGAAAAAGTTCTTACCTTTTTATACAAAGCCCTATCCCTATTGCCTGGATCGTATAATGTAAATATATCTCCTAATTTAAGAGATTCATATCTCACGTATGTTTTTGAAAAAAGTTCTCCAGACCAGTCCGAGTATTTATATCCGCCCTGACCATTTAAACCAACTATAGTTTTGGGGCCGGTATCTATAGTAACCCAGCTGTTAACACCGTTTGATGGTATTAGAGGGGTTATCTCTCTGTACTGGCCTACAAAATCAGAATCAAAGTTTTCAAATTCTCCAAAACCATAACCCTTTTCCAAGTATTGATAGAAGAGAGTGAAATAATGACCAGTAATTAATTCTATTTTTTTAGTTATATTTTCTAATTGAGGGATATTTATTTTTATAGGTTTATTAGAAAATTCTACATTAATATCTTGTGCTAATTGACCAAATCTATTATCTCCCCAAACCCATAGAGAATTATCCTGTTTTAACCCAACAGAATGAAAGCGACCCACAGCATAATTTATCCACGATATGTTGTCGCTGGGTGTGTCTGTTAATACTATGGATTTCTCCATAACTCTTCTATTGTGGCCTAACCCCAGTTGGCCAAAAGAATTATCTCCATACGCATATAACTTACCGTCTAATATCTCTAAAGTATGAGGCATTCCTAAAACTAATTCCTATTAACTATAATTAATTTACTTGAACAGATGCGTCATCGGGTATGTAAATTCTTTCTGAACTCTGAGTATTCACAGCATTAACAGTTTTGCAGCATGACACTCTTACCGTTTCTGTTTTTACACAATTAACACCGTTATATACAAAAGCGGAATTAACGGCTAATGAACCAAATGTTACGCTGTTTGACATTGACTATTCTCCTTTAATAAAGACTGTATATACATAATTTTATCTAGCATACCTATGCCTAAAATATCAAACTTAACAATACCTAAAGACTCTAAATCTTGCATTTCCATACCGGCTATCGTGTTACCTGTTTTAGTATCATACACCATTGGGCATATCTCACTAAGACTAGAAGCAGATATAGCTATTCCTGCGGCATGTTTGGATTGAGTACATTTGATACCTTCTAATCTCATAGCTTGTTCAAATCTTTTAGCAAATGGTCCTGTGCATGTACCGTCTTCTTGTAATTCGCACCAATCTCTGAATTTTTCTGGGGAGTTTTCTAAAGCCCATCTTATAATTGATGCTTCTCCGGTGTCTTCTTTCATTTCTTGAAGATCATCGGCAATCTTAGATTCTTCTGGTATATTTTTAGTAATTTGATTCATTTCATCGAATGTTATATTGTTGTATACTCTCAATACTTCTTTTAGAGCCCCTCTTCCCTTTAGAGTATTAAAAGTAATCATTTGTGATACGTTTTGAGCACCATACTTGTCTTTAATATATTGAATAATTTGATCTCTATAAGTCATAGGAACGTCAATATCTATATCTGGCATGGAAATTCTATCTGATGTATTTCTACCAGCATTATAAAATCTTTCGAATAGTAGATTATATTTAATCGGATCTACAGATGTGATACCTATCAGGTATGAAACTAAACACCCAGCGGCGCTACCTCTACCTGGGCCGGGTAATAAATTTTGAGATCTAACATAGTTCACAATATCTTGAACAATTAAGAAATAGCCAGACAAACCCGCTCCCTGTAAAACGCCTAGTTCTTCTTTGATTCTTTCTACATATATATCTTGTTGTTCTTTAGATAGATTGTTCATTCCCCTATCCAACCAACCCTGTCTACATAGCTGTCTTAATCTTTCATCTTCTTGGTCTATAAATTTTGGTAGCTGTGGTTTCTTTAAAATATCATAATTTTCACATAGACTATCAACATATAGAGTGTTCTCTATTTCTTCCTCGGTGTGCAATGCGTTCATTTCATCGGGAGACAATATATAAAAATTATCCGATCTAAAAAAGCATCCTAAAGGCACACTTTCATTATTCAGGATTTTTTTATTAATTTCCGGTATAGTAGTTTTTAAAGTATTGCATAATAATACTCTTTGATCTATAGCATCTTCTTTTTCAGCATAGTGGGCGTCGTTGGTAGCGATAACCTTAAGGTTATGTTTCTTACCCAAATCTCTTATTATTTCTGTTAATTTTATTTGATTGGTATAATATTCTTTATCCATTAACTGTGCCTCTAGAAAGATATTATTGGCACCAAATAAATTTTTTAATTGACTAATAATTCTGTTTGTTTTATTGATATAGTCAGGATCTAGTGACCCTGTTTCTGGATTATCCATAATAGCATCGGCTAAATTTGATCCAGCATGACCCGTTATACATAGTAGCCCGTCTAATGACAGATTTGAAAACTCATCTAATGAAAGTCTGGGCTTGTAATAGTAGTTGTCTTCAAAGTTAGAAGTAGACACTAGTTTAATCAGATTGTGCCAACCTGTTAAATTTTTCGCTAATACCAGCATATGAGATAAATCAGCATTATTTTTAGTTTTATTCTTAGATGTTTGCTTGGATATATACATTTCACATCCCAAAATTGGTTTAATCCCGGCTGATCTCATTTCTTTGTAAAAAGAAACAGCTCCTGATATAGAACCATGATCAGTTAATGCACAGGATGTTATTCCATTAGATTTGCACCTTTCCGCTATTTGATTAGGTTTACTGATGCCGTCTAATAAACTATAATGTGAGTGAGCGTGTAGAGGTACATAAATTTTAGAAGACATATTCAAGCCTCGCCTGGGGATTTATAGAAACCAAATGAATGTTGTTTATTTTTGTAATTGTTTACCACATCAGGCATTCCATGCAAATCGATGTCGTGTTTAACCTGTTCGCACTTTGTCATAGTGGAACCCAATGTACAAGTTTGACCAGAGCGATATTCTTGTAACGGTTCTATATGAGTGTTTTCAAATGTTGTTTTACCAAAATGACATAACTTGCTACACATCCAGCTTTTATTTAATAAAGGTCTTTTTGTATTTTTTATAATGTCGAATTTTCTACGAAGCATATCTTCAGTCTTATGCATGTCAAATTGATCGAAACATATCGAGTAAGGACCACCATCATTAATAAAATATATAGAGAATATTATGTGTTTAATTTCTGGATACAGGTGCCTGATAGCATAGTAGTATATCATAAGCTGTGGGTCGTTTTCAAGTTTTTCTTGGGTTTTTTCTTGACCAGTAGCCCAGTCTAATCTTTTACCGGTTTTCCAGTCTATTACCTCTATGGTATCGTCCCCAACTTTGGTTACTAGGTCTATGGTTCCTTTTAGAGCTAAATATCCTTCTAGTTTTCCTTCTGATGTATCATAAGAATATTTTGCCCACGGTTTTTTTATTTCGAAATCGAAGTGTTGTTCTGGTTCTAGAATATCTCTATTTCTAGGATCAAACATACCATTATTAAGAGTAATAGCCTTATCAACCCATGCTTTACAGTCTTTGGCATCTTTTTCTGTCCATTTATGATGAGGGCTAGCTTTGACATAATACTCGTAAACCATTTTATTAATAGTATCTAGACTATAGTTTTCAGTATCTATCTGACCAACTACATCATCCAGTATATATCTTTTTTTATCTTGTTGAGCTTTTTTGATAACGGCTAATATTTCTAAAACTTTATGTGTTATAGTTCCTTTATCTGCTTTTTGTCCTGACGGACCTCTCCAACCTAGCACATATTCAAGAAAATATTGCTGTTGGCAAAGACTATGAGTATTGTACGATGAACTACGAAAATATGTTATTATCATGAGTTTTTAGCTACCATTTTACAAAGTTTTATAAATTCTTGGTCTGTCATATCCATTTTCATGCTATTAATTGTTTTGTGTACCCATTGAGGATTACCTTTCACATACCCTTTAGCTGAATCGATCCTATCCAAAGAAGCTGTGATTTGTGTTTTTGATTTAGCTCCCCATGCAGGAGGGAAGGAAATGTCTAAACCAGATAAAGCACATTTTTTGTTTTGTCTAATATAAACACATTAACTTATATTCAGTATTCCTTTATCAGAAAGAAAACGTAAAATAGCTTCATTTTTTTGATTAATAGTCATTCCGCTATTATGAATGATGCAACTAAAATTTGACCAAAAGTAATTATTTTTATCTAGAGCTGATTCGCTATTTGATTTTGCATTAAATGGATCAAGATCTAATCGAATCACATACCCTCCATATTTTAGAATTGTATCTACTTCGTTTGGAAATCTACAATCTGGAATAATAGCTAAGTCTAAATTATCTCTTTGTATTTTATTTATAGTAGCATCGACCCAGACATTATTTTTTAATCTACGAAAAATGTCTGTGCCTATAATCTCCATGGCTTCTCTGGCAGTTAATCTCTTACCATCCCATTCTAAATCGGTAAGTGTATTTTTTTCTTCATCTGACCCATAACATTGCTCATATGTTAAACCTAAAATATTCATACATATGTCCTGTTTGAGAGGATCGGCAAAACTATATATTTGATAATTGATATTTAATGAATGATTAGTAATAATAGATTCAACATATTCAGCACCCGTGCTTTTTCCAGATTGTTTTCTGCCAGAGAAAGCCAATATTTTAGTTTTCATAACAATTCCTTAATTTCTTTATTTATTTCATCTTTCGACATGTCTGCTATATCATTCTTGGATACTCTAATGTGCTTAATATTGTATGTTTTAGAGCACTTTTTTTCTATCTGTTTTCTTGCTTCTTCTCCTGCTTCGTCAGAATCCATTATTACAATAATGGTCATAGCGCCAGATGTGTCTAGTAACATTTTTTGCTTATCTGTTAGATGAGCGCCAAACGTAGCTACAGAGTTATGTATACCATTTTCTTCTAGTCTCCAGACATTGCCTGGGCTCTCAACAAGTATAACCTCATTATCTCTTTTGATAAAGTCTTTTGCAAACCAGAAGTTGTATAAATTTTCCTCTGCTTTAAAATCTCCACTATGTTTCCATTTGGGTTTTATATTGTCATCAATTGATCTGCCTGAGCATCCTACCATATACTCATAGTCTAAGTTGTAAATTGGTACAACCGCACGGTTGAACATGGTCTTTCCCGGCGTCTGACACTCTCCTACGTCGTACTTTTTTAATATTTCGGAAGAGAACCCTCTACTTATAAAGTAAGGGCTAGGGATCGATAAAGATCTCTTTATGCTAGATCTGGTTATATTTTGGTGTGCCGGTTTTAGATTATGAGAAAGTATCTTTGCATTTGCTATAAACTGATCTTTTTCTTTTTGGTTTTTAGAAATTTTGACATTTTTTAAATCTAGGTTCAGAAATTTAAGAGCAAAAGAAATAGTATCTTGAAAGGAGTACATATCGTCTCCTTCTTTGGTCCATCCTAATTCCCTTCTAGACAATAAGCCTCTAAGAAATCCAATAATTGATCCTTTAAAGATTTTATCACACTGATGTGTTCTACATTTCCAATTACCTCTATACGTATCCCCAGTATGATATATATTTAAGGCTGAATCATTATCTCCTTCATGAATAGGACATGGCATAGATACAAATTTTGTATTATGTCTATACTCTAGATCAAAATGATCCAAAAGTTCTTCTATTCTATCACAAAGCTGATCGCAAACAATCTTTAGTTTGTTTTGATCAAGTAAAGCTGATTTCTTCTTCATTTGTTGTTGTATCATCAAATCCACCAATAAATTTCCCAGAGCCGCTGTTTCCACTATTCATGGTTTCAATTTTTGTTTTACCTTCGGTTATTTTAGCACACCAACCTTTCATATGACAATTGATATAGTCATTGTCATCAAGACCTCCTCCGTGGCGACTAATGATCGGTATCAGTTTTCTATTACCACTAGCTCCACCATCTTCTGCTATCTCTTCATCTGATTTTCTTTTGAAGATAGTAAAATTACTACATAACCAAATAATTCTATCAGAACCGCTAGCAGTATCCGTAGTCTCTTTTGTTATACCATCTCTATTTAACTGTATAAATGCTACTATTGGTACCTGATATTGACAAGCAAAATTGTGTAGCGCCGTCATCATAAAACCTAAAACTTGATATTCTTTTAGATCTTGTGTCATTCCTTGCGTGTCCATGAGTTTTAAATAATCGTAGAAAATTACACACTTTTTTGCTGTTCCATCGGAATTCATACCGACTTCTTTTATTAGCCATCTTCTCATTAGAGCTAATTGTTCTTCGAAAGATTTTCCCGCTATAGATTTATAGTATAGCGGTGTTTCCTTAAGCTCACCCACACACTGATCAACCTTGGCTTTTAGTGCTGCTGATTCGGTAAACTTACCCGTTTCAATTTTATTGATCTCTATTTCTGTTAACATCGCAATTAGTCTGTTAATATGGTCGTTTCTAGTCATTTCTGTATCCATATTCAAAACAGGTATTTTAAGCTTATGAGCTATATGGATACCCATGTTGTCCGATAATAGAGTTTTACCAGTTTTTGGTCTTGCTGCTATAACATTGATCGTACTTTTTCTTAAGCCTCCACCTATAGCGTGATCGTATACAGGAAACCCTGTGGATATACCGATTTGATCTATAGGACTATCTTCTAATTCTTTAACATAGTTTTCTAGGTCTCCGAACATATGCACAGGATTATTGTCTGAGTCCTCAAGAGTGGAAGAAAAATTAAAAACAGCGTCTTCGGCCAAACTCAGAATTTGTGTTATGGATTCGGAACCCTTAACATCTAAAATTTTATCTTGTACATCTTCTAGTTTTTCATGTAGTTTTCTAGCTATATGAAGCTTTTTAATTTTAGCAGCGAACTTCTTGACATTTTCTATGTTAGCAGGAAAATCTATAATAGCTTTTAAATGTTGTGTTTCTTCCTTCTTGTTCAGAATGTGGCCTATTCCGAGTTCTTTCGCTGCCGAATATACGGAAGCGATATCCATTACGGCCGTTGGGTTTTGCTCTTTTTCTAAGAGATACTTGAAACACGCATAAATATGCGTATTGCTATCTATGGTAAAACTATTACCATCGACTAGATCGGAAACTTCCGAATAAGCCTTATTGCCAAAATGATAAATAGCAGATAGTAAACCTCTTTCTGCTGACGGATCGCTCAATACAATCATTAGCCTGCCGCTCCTGAACACTTGTTACACTTATATCTGTCCATTTCTGTTGTCATATAACCTGGACTAACATTTTCTGTTCTACCACAAACCCTGCATGTGGCTTTTATTGGTCTAAACTTTCTGCTTCTAGGAGTTGGTGGTAGTTTTTGAAGCTTTCTATCTATCTCGATATCTTCTTTATGAAGATTTATTTCTGGCATATCCAAAAATTTATTTTCTCTATGATTAGACTGTTTGTTTATTTTAGTTCTAGTTGTTGAACTGGTTCTTTTGTTTCTTGTCTTTCTAGCTACAGGCTCCGGTGTTTGATTCGTTGGTTGCTGCTGACTATCAACCAGTGTTTGCAGAAGAGTTATGAGACTTTTTATCTGCTCTGGATTTTTTACTAAATCATTAAGATCCATGTTTCACCTTAACCTTTTGAACTGCTAGAAATACATCGGATAAATTTTTGATATTATTAGCCAAATATGATAGTCTATCCATACGTTGTTTAGCGTATTTTCTAATCTTATTTAGAGAGGTAGCCTTTTCATTATGTTTTATGGCCTGTAAAGATTTTTCTATATATCCATACCCCTTATAATTATTTATCTCATCAGCTATCACCTCTTTAATAGTTTCATCAGCCCAATTATATCGGGCAATCTCCCTATTTAAAGTTCTTTGTATAAAAAAAGAATATTGAACCAGTCTCGCTGCTATTTCCGCACAACTTTCGGGGGTTTGTTTTTCTATAACATCCCTAGTCATAGAAAAGTATCCGTTTAATTCATCTTCTGTAAAACTATGAGATGTACTATAATTAGATAGAGATAAGGACTTTTCATATTCGTCTAAAACCTTATCCCATTCGTTTACTTGATCTTTAGTTGATTGTGTCATTTATTTATCCTTTGTTTCCAATCTTCGTCTGTTTCATTATATGGTAATGCTATATATTTGATACCATTAATCTCACACCAAGCTTGCTTATCCTTGTCTCTTTTTTGAGATTTCAAAAACGCTAATCTATTATTATGATAGTGCGGAGTAAAATTATAGTGTTGCTCTCCATGCGTTTCTATACAGGCTCGAATTAATGGAAGATAGAAATCCAAATACAAAGTCTCAGATTTTCTGGTCTGTATAGATACTTCTTCTAAAATTTGCATCGTAGGATATAGATCTTTTAAAATTAGCCTACATCTTAGATGCAACGAGGACTTTCCATCGATTCTACCCTTTACAATGTTTCCTGTCAAGTGCCAAGTGGTAAGATTACCATCCAAATCCCTAACTTGCATTTATTTTAATCCCATCATTTTTTTAACTTCAATATATAATTGATCATATACTTTAGGGTTTTCTAACAAAAAAGCTCTAATTTTTTCAGTGCCTTGGAATTTTGTTTTTTCATCATTTAAAAAGGCTAGGTTATACCAAGCCCCAGCTTTATTAATTAAACCAGTATCTATACCCAAAGACATTAGTTCCATATGTTTATCTATACCTTGTCCGTATCTAATATAACTGGTAATGTTACCGCCCGGAGGACCAAGAGCAGAGCATAGGGTTTGCCACTCGACTTCTTGACCAACCTGAGTATTATCGGAACTTAGCACCCAAGGCTTGAAACTCTTTGCTCTTAATTTTATATCTGTTTGATAGGCTATTGCTTGTCCAGACTTCTCTTTAAATTCCGCACCATAACCTGTTGGATTGCCCATTAAATGAGTAATACCTATTACTATGTTTTTATTTACTGGTATTACATTAGCTACCTTGCGGCAAAATTTAGCCAATAGCTTGGCACCATCTGCTCTTTGCATTTTATCCATATCGCTAGTGATTTCAGCTTCTGTACATAGAGCAGAATAAGAGTCTATGATTAGAACAGCTCCGGGTTCTTCATTAATAATTCTCTCAGCAATTTGTAGATACTCCTCCGCATGTAAAATTTTCCCGGTTTGTGAACCTATTACATGAAACTTATCTAGGTTAATATTAGGTATACCTTGTAGATCTCTCTTTTTCAATCTACCCTCAATATTTAGGTAATACACATTTCTTCCAGCGGAGTATGTGCCCGACCCGTATTCTTCTCTTTGTGCGGTTGCTGCGAAATCTAATGAGGTTGTTGTTTTACCGCATTTGGGTTGACCTGTTAATACGACAAAACTCCCTTCTGGGATTCCACCATTAAGGATAATATCTAAGGCTGGACTTACAGGGATAGTCAAACACTGTTTGTCCACTATGGCGCTTCCGTCTAAAATAATATTGGCGCCGAAGTCTTTAGTAACACTTTCTTTAAGTCCCATTATCGATATCCTTTAGCTTATCTAGTATATTTGATTTGTAAGTTTGATTTTTACCAATATTATTTGTATGTCTAATGATATTGACTTCTTTAATCTCTTTCTCTTTTTCTGTTTCCCATAGCTTCTGTTGCTCCTTTATTGTATTGATGAGACTTGGGGCTCGCAAAGAGTAAATTTTAGAAGATTTGGGACTACTTAATGCTCGTATAACAGCTGTTTCAGCATATTTTTTCAATAGAGCATTTGCGGTAGCTATCTGATTTCTATAAAAAGCTGCCCACTGTTTATTTGTCCAAAATCTAAAATGCAAATCTTTTTTTTCTAACTTTGCTTTTTTTTCACATATAATTTCTGTAATATACTGTGCTGCTGAAACAGATTTACCATTAGAATACTTCGATGGATATCTTTTAGTCATTTGTTAGAGTTGGGCCTATAGATAGAGTTCTTAAAAGATTTACTAATAGGAGCACTATTGGTTTGTCTATTTGCATCCGATACTTCTGATGCTTCTTTAGTCATAATAGACACAGAGCTAATTTTTTTATTGGATGTTTTTGTGATCATCAGATCCGAAACAGAAGTTTTTTTATTAGCTTTTTCTGTTGCGTTTTTTATATTGGTTTTTTTATCGGTAGATACATGATTTTTTTCTAATGTAGATTGTACCTGTTTTTCTAGAAGCTTTAATTCTTCGCAAATTTCTTGCAAATTTTTACCTTGACTATTCAACCATCTTATAGCGTATATTTCTGTTTTTGTTAAACGAGGCATTATATCATCTCTCTTTCTGTATTATGTAACCATGATGCATTTTTTGTTCTTAGAAAACTTAGATACATATTAAAAACTCTATGGTTGACTTCATAAAATTGTGCAATGTCTTTACCTATTGTCTTTAATAGAGTTGCAGTTTTAACATTTAAATATTGGTCAACCGGATTATACGGTTTACCATTTCCGGTCACCTTGATATAATAATGGATTGAACCGTCGGTTCTATTAAGAGCTTTAGCTTGAGTATTTATATCTTCTTGATTTTGTCTAGGATTATTTTCATAATCTATAAAATCTTCATGACCTTTCAGGGTATAAAACTTAGATGATGGATTATGAGAGTTTTTTCTCTTGTCTGGCGCGAATATAAAATCATCACTCTTTGTTGTCATCATTAATAATCTCTTGAGCTTGTTTTTCCATTTTTTCATGAAACTTATTGAAGAATCCTTCAATATATCTTTCAACTTGTTTTTTATTTTCCAGTGGGACATGGTAGTTCTTTACTATTACTTTTTCAGAATTCTCAACTTCTCCTTTTTGGTTCTTGTTTAAGACATTGCAAGTTACAGTGAACACCATCTCTACAGGACTATCCAGTAAAGGCTCGTCTTGACTAAATAAACCACTATATTGATTTTCAGAGGTGTCATGCGCCTCCTGTTCCAGCTTTTCTGGATTTATTTCGGTAGCCATAACCTTATTAAACATCTGCATTAAGGTTGCCATTTCTTCTTCTGATAGATTCTTAAAAAATTCTGGAGAATTCATATTATATCCATTTTGTTTTTGGTTGCTTTTTTATCCTTGACATTCCTTTTGGTAAAGGCTTATCCGGTTTATTGTCTTTGTAGTCGTTATGTTTCCTATAAAGAGATACTTTTTCATCTTCACTGAGCTTATCTCTATTTCTATTGGCCAAGTCCCCAAGAGTTTTAAGCTCCGAATCAGATTTTTTTACTGAAGCGTTTTGTGTTAAGATATCATCAACATAATTTCTTTGTGTATTATTATTACAGCAGCATTCTGGACAATTTGGCTTATCTATATAATCCTTGATATAGAAAAATAACTCAAATTTAATTTGACATTTTTCACAAAAATAAGAATAAGTTGGCATTATAAATAAGACTCTGGTAGATAACACTTCCACTCGTCTGGAATCTCTTTTCTTATTCTAAGCAGCCAGTAGGTTATAGGCAAGTATTTATGACTCTTTTTGGGAGCCACTGGTAAATTTTGTAATGGCATATTGGCTTGTTTAGGTGTTCTATTGCCTTTCTTTCTATTGCAGTCAACGCAGGCTGTAACTATATTAGTCCAACAGGTTGGTGACCCTATCTTGTTTTTCCACACAGACTTTGGAATAACATGATCATATGTTAACTTGTTTATTTCTTTTCTAGAATTACAATACTGGCAAGTATAATTATCTCTGATAAATAGATTTTTTCTAGAAAAATTAACATTTTGATTGTATATCCTAAAATATTTACAGGTTTTTACAACGGCCGGTATAGGTATTTTCCGATCATTAACACCAACTATCCAGTCATTCTTGTAAAAGTCTATAATATCTACGCCACAATTACTATGTAATTCATGTCTCATCGACCATACTAGTGCTCTCTTCCAGCTTATCACTCCTAGTGGCGTATAATCTGAGTTTAAAACTAAGCATTTACTGTTTTCGGTTCTCATTTTCGTAAGATTCTAAACGTCCTAAAATTTTACCTATAATCGGATTCCTTACAATATCAGAAAAGTCCAACATAGAAACACCGATACCATCCACACCTTTTAAAGCCTGGATCATATTTATGAATCCACCTCTCATATGTCTAATTAAATCTGACTGACTTACATCTCCAGTTAAAACCATCTTACTATTATTGCCAAGACGAGTTAATAACATTTTTAATTGATCATATGAAGCGTTCTGACATTCATCAGCAACAATAAATGTATCATGAAAATTTCTACCTCTCATTAAACCAAGAGGAACTATCTCTATCTTGCCATTGGTCTTTAAAGAAGCAAACTCTCCATTAGATATAAAATGTCTTACTTCGTCCAATAAAGGAAGAAGATACGGGTGTAGTTTTTCTTCTGCCGTACCGGGTAAATAACCTATTTTTTCTCCTGATTCAACAATTGGTCTTGTAATTACTATTCTTTTGATTTTTTCATCCAATAAATAATCCAAAGCCATACCTATAGCAATATGTGTCTTACCACTACCGGCAACACCTTGACAAAAAGTAATACTATTTTCAGCAATAGTTCTTATGTATTCATTTTGATTAGATGTTCTAGGTTTAACTCTATTTCTATATATAACAGGGGTCTGTATATTGTTTGTTAAATCTATAACTTTTTTCTTTTTTGAGTTTTTATTATTTTTTCTCAAGTTTTACCCTTTATGAATAGTGGTTAAATTAGACATGCACCGCCAGCGCAACTAATTTCCTCTATTCCTACGGTATTATCCTCTGTCTCTGCAAGTTGCGTGTAATCAACCTTCTTAAAACTATTATACAAATCGCAGTATATCTTCCAATTATAGACATCTTTCATACAATAAGTAAGTCTTCTGAGATCACTATCAAAATACTTACCAGCAAAATTTTTCATTTTGGTAACAAATAACAGTTTTTCTTGAGTATCTACTTCTTTTGCTTGGTTTAATGCTACGTAATCACATGCGGCCCATAGGTTATTATTGAAAGCATTTAATCCCAACTCTATAAGACCAGAACACCACAATGCAGCATCGCCGTACTCTTTAACTATTTCACGACTAGTATATACTGTAGTAAATGGAGCTTGCGGATAGTCTTTATCACCACTTTGAGGTATAAGACTTATACCGGCAAAATATTTTCTATTATCGTAGATGTATTTTGTAACCTCATCCCATTCGTCTGGTTTTACTGTTACTGTATTGCTAACATTATGACTAAGATAATCTTGAGTGCATAATGCCCTATTTTTACCAGAATTGACCCAATTTTTTTGAGTATCTTTTACAACGGACAGCATCTCGACTGCTGGTAATTGATTCTTTAATTTTGCACCGTCTGGTACTTCGACTGGGAATTTGATTACCTCATCGGTATTGTTAGCTGACCACGATGATTTCTCGCAGGCTTGCGGGTTTACTTTTTTAAAGTGTTGGTATGGAGCTTCTAAAACATTGGCTTGTACATGCCTGATATAGCGTTTAGCGTGGTGTGGATGGATACCAGAGCTAGTTCCTAACATACTAGATGAGGTTCCTTCTGGTTTTAGACAAGTAACTCGTGCCGCTTGATTAATATTGATCTTTTTGCACAGAGCTTTGTTAGTGTCTACGGCTATTTTTGCTCCTTTGGTCAATACTTTTTCTGTTAGTACAAGATCGTGTTTTTCCATTGTTCCAGTAAGAGATACTCCCAATAAAGCTTCTCTCTCAAAGATTTTTTGGCTAATATTACCTAGATATTCTAGATTAGTAAATCCTGCTTGTAAAGTTCCTATAATTGCTGCTGCTTTGCATCTTTCAAAGAAATCTTCTTCGTCTGTAACACTGGAGCAATTAATTGTTGATAGATTACATCCTTGCCATCCGCTTTTACCAGTTTCTTCGTCAACAGGCCACATACCTATCTCTACACAAGGATTAAAAATCATTTCTGTTGATTCGCTCCAAATAAACCCAGGTTCTCCAAATTCCTTAACAGATTGCATTAAAGTTTCGAATTCTTCAAATGTTGTTTCATTTTTTAGTAGAAGAGCTGAGTTATTACTTCTGGCTCTTTGTGGATTATCTATAAACCAATTTCCAGTTTTAGCTTTAGTCATTTCTTCATCATCATGACTAAATAATGCGAGACTAGCTGATCTACGAACACCACCACTTAACACAGCATCGCTACTATGCATAACAATATCATAAGCATCTATTGGTCTTAGTTTCTTTTGACCGTTAGCTATACATCTATCTAATAGAACTCTAATTTTCTCAAGACCATTTTGCAGAGGCTCGAAACCTGGGGCTTTGCCAACTCCGGAGCTTAAAGTTGAACCTTTTGGTCTTATATTACTATAATCGAATACAACATATGTATTCTTATACATTTTAAATTCTTCAATAGGCTTACTAAAATAGCTGCTTAACAATACTCCTAAAGCATCGGCCCAGCCTTCTATGTTATCTTCTATGACATATTTAGTTCCTTGATCATCTATAACGTTATGTTCAAGTGTAGGTAGTTTTGACACATGATGTTTTTGAACGCTAAATCCTGTACCACTACCGCAAAGAAGTAACCAAAAACATTCTTGGAAAAATCTGAGTCTATCACAATAAGAGCTTGTACAGTTATATATTTTTGCATGTCTCTTAAGAATTGGTTCTCCTCCAAACTGTAAAGCCCTTTGGGATCCTAATACTTTCTTTTTATACATCATATCGTATGCCCAATCAATATATTCCGATATATCGCATGAAGCATACTTCGTATGCATCATTTCTTTAACTCTTTCAACGGCTTCTTTCCATGTCTCTCTTCTGTTTTTTGTTTCTAACCAACGAGCGTATTTGCTGACAAATGTATAATTCTGTAGTTCTTGAAGAGCAGACATTTTATCTCCTATAAAGAATGTTTAGTAATTCAAGCAACACAGTAGTTTGAAAAGAGATATCGATCATATCTATGTTGCCACTTAATCTATTTAATAAATATATCAAAAGACTGATATAGAACGCTAGTAACATCATAATACACCACGCAAATCTCTCAACCAAGAAAGATCTGGTGTTATTTTATGAATTTGCATCCCGCTCATTTCGATAAATAAATCAAATCTTGTTTTTGCATCCTGATCAAACAATTTTGTGCCATGATCATCGATCATATAAACGGTCTTGATACCTTCTTGCCATAGAGCCATAATACAATCATTACAACATTGACCAGTAACATATGCTATACCGTTGTCCGGTCTAATTACGCAATTCGACAATGCGTTACGCTCAGAGTGTACCATCCAATGATATTTGTCTGGTCTACTGGTTGGCAAATTAGAATCGTCCAGACCTTTTGGAAAACCGTTGTAACCAACACCTAGAATCCTGTTATTTTGATCTGTAATAACACACCCATGTTGAGTATGAATATCGTGACTCCTTTGAGCTACGATTTTTGCTAATCCTAAAAAGTAATCAGTCCATGATGGTCTATTCATACTATCATTGTATCTGCTGATCTTGAGCTTGTCAATATTGTTTTTTATAGAGTTGTGTTCGCACAACGTTTGACATATATATCAAAATTTTCTATTTTCCTGTATACCATGAGCTAGAAAATGATCTAAAACACCATCAATATGCAGAGGATGTAAATCTTCATTTATATATTGGTATTTTTTTACATCAAAACTGTCTGGTAATTGGTATGTTTCAATATCATTAAATAAATTTAAATTTTCTTGATGATTTTGTTCATACCATTCTATTTTAGATAAATGTTTATTTTTATACTTTTCATTAAGATTGTTGTCGTTTATAAAGTATTTTAGTTTATTTAGTCTAGTCTCTTTTGATTCAATATGTATTTTATTTTCAAGCAAAATGTTTTGATTATTTTTTTTAATATGTGGTAACACTAGCGGCTTGTTCCAATAAATAGATTTATATTTATCAACATCGGAATAAAAATTAAAATCTAATGCTATTCCAAATATATATAAATGAGAAGAGTATTTATGGGTAAAAGTATTAAAATTTTTATATGTGGTTATATGTCTATTAAAATTCCTTATCCCAGGATAGGTGTTACACAGTCTTATGTGGTAGTTTTGTTTTCCGGGTATAAAAAATGAACTGTAAAACAATTTATTAAAAAACAAATAGCGATTATTATAATTTATTAATAAATCTATATCTTTAGTTTTTTCTAAAGGATACGACATATGTAAGTAATCGCATAAGCTTCCACAAAAAATAACATCAGATTTAAATATATTAATTAAATTTAACCAGACCAATTTTTTATGCTATTTTTAGTTTTATCATCCATAATTATATTCCTCTATATTTGTATGTTTAAATTTTTTAAGAAAAAGTTTTTTATTTATTTCCTGATATTTTTTTGCTCCTTTGCTAGTATCGTTGCCGCTAGAAGATCCTTCGTCGTGTATAATTTCACATCTAGGTTCGTACAATGTTTTTAATCCATTGATATGAGCCCTATATTGCCATTCGCTATCTTCGTAATACATTTTTTCTAAAGAAGAGTCTAAAACTCCAATTTTGTTTATAGCATCTCTTCTCATATACAATAAACACCCAGAACAATATCCAACGTATCTAGGAAGATTATACTCCCTTTTATTTGGATCGTGACCCCTTCCTATATTTCTACCCGATCCATTGTTGTATAATTCTGATCCTGCTTCGGCCAACAATCCATTTGGGTATATACTTTTGCCTCCAACACATGCTATATAGTCTGAGCTATAAGCGCTACTATATAAATAATTAAGCCAATATTCTGACAATATTTCAACATCATCATTTAATAAAACAACATCTGAGTCTTTATACAAAGGATCTTTTAAGATGTTATTGTTTGCTTCTATAAAGTAAAGATTTTTTTTATTTTTAATGTATCTGATTTTATTTTTGTATTTAGTCAGATAAGATTTGATGTAATTTTTAATTTTATCATTGGGGCTGTTGTCTGAAATGACTATAGAATAATTATCATATTTGGTTTTAGATATTATGCTTTCTAGACATTTAGCTAGTTTTTCTGTTTGGCTATAAGCAACAATGCTAATGATTACATGTTTAGATTTTAGAGTGTGAGCTAATACTTTTTTTGCTGCCTCTACTGATACGATTTTATCTAGGTGATTTTGTGCTGCTAGTCCTAATTGTTGTTTTTCTTTTTGAGACAAACTAAAGAAATATTCCATACTTTCTATAAATTCTTCATCAGTATTTGCTATTAAAGAGTTTCCTTTATCTTTAAAATTTATGCCTTCGTTTCCAATATCTGATGTTAAAATAGGTACTCCGCACATTCCAGCATCACAAATTTTACCTTTTATTCCTGCTCCCCAGTTTAATGGAGATAATAATAAACAACACTTTGAATATAAATCCTTTAAAGAGTCAACGTGCCCTAATAATTCGATATTTTTATATTGTGATGCTGATTCGATGTCCTTATCTGTGCCAGGACCAGCAAGATATAATTTGGGTTTGCGTCTTAATTTTTTATAAGCATTTGTTTTTTGAAATTTCTTGTACAACTCTACGCATCTCAAAACAGCATCAACATTTGGTCCATGATTATAATTGCCAATAAAAAATATATCATTACCTAAAGTAACTTTTTTCTTGTGATGTATATTGCTTAATATTTTAATATTATTATGATAACCTATTTCTTTTTGAATTTCTCTTTTATCATTTTCCGTTACCGCAAATACAACATCAGCCTCGCTATATATTTTTTTTTCTAATTCTTTTTTATAATTCAATATCTCTTCAGAAGTTTTTATCCTTTGATCCTTCGCGCCCCTACTTTCTCTTAGCCAATGAACATCAACACTATCAACTATAATTTTACATTTTGGATAATATTCTTTAACAATATCAACATACTGAACGGCCATATCATACCACGAGAAAATAGCATAATCGAAAATTAATTTTTGTTTTTTGAGTTCTGCTAAAGTGGCTATGTGATAATTTTTTTTATCTGGCAAAAAACATGGAATGTTTATGCTTCTAACAATATCCAGGTATTTAGAATCGCTTGTTCCGTTACATAAAAAATATACATTATATTCTAGATCATTTTTTAGTATTTTAAGAATTTCTAACAATCTATTGCCGCCACTGCTCTTATCATAATCCGGAGCATGAGGAGAGAAATATAATAAGTTTTTAGAATCGCTCCAAAATTCTGGTTTGTGTTCTTGTATTTTTAAATCTTGATTTATTTTGATTTTTTTATACGGCCTATTTTCTTTTATACCAAACAGCAAGTAATGTTCTTTGGCTTTTTGTTCATTGTCTATAGCGGCTTGTTGTAAATCTGGATGATATTCTATATAAAATTGATAGTCAAAATCCTTTGGTATTAAAAAAGAATAAGTTTCTACTAATTTAACGAGTTGTGGTGAGGTGGTCCATTTCATAAATATGTTCTCTTATTATAACCAATATAGTTTTCTGTTTGCCAGTTTAGTTTATGATTTATTGTGTTTAGTTCCAATAAATCTAAATTATATTGAGATGGTATAAAATTATTTGATAAAAATTTATATTTTGGAAGTTTAAAATTTGATGCTATTTCATTAAAAATAATATCAATATTAAGTAAACTTTCATAGTTAAGCAATAAATAATTTTCACATATATTAGGCGTTATGTTTAATAGGTGTTGATTTTTTGTTTCTCTAAGATTAAAAATATTATCATATTCTTCTAAAAGAGTATCGTGTGGACCTGTCGAGACTATCTTATGGTTAAGAAATTTTAAAAATGTAGTGTCTTTATTAAAAGATATATGATATGGGTTTTTATACATGGCCGACATCCAATCGTATGGATTTCTTACTATTCCTATAAATAAAGTATTTTGACTATCTGGTATTGTTTTAGTATGATGTGTCCAAAAATGTTTCCATCCATATTTCCAAACAATAGGAATATCAAAAGAATTTTTAATCCATTTTTCTAAAAAATTAGTTCCAGAATGTCTTTCTGCAAAGATGGTGAAGTTTTTAATAGGCTCTTTATTTGTTTGTATTATTATACTCATAAAACATATTCCAACTTAGTAAAATTTATATTTGGATCAAAATCCCAAAAATAGTCTGGGTTCTTGTTTTTATTTAATTCTTTTAACTTTTCACCAGACAAACAATTTTGTTGGAGTAAGGAGTATAGTTCTTCATGAGTTAAAGGTTTTTCGAATAATGATGATTGCCCCCTACTATCACCGTGGATATGATTTGCACTCCACCCGTAGATCCCTACGTGAGCATGACGATTACTCTCTGGTGCTATGGTTGTCATATTGTTGATTTTTAGTACATTTTGTAGATCTATGTCTAAGCCCGATATTGTTTTATTCTTCAAAGAATCGTAATATGGCTCAACATATTTATAAAATTTATATCTATTTATCATACAAGATCTAATGGAATTTTCACTTCTAACTATTTTATTAGGATTTCCTTTGGGTTTCTCCCATGCTCCAATATGAAAATATAATATATTATCGTCTTTGTTTAATGCATGATCATGAAGTAACTGCTCACAAAGTCTTAAATAATCTTTACTAATCAACACATCATCTTCTACGCTCAAAACATAATCATAATTTGTATTCTCAAATATATACTTTACACTATCATACCAAGAGTATTTACCACTATTTTTAGGCCAATTTATTCTATTATATTCATCGGTTATAACTTTGTCATAATCTGATACTATTCCATAGTCAGGATGAGGATCAACAAAAACGTAAGTTTCAAAATTTTCACTATTAGTAGCATCTTTTTGATACTCTAGAGAAAGCTGCAACATTGCTGATCTGTCGTAATATGTTGGTCTAACTATGCAGATTTCGCTTAACGGAGGCGTATTATGTCCTATTGTCATTCTGTCTTCTGTATTATAGGTCCTATAGTTTGAAGTGTGATTATGTAAAGCTATTAGTTGCTTACAAGGATTTAGAGTTTCATAACCACTCTTTTTAGCCATATATGCCAATGCAGTATCACACCCCAGTTTTCCCATATTAAAATTGCAATTTTTTATTTTATTAAAACCTTTCCATGCCCAAATATCTTGAGAAATACTAGGAATATGTATTAATTCACCATCTTTCTCATATCTGCTGATGCACAGAAAAATATTGTTTCTGTTAAAAAAAATACAAATTTTATCAAATTTTTTTAAGATAATATCGCTATTTATAAGTATGTTAATGTCATCTTTGTTAGTATTTTCATTAGATTTTTGAAAAACATCGTCATATGTAATTCTTTGGTTTTGTAATATTAGAACTGTTTTTTCATTAGTATATCTTTTTATAAAATCTAAACTCTCTTGAGTCTCACATAATAAATAAATTTTATCAATATAATTTAATTTTAAATTACTAACTATTGTATCTAGTATTTCTTTATTTCGTTCTTCATTATCAAATTTAAAATAAGGTATGTACAAATTAATCATAATGATATAATGTCTTGTTTAAACTTTTCTATATTAAATATATCTAATGTGCTGCGTTCTTTAAGATAGTTACTACAATCTGCTATGTATTTTTCATCTAAAAGATAATGATCTGGATCGTGCTTTATATCTTCATAAAACAATGGATAGTCTTTTCCTATATACTCAACAACTGCGGGGAGTTTGTTTATTATAATAGGAGTGTGACTAACAATGTATTCTAATAAAGAATTACTCGCAGCAACATCACCATAATATACAAATCCTATGCCACAAACAAGATTAAAAATGTAATCGGTATTGTTCAAAAAAACATTTTTTATTTCTATATTGTGCGATTTATTTGACAAATATTTATTTATATAATTCTTGTCCCATTCTTTGTCTGCATATATCTTTTTTTTAATTTTAGTATTTAAATCTGCAAATTTTTCTATATTCCTACCATGAAATCCGGCTTGGTTCAGAACTGGATCTGCAAAATATTTTTGTATATTAAAACTGGTTTCACATGTTTTTGGATGATAGGTATGAGACACCGGAATATCAACTAAATTTTGTAAAATATCTGCTGTATATTTAGATAGAGTTAATAGTTTGATGCATTTGTCTTTATTATTTATAAACCAGGAGTGTTGCACAAAATTATGTAGAGTTTGGTGATGTGTCCTGTCTGGGTCGCTGGCTACAGCATGAACTATACCTACCCATCTTGAATCAATGTTTGGCTTGTTATTCTCCCAAAAGCAACTATCTGCAAAAGAGTCTAAAACAATATCTGAGTTAGTATCGACTATATCATTTTTTATGGAGTTCACAATAAATTCCCATCCGTTGTAATGGGCGCCGTACAAAGAGTAGGGAATTATAATTTTATTGAATTTCATATATTTTCTAATTAATATAAGAGTAAGATTCTGCCCATTTGCGCCATTTTAGCAATTCAGGATACAAATCTTTTTTTTGAAAATATTCATGCATTTCTTTCTCTGCTAGCTGATTATAGTTGCTAAGGTGAGAATTGTCTTTTATGGTGCCGTGTCCAACATGAATAACAGGCAACCAATCTGCCACAGATATTTTCCATCCATTATTTTCACATATAATTCCAGACATTATATCTTGTACCCAACCATATGATGAACGAAATGCTTTAACGGTTTCTATAAATTGTCTTCTAAGTAAGACGCATGTATAGTCAACCCATTTAACATATCTTAGCTCGGTACTATTCCAACAGTGCATTTGTGGCCAATAAGGTTGTTTCAATTCAGGTTGTATAATACACGAAGATAGCATATGCAAATCCGCATTAAATAGCTGTTTTCTCATTTCTTTTATAAAGTTTTTACCTTGTATAATTAAATCAGAATTCAATACTATTAAAGAATCATACCGATGGTCTTTAATAAACAAATTAAAAATATAGTCCAGCCCTCCTCCGTAATAGAGATTGGTATCTAAACGATATGTGTTGTATTTGCTTTTTTTATCAAGATCGGAGCCGTTGTCAAGAACAATCAAATCATAATCCTCGCCTTCATACGGTTTCATTAATTCATACAATGTATCAGTGTATTTGGTACTATTATAGTGCAATATCACGGCCAGTGTTTTATGATTCATGTTTTATTAGTATTTATTTATACTTTTGGGTTGTTCGTTTGATTATTTGTAAATAAGCATATCCATTTTTAACATCCGGTTCGATATGACATCCTTCGGCCCACTCATTCCAAGCATTTATGCAAAATATCCCGTGATCATGATTTTTATTTGTGTATTCTATAGCATTTTTTAAAGATAATTCAAAAGTCTCTAGACATGAATTTGAAAATATGGTATGACATTTTTTATTTTCTGATTTTCTAGCCGTGTTGTCCCACGCAGGAAATGTTGTTTTTATGACAGGATATTCATATTTATTTTCTATTGATTTTAACATTGTTTTTTTATAGTCACATTGATTATGGTCTATTCTAACTACATTCTGAAAATTTGGTAAAAATTCCATATTCATATCAAAGTTTATATTTTTTGCATTTGTATAATCGCCAAAGGAATTAATTTTAATTAAATATAAGTCTTTAAAACCATAAGACCTAGATATTTTTCTCCACATAATAGATGTTTTATGAATATCTGGGAACAACCCAGTCCTGTAGACGGCAAATACGGGTTTGTTGTTTATTTTAATATACCTATCGTCTGAAAAAACATTTTCACACAAAAATTTCATGTGATTAACGTCATCTTCTATATTATGAACTTGTTCTTGGATGTATCCATTCTTGTTTGGATCAACTAATCCATCCCAATTTGTTGTCCAGGGTTCGTTGGCCCAAATATAAAAAAAGGGAAAGTTTGGTTTTTTAAACTTCAACATATTATCTAATGGGGTTTGAAGAAGTCTCTCGCCATTAAACCAATAATGATAAAAGGCAAAACCATATATTCCATATGATCGTGCCATTTCCGCTTGTCTTACCAAAACATCTGGATCACTTAAATCATAGTATCCAACAGACTCGTGAGGGACATGAGGCTGATAATGACCCTCGAAAGAGGGCTTCGCCTTTTTGACATTGTGCCAATCGGTAAATCCTGCTCCCCAAAATCTTTCATTAATCGGAATAACATGATACTGAGGAAAATATATAGCTATTGGCTTAATGTTCATAATTATTCGTACTTATTATTTTCTAGTCTAAAATTAATAAAAGGATTAATACTGTGGACATTGATACCAAGAGATCTTATTTTTTCACATATTTTTATGGTACTAGAATCTAGTGTTTTTACCCATTTTTTATATTCGTCCCAATTATCCTGCCAGATCTCTTTGATATCAGTATAATAATCATCAAAATTCATTTTATTATTAAGTAATCCGTGATCCGCCCCCACCAATAATATGTTGCGAGCACCTAAATAATATGCAAAATGTATACCTGTTGTTACGGTCGAGTGACTAACACATAAATAGCTTTCTTTATCAAAAGCAGATAAGTCTATATCTTCTTTGTTTGGTAAATGATCGTACACACATAAGTTTTGAATGTTTTTATATTTAGATATATCAATTTCTTCATAATATGCTGCGTGTTTTTTAGATACTAAAATGATTCCCTGGTAATTATCTAATGTTTGTTGTAATAAATTATGATCTTTTTTAACTATGTATTTTGTATTGTATTTTTTGTATACCTGGTTAATTCCAACTGTTATTTTGTCATAAAAAAATGACGGGTCTACATAGTCACAGCTTGGTCCTGATCCTATGACATAAATATCTTTTCCTGTATGTATGTTGTGTAAATCTTTTAAATTGATTGTCATTTATTCACCCGGCACACCTAGTACGCTCCTTAACAGAAAAATTGCTCTATCAAGAAAAATTCTTTCAGAACCATGATCTGCTTTATTATAATCCGAAAGAAAATTTTGAATAGTTGTTGTCATTAAAAGGTTTATCTTGTCTATACTATTTAAAGTTTTATCATCAATGAATAAATCATATACTGGTTTGTCGCACCTTAATTCATGATACTTGCAATTCCACAAATTTAATTGATTTTTTGTTAAATTATAATAGTCAGCTCCAGAACCAACTCCCCTAGCTGTCCAATAAACAATATGGTGTCCGTCATCATATAGCTTATTAATTTTTTCTATATATTCCACAATTGGCTCACAATTTTGATAATCATAACCATTAGTTTTAGTTATAGTGTTATCTATATCTACATATATTATCATAATAATTTTTTAATTAACTCCAAATCTTCCATAGTGTCTATTTGAAAACTTCTATAAAATGGCATTTCTACCATTCCTATTTTGCCACTATATCTTAGTTTAGAATCTAATAAAGATTTTTTTGTTGTTATATAAAACGCCCCATTTTCTACATATTTTGCTGGCATGTCTTGTCTCATTGGTCTATCATTCATGTTCCAATTGTCTGGAGATTTGTCCATATTCCATCTTGGAATCCAATGTTCTTTATAAACACTGAAAATACTATCATAATCGGCCATCATGCTCAAACCTTTATTAATATCTTCTGGCAATAACAATGGAGATGTCGGTTGTATAAAGACAAGTATATCGAAATCAATATTATTTGCAAAATGAATTAACGCCTCTTCGCTTTTGTTTTTATCACCAGATATTTCCTTTGGTCTGTCTATAACTTTTGCTCCATATTGTTTAGCAACAAAGGCTATGTTCTTACAGTCGGTACTAACCCAAACATCATTAGCTATTGATCCGATAGTAGTTTTGATAGTATAAGACAAAAGGGGTTTACCATTTATATTGGTAATGTTTTTATTTGGTATACCCTTGCTGCCGCCTCTAGCTAGTATTATTGTTTTGATATTCATTTTTTAAAATTTAGATAACAGTCTTTTGTAGTCGTTTTTACATTTTTCTGATAGTTTTTTTGATTTATTAAATAATTTTTCATGTATTGATTTGTTGTCAATATAAAAATCTATTAATTTAAAAATTTCTGATAGACTATTTGAATTTATTTCGAATGATTTTGGATTGTCATATTCTAGCATTTTTTGTAAATAGGTTGTTTTATTTGAATTGCTAATAAAATGAATACAAGGACAACCCCCTATCGAGGCCATTATAGACGGATGAAATCTTCCAGAAATAAATAATTTTGCACTACTTAAAATTTCAAAACCTTTTTCTACTTTTGTGGATAACGGTATTAATTCTAGATTATTATCTAAAGAAAAATTTTTTAACCAATAATCCCTTCCACAAGTTTGAACTATTTTAATAGATAGGTGTGGATAATTTTTTGATATATATTGTGTTATTTCTTTATAAATGTTATATTTTGTTTGTACATCTTGTTGTAAATGCGTGGGATAAGAACCTCCGCTAATACAGATATAATTTTCTTTTTTAATTTCTTTTATTTTGTCTGACCATATGAATAAAGCATCAGGAACATAAAAAACATTAGATAATTCAGGCAAAAAAGAAATAGAAGAATCGTCTCTAACTGTAATTAGATCACATTTAGCCCAAAGATTTAAAGCTCTATTATAAGTATCTTCGTTTAGTCCGGTAGCTGGGCATTTAGAGATCATAGTATTTAAGTATAACACTTTTTTATTTTGTCTCAAAGCATATTCAATTATATCTAAATGTATTTTAAATTCTACTCTTTCTGGCGAACTAAAGATGGGGGAACCCTCTCCATTTATTATTATAATATCGTTTTTTGTTATTATGTTTTTTAATAATTCTATTTTATGTAGATTTTTTTTTAACATTTCTTTATTACCAAGTTTTGTTACGCTGTTAATGTTTTTTATGTTATCTTCGATAAGTTCTCCTAGACATTTTGGGGTAGATAAGCAACCCCAGTTCTCACTACAATTTGAATTGCATCCAAAATAAGCTATATTCATTTTTCACCTATTTGTTAGTTAATATTACTTCAATAAATCTTCAATAGTATTAAAATAAAACTTAGTTTTTTCTTTGGAATCCTCACTGAACAACTTTATTTTTTTTCTAATTTCTACTTCATTTTTGAGTGTTGTATCTAAATCATACAATAATTCATTAAGTTTATTTGGTAATTCTTCAATTCTGTAAAACGAGCTTGGAAGTTCAGTCATACTATGTAAAGCACGGGTTTTATGACTATCTGTTCCGAATAATACACAAGGAGTTCCTGATAGTGAGGCTAATATAGAAGCGTGCCATCTGCCGGATACAAAAGCTCTAGAATGAGCAAAAATGGATGCCAACTCTTCGAAAGTGGTATTTTCAACCGAAATTCTAACAATTTGCATTTCATCACACAGTTTTTTCAAAATATCAGACGATATAGGAGCATTACCATCAACAAGTACCACTTGGCCATAACGGTTTTGTATTTCAAGAATCATTTTCTTGTAAAAATCTTTAATTGACCAATCAACATAACCAGAAGACGCTGAGTCTCCTATACAGACATATGGTTTATTAAAATCTATTACTTTAGAAAATTTATTAATTAAAGACAGATTAACAGTATAGCTAAATAAAGCGTCTGGGATATATTTTGATTTTGAAAATCCTATATTTTCCAAAACTTTAACGGAAAAGGGATCACGAACAAGCACGTCTTTACACAAAGGATAAATGTTCCTAATCATCTCTTTAGGCTCTTCTTGATCAGGATCTACTATGTGATTGATAATTGAGCATGGTTTATTGAAATATTTAGTTGTTAAATACATCAAAAAAAGAATATATCTAGCTCCTGGCCTGTAATCTCCTCCTTTATTGTGAATATTATGCACAATATTACCTTCGCCATTGACACAAACAGCATCACAATCTTGCAATAGTCTGTATTCGGTTTTCATGATATCACCATTAATTACTTTTTTTGCATGATTGTCAAAATCTTTAAACTGTGTAGGAACAGGCTCTTTGAAAAATGAAGGCTGATCAATTATGGAAAGGTTTTGATCTCCTACGATTTTTTTAGTAATTGTTATCAAAGATGTTGAAGTGGCTATAGCACCAAAATTTTTACACGGTCTATAATCTCCCACAAGCAGTAGTTTTTTATCTTTTATCATAAAGAACTTCCTTTACATATGCGTCAATTATTTCTTTTGGAAACAAATTTGTTGATCCTCCACCGAAGCGAGGGTTTATTTCAAATATAATGGGTTTGTCGTCCACTATTTTATAATCAAAACAACAAACGCCTCTAAAATTTATTTTATTTAATATTTCATCAAAAACTTTAACGTGCTTTTGTTCTAAATCAATCAGAGTACCACCACAGTGTTTATTGTAATTTAGCCCTTTAATAAATATGCTGTCTTCACATTTATATTTTACTGTTTTAATAAATTTAATTGTTGTATTGTATATAATATGGGTTGATAGCTCGTATTCGCCTTTTATTGGTTCTTGACAAAAATGGTTTTTTGAGTTATGCCTATTAAATTCTTCTACGTTATTAATAATATAACTATCAAATCCGTAACCGCCTATATTCTTCTTTAATATAAATGGAAACTCATTATTACCTACAACTTTAAGAATATTATTTAGAAAATATTTTTGCATAAAATTTTGAAATTTAAATTTATTATTCAATATATCTATTGTGTTTGTGTCGTAACAAACTAAAGATTTATGGTTCAGCTTTTTTGTTATGCATTCTAAAATTTTGTCTATATGTAGCGGAATCACTACATCATAAGATTCATAATTACGACTATTATTATCTATAGTTTCAATAACTATTTCAATATCGTCGTTGATATCTAGTTTAGTTTTTAGTCTTTGACACCAAACGTCGTGTCCAAAAATTAGTATTTTCACTTTCTTAAACTCTCTCTTTTTAATTTTTCTCCATCGAACAAAATCCTTGGAGACGCCGGTTGTATCATGCTTGCTTCAATATCTCTGATGCCTTTTACCAACTTACATACACCAGAGGGCTCAAGACTACTAAGATGATCACTGCCCCACATACTATGATCTAAAGTTATGTGTCTTTCTACCCATGATGATCCTAAAACAACAGCGGCAAAAGTTGTTACCAATCCATATTCGTGTCCGCTGTATCCTATTTCTTTTTTAGGCCACTTTGCTTTTAGCCAAGTTATATATCTCAAATTCAGCTCATTTGTTGGGGCTGGATAGGTACTGTTGGTGTGCATTATAATATCTGGATCGCAGGCTTCAACACATTTTTCAACTTCTTCTTCTGTACTCATGCCTGTGCTAATTATGAGTTTATCAAAACTTTCTCTTGCATATTTACAAAGATCAAGATCGGTAATTAGAGCGGAAGGGATTTTTGTAATACTATTGTATTTTTTCATAACATCAACACTATCTTTATCCCAAACACTAGCAAAAAAAATTATTCCCAAATCTTCTGCATATTCATACAATTCTTGTATTTGGTCATTGTTGAATTCTATTCTTTTTTTGTATTCAAGATATGTCATATCTCCCCAAGGGGTTGACCTTATTTTATTTTTTTGATCTTCTGGAACACACAAGCCTGGGTTTCTTTTTTGTATTTTTACATAATCACAACCAGATATAGAGGCTATAGAAATAAGCTTTTTAGCAATATCTAAATCTCCATTATGGTTAATGCCTATTTCCGATATTATCTTGGTGTTCATAAACTCCTCACCACAAGATCATACAATCTTGCCTTAACAAAATCATTTTCTTCAACTTTTAAACTTTCTTTATATAGTCTAATTTTTTCTTCTTTTTCACTTATTAGATCAGCAAGTTTTATATACGGCCAAGCTTCTGTGGGTTCGTTCTCTAAACATTTATAAAAATATTGTTTCGCAGATTCTATTTCTTCAATTGATTTATTAGGATCAACTTGTTCATTATCATCAAAGCCTAATTTTATAGCTTTTAAACCTAACATTATCCAGGATTGCATATTTTTACCTTTTTACTAAAGTAGATTTATCTATATTTTTATATTTTTGTTCAACAACATTATCCAAATGATACCAATTTATACTACAATCAATTTCATTATAGTATCCATAAACATTTGGATCTTCCAACAAATAGCAATAGTTGTTGTAAATTTTTATCATACTAAAATATTGTTTATTGGGCGCTTCAGAATTAAGAATTTTAATTATTTCATAATCAGGATAGAGAAAATTTAAATTTTGGTATTTATTTATGTATCCAAAAATTCTTTCCATAGAATGAGAGTACGTTCCAGAACGTCTATCGTCTACTTTGCCTTTTTCATTATACAGCAACGGTAGGATCTTGTCTACATTCTTTGTTATGTGGTCTTTTAGTATTATTGTCCTGCCCATAAACATATTACCAGCAGCGAAATCGGAATCCTTGACTATCTCATAATCTATATTTAGTTTGTTGCATAGTTCTCTGATTTTAGTTTTATTGCTAAATTCTCTATTATTCATCAACAAAACTCGATTACAAAGAAGTCCACCGTTATCAGTTTGTAGTATTTTTTGTATGTTGGATAAAAATATTTTTTCTGATCCTATCAGATCGTTAAGAATAATTGTTCGCCAGTTAATGTGAAATTTAAAGCCCCAAGCGCTTTTTTTAGAGTGAAGCTTAACAAAAACTGGTTCCTTAACAACTTTGAGCTGTCTTAAAAAAGGAGCAACATCCGCCCCGTAATTTTCATGAAAAGACAACTCATAATCAAAATCGTCAAAATCATTTAGGAGAGGATTATCTTTACACAATCCTATATATAGTTTGATATATTTAGATAATGGTAATAATAGTTCTTTAAATTCTGGCCAAAGATCAGTATGATACAAATATAAACAAACAGCAACTTTGTTATTTTGTAACCAATTTGTTGTACAGAACAAGACTTATTACTCCGCCGGCTATTCCCATAAACAATCCTGCTGGGCTGAGAGCCTCGTACTGGCCCACTAGATATAGTATGGCGCCTCCCATGTATGATCCTGCTACTCCCAGAGCTACTGTTTTTAAAAAGCCAAAATTTTCTTCTCCCGGAACAATACTTTTAGCAATACTACCTACAAATAAACCATAAACACACCATACTAATAAACTAAACATTTGCTGCCCCCACTAGAGTAAAAGATTCATCCTCCGTGAGATCAACACCGGTATCCAGTATAGCGTCTCTAAGCTGACTACCGTATAACTTGTAGTCTTCCGGACTTAGTTTTTCTTTGATTATTTTTTTAAGTCTCCATTTATTCAACAAAGTTCTAGATATGCACATGCTCTTAACTTGTTCATGAACAAATTTAGCTTTTTGATCCCTATTAAAAATAGAAAATTTACTAGAATTACATTCTTGAATAATTCTTACTAGTGTGAGAATAACACCAATAATCATAATTACAATTATAATATTTCCATATTTATCTTCTTTATTAGACTTGGACAAATCCATTTTATCCATAACTTTCATAGCTATTGCTTCTAATTTTGGATCAACTGTCATCTTTAAATCTCCATTGAATTTGGAATTGTCTTATTTATATTACACCTATTCCTCACAGTAACCACAATCTACTTTCTCTATACCGTCTCCGCTGATGTACCAACCCTTACCCTTACATACAGGACAATCTTTTCTTTGGTATTTAGACACTATTGGAGTGTCTTTGGCTTTTATATGAGCCCCCACAACAGTTACGACAGCAGTAGAGGAAACTTTAGTACCAAAAGAAAAAAGAGTAGAGAATGTTAAAAATCCCAACAAAACAAACTTATTCATAGTTATTCCTTATCTTTAATAATTGTGTCTATTTTTTTCCTAAGCCATGGAAATAGAGGTTTATCCGGTAAAGGAATAGGAATTGGAGAATCCGGTTTGGGTTTTTTCTCTTGTGGACGTAATAATCTCAATAAAGCTATTAATGCATCTACAATAGTTTTTATTAGACTAGTGAATATCCAACTATCTATTTTGTCTTGTTTCATAAATAATCAAATCCATAGTTTGGTAATTTTTGAAGTGGGAATCCTTCAAAGGAGCTAAAAGCAAAAGACCCACCTCCTCTTAGCATACCAGCAGCGACATCGGCTGTTATTAAGAATGATCCGTCTGGAATCTTACCCCACGCGGGATGACCACCATCATTCCATTTACCCCAACTATTTTGTACCAAAAATAATGGTTCGCTTCCAGTGTCATCACAGGCAGTCCAAGCCATAGAATGACTCCAACCACCACTAGGTCTTGCTACTCCTTTGTCATCCCTTGTTCTTGAGAAACCATAACCAGAACATACGTTTACTCCATAACCATTAGCTAAAGCATCTCTCGCTTCTTCAACTGTTCTAATATTGCTTACTGTTTTAATCTGATGCTTTTGAGCTAATTTTTTAACTTCATCTGGTACTCCAACGCTACCCCATCTACTACCAATACTACTATTATACTTGCTAAGATCTATAATACCATTATAATTTTTACGTACTAGAAATCCACCAACATTATTTACAAACTCGGCGGCTCTACTACAACTCATACCCTGACCACCATGACCACGACTACCGTAAATTGGTTCCGTTGCTCCTCTAGCAATCCATGCTTCTCTTTCATGTCCTATATGAATTTCTATTGCTCTAGTTATATCTACTGCGTTTCTAGTACCATGGCTTACGCAATCTCCAGTAGTTTGTCTTTCTTCATAAGCTAGTTTATCAAATTTTAATACGGATCTAAATGGTGTACTTAACTTACCTTTACCTGTTCCTCTAATTTTTTTGTCTGCATCGCTAAAGTAAGCATACTTAAGATGACTCATGAATTCTTCCATATGTTCCGGTTCATATATACAACCAGAAAATCCCTGACTATACATTTCATATAGTTTTTTAGAAGAATATTTAGGCATATTAGTTAGACCCTTCTTTGCAAGCCCACGCCAAAGCTCTAAAAACATCAACGCTCTTTTTTCTTAGCTCTGGAGATAAAGCAGCATTATCATCTCCCAAATAAGATACGACCATAGCGTTTGCCGCTTCGGCAAGATTGGGATATTTATCTTTAATGCCGAGTTTTAACATATTTCCACTAATTCTATTGGCTTCTTTAATTTCTTCTGTATTTTTTACTACATCTTGATCTATTTCTATTAGAGTAGCTATATCATTATACAAATTCGCTAATACTAAACCGTCATTTCCACTATCATCTAAAGCTAGTATCACCGGTTGTGCAAGTTCAACTAGTCTTGGATCTGATGGTTTTTCGAATACCGCCGAATTATTTGTTAGTATAGATATAGAACCTAGATTAGAACCGAAAAGACCAAGCAGTAATAATACGCATCCTATAGCAAGTACAATAAAATTACTTTTGCTCTGTTGATGACTCATCCTTGCCCCCTTTGCATGTAACCGGACTTAGATGCGGAAACATCTGATCAGCAGCTTCTACTGCTTTTTCACAACCAGATAAAACAGCTAAGTCCCTAGTTTTTTTCCATGCTGATACTAAGTTAAAAAATACATCTTCTTTGTTGCTTACCGAGCCAACACTCGTTTTTGGTAAAGAGCTAGCCCCTTTACTAATTAGATCCTTTACAAAGTTTGTGATTCCTCCCAGTCCTAATCTATCTTTTAATAGAACCCATAGAATTAAAGCTGCCCCCGCATATAGTGCCAAATCCATGGTTGTTAATTTGCTACTAAATTCTTCAAAAGTCTGTGTAAAATTCATTTGAAAATCCTCTCTTATTTGTCTGAAATTTTTGGTCTAACATCTATAAAAGCATTAACCTTGGTGGCAGGATCAACGAATACCCCGGTATTTCTAAAAGTTGTTACCATAGCATCTATCGTTGCACTGACCAAGATCATCAAAAACGCTTTGACATGCTTATGTATAATAGGTTCTATCAGGTTAGGAACAAAAGGAACATCTACTACTATGAATACACTATTATAAAACTTAGAAAGTAGTTCCATAGCTATGGCTTTTTTATCTTTACCAGCTAAATCAGCCGCACTATTTTCTATTATTTGTATTGTGCTAGCTATAGCTAATTGTAATATTTTCCAAGCTTGAGAAAGAGCTACAACCTTAACTTGATTTAGGGACTCTTTTGCTTGATTTACTAGTTTTTCTACTTCTTGGCTTACTACTTCTTTTACTTTTGACATTGGTTTTTTCCTCTGGTTTTTTCTCTATTGCTTTATTGTCTGCTTCTACAGCTATTTGCTTTATTTCTTTTCTACTATTAATATACTTATATAAAATTGCTAATTGACCACCAATCAATATTATGCTCTCAACCCCATGACTAACATCTCTAATTAGATCTTCTTTTTGACTATTTTCTCCAATAATACCTATCAGGTATAAACCACTAAATAAAAAACTAACTACAGTGAACCAAAATTCACTAGTTCTATATCCTGGTTTTATCATTTTGCTACCTAGTCAATGTCTGGTATAATTGGTACCGGTGTTTCCGATGTGATTGGTAGACTTTTCAACCAATCTCCATAGTCAGCCCAATACTCACCTTCTTCACAATCTGTTAAAAAGTTAGCATTAATTAATAAAGTATTATTAGTACCTTGTACTGGAATAATTTGTCTATCAGAATGTTGAGCATTTAACAGCTCAAGCTGTGGTATAAAATTTGTAGCATCTAGCCAGTTCATTGATTTCTTCCTAGTGTGGTCTGGAAAGTAGTTAAAGCTGTATATAATTGATTATATTGTGTTGATGTTAATGATCGTCCAATAGAATAAAATGATGATCCAGCCGGTTTACCTATCGAATAAACTGGTCCAGTAGTACCAGCCTGACGTAAACCCAATAAATAGGTTGTTAATGTAGAAACTGTAGCATTAGAATTTGTTGATGCATAATTTTCTACAAGAGCACCACTAGAACCACCGTAGGCTGTTACCGCACCATCATTCATGACAGCACAAATTAAACCATTCGAAGTATAGTTAGATCCTGTAGTATCTTTGATAGCATAGGCTCTTAATTTGTCATTAGCAGAACTTGGAGGTGTGCTAAATCCTAATCTAGATCTATATCCATTAAAATATCCATCATTACCCATGATAGTAGAATTGTACTGAGTATAAGGATTACCAAAAACATAACAAGCAAAATGAAAGTTTAATACATCTTCAAACATTGATGATGATATTGTGGTATCTAGACCGGTTCCAAAGCCAGTACCGCTTAAACCCCCAGTTAAACCTGTCTCATTATAATCACTAGAAACTAAATTAAAATTTGTATCAACAACTGATCCGATTGTTGATCCTCCACTCGATGTAGATAAATATAATGGAATTAATGAAGCAGCAAGGTTATTCCCACAAACGAGATTTAATCTATAAAATTTATCTCTTAATCCATAAGATTCAATAGAATTACAGAAATCACTTACAGCATTGAGAGTAGAGGTACTAACGGTTCCACCATTAGAAACCACTCTAGTTGCCCAGCTTAAAGCTTCGGCATTAGTCGAACCATTACTAGAAACAGAAACTGTTGGTGTTGCTGTAACTCCAGGGCTAGATGAACTAGACGGAGTTGGAGTAGATGTATTTGTTACACCAGGATTAGTAGTTGTGCTTGTATTAGTTGGTGTTGATGTTTTAGTAGGAGTAGCAGTTGATGTTGCAGCAGGAGTTGATGTATTTGTAGGAGTAGCAGTTAATGTGGGTGCTGGTGTGGATGTTGATGTAACACTCGGAGTTGGAGTATTGGTTGGGGCATTTGTTGTAACAGGAGTAATGTTAGGATTGCCTCCGGAACTAGCTCCTCCTCCGTCTATGCCATCCCAAACATAAACCATGGTTCCATTATAAAATCTATTACCATATTTATTTTGAATTGTTAATATAGTTGGATTAACATTAACGTTAGTATCTAGTGTAGAATACTGAGCTGTAAAACCCACACCAACAATACCCGTACCATTTTTTATAGGTTTATTAGATTTGGCTAAGGCAATATCTGTATATGGTCTAGTCATTTTTTTCTCTATTAAAAGATAATTTTTACAATATATAACGTATATACACCAAAGTTAAAACAATAAAATATAATCAAATTAGACCAAGTATACTTGATCCATTTACTCCTCGCCCTTTATTTAGATTTGTGCTTACAACCGACCCAGCGTTAATTACATTTGGAATAATACTACCTCCTTCTAGAGTAACAGTGCCTCCCGAGCCATTACCCATACCACCCGAACCTCCTAAACATGATACATTTCCGCTTCTACTATTTAGAAAAAAACACTTCCACCAGGACCCCCATAATCACCACCGTTTCCGTCACAAGAGATAGTGCCGCTTACAATACTATTGTATAAATATATAGATCCTCCGCTACCCCCATTACCTCCATTAGTTCCATATCCTCCACTACTAGTAACATGTCCGCTAGTATGTAAATTATGATATTGATATTTTATTGACATTTTTATATCCTATGGTATAAGATTTACATCTAAAGATTGAACAACAGGATCATATTCGTTACCCCATCTTACTTGACTAATATTTGCAACAGCTGACCAACGAATATTTTGTTCAGCCACTCCTGTTATTTCTACACTTAATGACTCAACACTTATTGATCCATATATGGTGCTATCTTGACCGTATGAGGTAGTAATAAGACGAGCATTGGCAGCAGCCATTGATCCTTCACTGTCACTTTCTGTAATAATGCTTCCGATAAAATTAACAGATCCATTAGCATCGCATTTAGCTCCACCTCTAAAAATCCACCAAGCACTATCTCCACTAGATGCGTTAAATGCACTAACCTTAATATCAAAAGTCCATGTGGTATTACGAGGTATTCTCATAGTATTGAGATTACCATCAACGCCACCATCTGTAGTTAATACCAAGTTTGCTGCCGTATTACCGAAAGAAGAAGATGTCTCTCTTCTTAAGACATATACTATATTTTGGGAATCTCCTGGTATAGCAAAATCACCAGCGCTTTGTCTGATTTTAATACCATCGAATGTAAAATTAGCTTCGGCATTGATACCTGTATTGGTTCCAGTACTAGTTAGTAGTCTGTTGTTACCATAATTACTAATACTTACTCCAGTTTGTTGTCCGCTTGCTGATACGGTAAATTGACCATTACTAGAAGATACTGAAATACCAGAACCAGCTATAACATTTTTGACTGGATAAGGAATATTGGGTATATCTCTACCATCGATATTTAATCTATATCCGGGTCCAACATCTGTCCAATAAGTAGTATTAGTAACAGCAATACTTTCATTTTCATAATTAGCTTTATATAAACGTCCATTAACATAGACTAAATCATTAACTAAATATCTAGTACCATCAGCTATTGTATGATTTAGACTCCAAGGAACAGCAGCATCGTATGCGGGTGGAATCAAACCACTAACAGAGCTATTAAAATTTGTAATATCCGATGTTGTATGAGTATGTCCGGTAACACTAATACCAGATCCATTAATTAATAAAGAAGTAAAATTACCGCTACTGCTCGGAACCCAAAGCTGACTACCAGAATTATATTGCAAAAATTGACCATTGGTAACTCCGCTAATTGCAACTTGGTCAAATGGATTACCACCTATAGAAGTATTAGTTATTGTTAAACTATTATTTTCATCATCATAATTGAAAGAAATACCACTACCAGCAATAAAAAAACTAGACAGATTATCTTGAATTGCTTCAAAATCTATAATAGTTCCGCCGTCGCCGCCCAAATATTCTAGATTTGTCCAAACAGTACTACCATCTCCTATTTTTAGTTTTTTGGTATCTGTTTCATATCCTGGTTCTCCAGAACGTAGCACTGGATTAATACTGTTCCATTCCGTTGATGTTGCTCTTCTAAGTTTAATAGTAACAGCCATATAATCTTTCTTTTAAATTGTTAGAACAGTCTAGAATAGGATACACCTTCTATTTCTCTATTCTGTCCTCAAGAGCTTCTAAGGTTTTTCCCAACATAGCTATTTGTATTTTTAATTCAGTCATTACTTCTGTGTTCCTTTGTAGAGCTGCGGCAAAAGCTGCTTGGGCCTCTTTGTTACTAGCCAATCTTTCCATAATAAATTGTCTATCATGAATATAAGGAGATTGTGTTTCTATCATATGAGAAACTTCTGCTTTTGTAGCCATATTACGACCAATAGTAATCCAAAAACCGATCATTGTTACTATAATACCAATCGCTGTTGTAGCGATGTTTTCCCAAAAATGAATAATGGTTTCAGACATACTTTATCTCCTATGTTAAAGATTAAGCCAACGATACACGCGGCATCATTGGCTTAATATGTATCGACAATAATGAAAAAATTAATTCAGCTTGTTTTAGCTTTATAGTTAGCCGATACTGGAGTACCACCCTTGGTAAAGACTAGTGTGCCAGGAACACTTCTACTTAGTACAGCAGCATCATCTGTTGCAACCGTGTCGAGCGAACTAGTAGGAGCAGGATCGTACTTGCCTGTGTAAAGGTTGAATTGACCATTACGGAAAGCAGTACTAGTATATACAGTTCTATATGCAGTTCTGCTTAGTGGTGTTCTGATAAGACTAGGTGTGCCAGCCGTGCCAGCCATAAGACTAGTAATCTTTGGAGCAACTGGTGTTCTACTATTTTTAGCTAAAACATTTGCTGAAACAGCCTTATCAACAACAGTGTTATCAACAACTGTTGAACCGAAAACACCAGCGTCGTATCTGGTAACTGCCACATCTGTTAGCTTTGAAGAGCCCGAGCCCCCTCTAGCCACTGTGCCGTGATCGTTTGATGCTCCGCTACCTTTAACATTTGGGGGAACACTATATGAGGAACCATCTACTTGTTGAAGTGAAACTTTAGCCATTGTAGCTCCTTGAAAATATTTTTCTGTAGGATGTATCAATCACTAAATAATACCCCAATATATAAAAAGTTATATGTTTTTGGTTATAAGCTCCAAACCATTGATAGAATTTACCTTGATTCCATACAAATCGGCCTTTTTGACTACAGCAGCTTGATGACTATTCCACAAATTTCCAGTACATATAATTTTAATTTGAGCAACTTTTTTATTAATTAATGCACTAGCAATAATATTGTCATTAATATCGTCTAATGAGCTTGATGTTGACGGATATATCACCGCCACTCCACTTGCTATAAAGATTTGAGCGATTTTGTATAATGTATCATAAGAAAAAATTCTATAATCAACCATATATCTTAATTCTACGTTATTTTCTATACAAAGATCTAGATTAGCTTTAATATCGTCTCTTATTCTGTCATACTTTCTATTACACATAGAATGTGAGGGGACAACTAGCTCTATAATGTCGGCTCCGTTTTTAATTGAATATTCGACAGCTGCTAGTCTGCTTTTAATATCCAATAGACCCATAGGATAATCTATAGGGGTTGATAACTTAATGGGTTTTTGTACAACTGTTTTTGCACACTTAAGAAATTGAGGAAACACCGATACACTAGATATAGGAAAAGTAATAGCTTTCATTAGATTAGCTTTTATCTCTTCGTCATTACTGGCTATATCATAGTAGCTATATTCTATTTCCATTTTTTAATAATAGTTTTGAGTGCATCGATATTAGGGAATTGTTTACTGCCAAGAATACCGTCTGCAAAACCATAATCCACGGCTTCTTGTGCCGTAAGAATCCAATCGCATTTATTAGCCAATTGAGAGACTATATGTTTTCTTGCCATCATTCTTTTCCAATTTTTTTCTTTGGAAATACGACTATTCATACACCTATCAGTAAACATATCTATCATCTTATCGCACTCTTTTTCATTCCACTGAATACCGCTAGCGGCTGCTTTTGAGTGTTCTTCATTGATACTAAAAGAACCATAATGAATTAATACATTTGTATTTGGCATTAATATTCTCAAACTTGGGGCTTGTAATAAAATACTACTACAAGATTCGGCTTTAGCATAAGCAACAATAATGGTTTTAGCTTTTGATGATTTTATTGTATCATACATTCCCAAACAGTCTTGCCATTCACCTCCCGGTATGTGCATATGAATTAGAATTGGTTCTAATGAAAGAAGATTTAAATATCTCATATTTTTTTCAAAGTTAATAGCGGCTCGATATTCGACACCGGGCTCTTCTTCAATATCTCCTATATGGGAATGAAGATATATTTCTCTATTAACTGGATCAATATTATATTGATGTATAGATTCTATTGAAGGTTGTTCTAAGTGCTCTTTTGAAACCATATTTTATCCTAGAATTTCATATACATTATCATTGATTTTTTTCATTACGGTTTTGTCTTCAAATAGTTTACCAATGGCTATCCTAAATCTGTATCTAGTGAATACGTCAAGTATCTCTACTCCATCACTGTCTTCTATAGTCTTAGCTACTTTTGAAGTGATGTTGAAATTGGTATGACCTACCCAAAAATTAAAAATTTTACTACAAGCAGTATGCTCATTGTACGGAATGATACCCATAGGAGTAGCAATAACTTGAATAGGATTGGAAGTTGATGTAATCATTTTATTTAATACAGTATCCTGTTCGTCTTCATTATCCATAATATTTTCTTTATCTGTGTCTTCGAAATCGTCCGATACATCATGATCCTTATACCCTGGCCACTCAATATCCTCTGGATTTTTACCAAAAGGATCCACCCATTTCTGCCAAACTATCATAGGTTTATAACTTGTCATTTATTAAAAACCCTCGAAGGTCTAATTAGAGGTTCATTAGCTGAATTTTTATTATTTCTATTCTTTTCTGTATCGAGAAGAGTTAAATAGAAAACAATATTGTCAAAAAATAGTTTTTCCTCTGCATTATATTCTGTCTCTTCTTGTATTAAAGAAAGTGTTTGTTTTTGTAGTCTTCCGCTATTAATAATATGTAAAAATTCTGCTACTACCATTGAGCTATTATTCATAGCTTTAATATTTCCTTTTTCAAGATCTGGTAGTTTGCAATAAATATCAATCTCTTTATTATCGTTTAAGCAAAAAGATAATTGACATAAATAATTTTTATGTATATATTCAATAGTTTTAGCTTGTGTTTTTGTTTTTTGGGTAAAAAACGAAACAATATACGATATAATTTTTTTTATTATTTGCATTAGACAAAATATTTTAAATGACAGAAAAAAGCATCATCTATACATAGTAAATCAAAATTAATCAGAGCGGCTTCTTGTGGATCAACAATTTTGATACTGTCATAAGGAATAGAAAAATAGTAAAATATTTCTAAATTATTATCTTTGTTTCTAATCTTATTATAGAGATTAATTTTTAGCCATTCAGGATTAACTTTGATATGTTTAGAAATACATTCTTTAATTAATAGGGATATATCACTTGAAAAATCATTAATTACATAAGGTAAAGAAATTCCAGCTGGATTATCTTTATCGTTAACAACTATAGTGTAGTATTTACCATTAAGAACATCTATAGCGATAGGTACTATAAAAAATTTGCTGTCTTTCATGCTGTTGCCATACTAGATTGGAAAAGAGTAATTGCTTTTTTGATATTCTGTCTCACCGCCTCCCTAGTAACACCGTATTTCTGTCCTATGGCGTTTAGTGTCATATCATCAAAAAAATACATTTTGAGTTGATCTTTTTGTTTTTCCGTTATCATTGGGGAGTTTAACAGCTCGTCTATGCAATTAGAGAGATTTTCCTTCTCTTCGTTCTCGATAATGATTTCCAAAGGATCTCTTTCTGAGCCAGACAAAAAATCGTAAGAGGAGGTATTATTTTCCGATAAATTGATATTATCTAATGAGTATGACTTTTTAGTTTTATACTTTTTAGTAACATAGGTTTGTATTGCCCAAATAGCGCACTGATTTCTATAAGCATATTTGGTTTTTTGTAAACCTGTTTTTCCAACTCTATCCTTATCCCACTTCCAGTCCGCTTGCATAATAGCTGTTGCAACATCGGATATTGCGTCTTCGTTGGAAAGCATCTCATTTCTAAGTGAACCATAAAACTTTCCAGAAAATTTTGATATGGTCTTTTTAGCTAAATCTATATATGTAGACAGAGAATCAAACTGTTTATCCATTAGTGTGTCCTTGTTATGTAATGAGCCTAAATTACTTTGTTAACTTCTTCCAGGTGTCCGGGTCTGGTCTATCTTTATCTCCTGGTTTAGCTGGTTTATAATTTTTACCTTCTTTTTCTTTTTTCTTTCTGATATTATCCCATAAGCCTCTTTTACTCTGGGCGCTAGGAGTAGTATCGGACGCATCTGATACGAACATGACAAAATCATGAATCGTTCTCATATAGTCCTCGGTAATGGCTATTTTACCTTGTAGCCAGCTCTCTGTCAAGTTTTCCGCGACTTTTGGATCGGTAAGACGCTCAAGTATTTTTGTAGCATGATTAGCTATCGCTCTGATAGAACCCACACTCATTTCATAAAAATCTTTTTTGTACTCTTTCATTTCATGATCTGGGGTTTCTACTTCGACTTCTTCTATATCAAGAAAATCCCCATCATCTGCTTTAGAAAAAAACGAAGTGATAGAATTCAAAAGAAAGTGTATACGTTCCATTTTATTATACCTGTATGCTTAAAAAGTTATCTAGACCCATTTGTTCTATAAGTTTGAGGTAGCCCTCGTATAAAACAATACCGTCCTCGCTACCTTGGAGCAAAGGAATCATAACATTGGCCGTGAGTTCGTCTCCTGCCGCCCTTGCTGCCGCAATAGTAGCCTTCTCTGCCGCCGCAGCCTCTCTTACAGAATTCAAATTATATCGAATCATAGCAACCATATCATGACGAGTCCATGAAGGAGGATTAACTACTAATGGTTGATAATCAATATCAAAGAACTCCAATCTAGTAAGATTAATCATAGCGTGTTTATGCTCTTCTTCTGCGTCAGCCTTTATAATATCTGCTAATTTTTTATAGCCCCATCTTTCTAAATGCACAGCTTGAGCAGATAAAGATGTTGTTTGCTGCCAGTGTATATTTAGTGATGTTTTCAGTAATTCTATAACGTTCTGATTAGAATAACCATTAACTACCTGTGCTTTAGATTCTTGAGGTGTTTCGATATCCATTTTCTGTGTTTGTCCTTCCTGTACTTCTAATAATTCAGAAATTTTTTTAATCATTTTGTCTCACCATGCCTTACATGACCAGTAACGGGCCTTCCATTTGGGGCCAGGATTACTACAGTTATGTCTGGCTCTGAAACTCTTACGTCTTGATGGAATATTCTTTTTAATTTTCATATTTGGATCGCCAAAATTTACTTTAACTACATTCCCTTTTTCATTTTTTACATAGACACTAAACTTTTTAGGACCATCTGGTGTTCTAAAAGGCTTATTTAAAGTAACTTTTTTACCCTGGTATTCTGAAGCTATAATATGAGAAACATCATAATCCTCTGTTTCTTCACCAGCATCAATATAATCTTCGTCACTAGGTAAAATTAGGTTTAAATCGGTCAAGTTTTCCACACTACCGCATTCTTCGCAATCCAAATTGCTCATAAATCCTAATATTTCTAATACTTGATCTATTAATCCTGCTTTTGATCTCTTGGTTTGACCAAGACATACCGCCACTCTTTGCTTACTATCGGGATAGTCTTTTTTCATAGTTTCATTACCCATACAGCGGGAAACAAACTTAGAACTATCTTCATTTTTTTCTGGTTGTGGAATGGGCATAAAAACTCCTTGTTGTGTCTAATTACTAATACACCTCAAAAGTTTATCCGTAGCATTGGACCAACTCAACATATTGGCTGTTTTAAGTCCTTCTTCATTGGTACTAATATGGTTTTTATACATATGTCTCATATAATCAACAAATTGATCTTTTTGTTTTTTATCTATTTTAGCCCATTTTCCTGTTCCAAAAAAGTATTTACCATCATAAGCGTCCTCAAGATCTGTAATATCAACCAAAAAAGCATTAGTAGGAGTACAGAACTCGGTGTGTGCTGAATAATTAGTTGTAATTACTGGTTTGTTCATGGCCATCATTTCTAATAGCTCTAAATTCCACCCCTCTGCTCTACTAGGGAAAATACCGCAATCAGCATAAGATAATAGTTTAGCAACTTCTTCTTGAGTATTTAGTCTAGGAAAAATTTTGATTTTTTCTTTTAGAGGACCATTAGAATATAAACTATGCCATTGTTGAAGTTCTGTAGCAGGAAATGCTAGCTCGCTAGATGATGCCGCTATCCATAGCTCTACATCGTCTTCTTTAGTAAAAGCTTCATTAAATAATTCTATTAAAATATCGTGTCCTTTTCTAACCTCCCATTTTCCAATATTCATAAAAACAAATTTATCTTTAGGTTTCATATCTGATTGAATGGTATGATTAAATAAAGACTGATCAACACCTAGAGGTACAACGTTAATTTTTTTATTCACATTGTTTTGCTCTAGAACCTTTTTTGCCCATTCGGAAGATACAATAATTTCATCTACATTGTTTAGATGATGAATTTCTTTATTGGAAAGTTTTGTCAATTCAAAAAACGGAAAAGCAAAATATTTTCCGGTGCCAATTCTAGCACCTAGATCGAATTGATGCCAAATTTTTAAGCATGGCGCTTCTTTATCATATGTGTCCTGCTTTTGCATAGCATCAAAAGCTAATTTATAGTCCGCTTCGTTATCTGCGTGAATCTGATTGCCTATCAGGAATAAGACCGGTTCGTGTTTCTTTTCTATTAAACACTTAAGATAATTCAGACCAGCGACACCATAGCCAGTATATCCTATAGGACTATAATAATTAATGTTCATTTAGTTTGTTCCTTTAATTTTGATATTTCCTCGAAACCTATACTCCGAATATAGGATTTTTATTTGAATGTATTTGCGAAGCTCTACAGAATTGACTACATCTCGGCATGTGCTTAATAGATCTAGAACCGATATAACAACAACAAGATCTTATTCCACCTAAAAGTTCTTGAACTATTTTAGTCACTGTTCCTTTATACGTAACACTAATTTTCGTTCCTTCAGAAGCTCTGTAGTCTTTTTTACCTTCTTCAAAAATATCTTGAGAATGATGAGTACTCATGCCATAGTATGTAAATTTTGTTTTTCTTTTTTCAGTTTCGTTACTGGGGCATATAGGTTGCCACCAGTCAACGGTGTCTTTATATTCATCTATGTCGTGTTCATTTTTTATTGTTCTTACTAAGGATGCCTTGTACTCATAATCCCATTCTCCGTCACATGCGTCTGATCCTGCAAAGTACCCTCCAAGCATAACAAAATCAGCTCCAGCACATAAGGCTTTACAAACATCTCCTACTGTTTTATGTCCACCATCTGAGCATATTAGTCCTAGTTTTTTAGGACCGTTTTGTAAACCATGAGCAACATAAGAATTCTCTAAACATGAAGATAACTGAGGAACCCCGCATCCTGTTAAAAATCTGGTCGTACAGGCAGACCCTCCTCCTATGCCTACTTTTACTATATCAACACCTCCGTAGATTAGTAGTTCTTGCGTTGATGCCGTATGGGTAACATTTCCTGCGATAATAATAGATTCTGGAAAATGTTCTCTTACTTTTTTGCAATACTTAACAAATACATCCATATGTCCATTTGGAACATCGACACATATATTAGGTTGTTTTCCTCCCATATGTTTTTTTAATTCGAGTAAATGTTCAAGATCACTTTTTTTATACCCAATAGAAACAAAAGTATAATCTATATTTTCAGGATGCTTATAAAAATAATCGGCAAGTTTTAATGGGCAATGATATTTATGTAAACAAGCTATCATTTTATGTTTAGCTAATTCTTTTGCCATATCAAAAGAACAAAAACTCATATTAGCACATATAACAGGAATACCTGTCCATGTTCTAGTAGAGTGATAAAATTGAAATGTTCTCTCTAAATTAATTTCAGATCTACTTGTAAGAGTGGATCTTTGAGGAACTATAAGAACATCATCAAAATCCAATTTTAGTTCATTTATTATTTTCTGCATACTCTTTCCATGTGGGATAAGGTGTGGATCTAAGATTATTTGATGTAAAGGGAGACCTATGGTTATAGTAGTGCCAGATAGGATCCTGTACATAGGTTCCATTTTTAGCTCCTATGTTTTGAACTCTTGATATCATAGGTCGTACCTGAGAATATTTATTTTTGAATAGGTTTTCTTGTAAATGAGAATCCCAAGACTGAGGATTCATAAAATCTAATTGTTTTGTCCAGTTATCTAGTATTATATCTTTCTTAGATTTCCAGAAAGCACAACCCCAGCAGCAAAAAAATTGTTCATCAAATACTGAAAAATAATTATTACTATCCAATTCTTCTGTTTTATTATAACCTGATATAGAAATAACAGAATTAGAATTTTCATATTTACATAAAGAATAGACATAGAAATCTATAGCATCATATGCTAGTACCGTATCATCTTCTAAATGTAGAATTGCTTCATGATTATTAATAGCTTCCGTTATGGCTTCTTGAGTATTCTTATTGCAGCCCACGGGAGGTTTATTACACGTTATTTTAGTCTCTATCCAATCTATATCTTCAATTAATTTTAAAACAGCATCATTATTATAATCAATATGTGGATAGAAAACAAAATTATGTTTACCATAATAAGATAGAGACTCTTTAAGAGAATCTATAACTTGCTTAAGATAATCCGCTCTTTTGTAACAAGTAAGAGAGATACCTAGGTCTATATCAGTGTTTTTCATAAAGTATTTTTAAGAAGAAATCCGTATCAAAACAATCATCTTTGTGCCATCCTCTTTCAGAGACACAAATTGTTGGAGAAAAAATTATTCCTTTTCCATAGAATTTTTCCAACACAGCAAGTATAGCTGATTCTATGGTTTGTTTGTCTATCACAGATTGCATACTACCAGATTGTATATAATATTTAGGCATTGTTTTCTATGTTAAAAAAATACCATCTTTTATAGAAGTCAATCTCGGGACTACTGTTGATATACACTATATGGTTTTTTAATTCTGACCACGATGAAAAAATCATTTGATGGGGAATCGTACCGAATAACCAGTCTGGAGTATGTTTCTTTCCTTGTACCATATGTATAAGAATTGGTTTCTTTTGTCTATTAGCCCAAAAAATTTCTTCTAGAGTACCACAAGGATGAATTTCTAAATCTAGATTGACAATTAAAAAATCACTAATATCAACCATCCTGAGATCAACGTTTCTAATTTCTTTCATTAGTTTAGTTAATTCATCATAATTTTCTTCATGCTTTAATTTTTGTTTAATTCCATGAGTATTTTCATCTTCAACACCTATATTAATTGGTTTATATATAGGATTCAATACTCTAACACCCATATTCTTTAAGAATGGCGTTATATCGTCTCTCCATGTTGCTCCTCTGTCAGCCACTCTATCCATTGGCCCAGCAAGATATACTCTCTGATGATTTAGTCTATTTAACATCGGTCTCTATTCTCTCAATAGATAACTAATAATATTAGGGTATTCTTTGGAAGCTGGTAATTCACCATCTCTAGTATTAGAGATTTTAGTCATAGCATTGAGTATTCCAACTAATATACCTAAAAAAATAACACATTCTAATAACATGATAATTTAACTCCAAGTTTCAGATTTTCTCCCAGACCAATTTGTTCCTATCGAACCTAAATGATGCACAGCAAAGTTTAGGGTTTTTTTCTGTGGAAAAGCCCAGTATGTTCTAGCGAAATCCATATCGTACTTGTCCGCTGTGCTATAGTAGTTGAAAACATTTTGACGGGCTACCAGCGGTTCTCTAATAGAATTAACATGAAATAGATGAAAATATCCATAAAAAAAACATTTTTCTAATTTAGATACTTTATTCTCATAATCTGTTTTACATTCATATACTTCTCTAGCACATCCAAATAAACATTCTTCTATCGGTATATCATTTGGATTATGTATATTCTTATTAGAGTCTTGATTAGTATTGTATATTAATTTTGAGTCTGTGTGTTTTTTTCTACCAAAATACAATGGTATACCGTTACCCACAGAACTATCGTTAGGAATAATAATAGATTCTAAGTTTTGCTTATTGTAATAATATTTAAATCTTTCTAAGGATTTATTCAAAACTATGTCTGCATCCAATAGCAAAATCCAATCTAGTGATTCTATGTCCAAAGAAAGAAAAAATTCGTTTAGCGCACTAGATTTACTAAATTTATCATTATTATTGTAAAAAGCATCAGTAGCATAACAGTTAATATTGTTATCTTTACAGAAATTATGTGTTGGTTCATCTTTTAGATCCGTAATTATAGTGTAGTCATCTATTTCAGATTTATTAAGAACCCATGTATAACCCAGTAGGTCCATATAATTCACTGCTACAGATATTGTTTTTATATTCATTTTATTTTATTTTAACAAATGATCAATTTCGCTATAATCTTTTCGAGATATTGAATCAAAACTTCTTATTTGTACAGCCAATTGCCTGGCTATCTGTTCCAATTTACCAACAACTTTGGGGTCATCTTTGTGCTTATACAATAATCTTTTTGCTAACCACATCAAAAATTCACAATCAGACATATTCATCTGGACGCACCATAGTTATAAACAAACACTTTTTGATCACTCCAAATATCTTCAATCAAATCAGAAACAAACTCCCATCTACCTCCAGCTAAACCTGTACCAAACTTAGGACAATGAATCTCAAAGTTTTCTGATGAGTCTTCTTTCTTTAGATTCTTGGTATGATGCTTAACTTTTATCATACACTGTACCAAAGCAGCATAGTTTAATGGTCTACGATTATTTTGTCCTCTTAAACCATTTTGTGCTATCATATTGACAAAAATAAGTTTATGACGATATTTATTGTTGTGATTAATATCTACACACTGTATATTTCCAAGACTATTCTTTAGTACTGTTGGTCCTATCAGATGATAATTTTCTTTAACCGAAGGATATTTTTCCGCTAATACTCCAGCAAAACCAGCTCCGAAAGAATTAATATTATTGCAAACATGAGGAACTATTATAGATGATCCATTTGGACCGGCATTCAATCTATCGTAAATAAAATTAAATAAGTCACCATTATATAGACTGTAAGTTACATTGTAATCGTTTAAAACTTTAGACTTTTGCACCGTACACCTCCGTTGATCTGACTATACCAGACGGTTCCACTTTTGTAAAGGGCATTCTTGATCGGCCCAGGCTAATTTATTCATGAAAATCTTTTTTTGGCTAATCGCACAGCCACAAACACCACATTCTGATCTTAGTTTATTGAACTTTTCACAAGTCAAACATATTTCATATCTTTGATTAATCTGTGCTTGGGTGGATTTTGGAAATCCTGCATAAACATGAAACCACAAAGACTTAAGAAACGTTTGTATTTTGAGTAATATCATCTTTAGCAGTCTCTTTAAATGGAATAATATTGTTTTCTTTATCTAATCTATATATCACAAGATGATCGATTAAAGTATTGCTATTAAACCACCTAGATGCTCCTTTGGTAAGAGACACACATAATCTATCATTATTTTTCTTAAAATCTGTGGTAACGATAAAAAATTCATTATTAATTGAAAAACAATCTCCACACTCAAGTTCCTCTACAAATTTCATACAGTATCTCCGTTACTGTTCTTATAGTAAGAATCGGAGAAGAAATCACAAGATACGTAACTATACTAATTTATTGGCTCTATGTTTACAATAAAACGTCCTCCTAAAGCAACTTTACTGTGTTCTACCGCGAAAAAGTTATAGTTTCTAAAATTATAACGCACAACAATATTATCTCCTGAAGTATTACCAGAATAATCTATTGATGCTATTCTATTCTCTGATCCAAGATCGATATATAGGTCACTAGTATCCGTTTGTGTTTTCTTTGTGATATTATTACAGTTTTTTATTTTAATTTTTATTTGTTTAGGAAAGGTATGTTTTGGTATTTCCGTAGAACATATTTGTTGATTACCATTTGGTCCTAATAAAGAAGTACCTCCCTTCCACCAATTATTATCAGGGTCTGGCGGAAATTTAACATCGTAAAGAACAGGATGTTTACTTTGATCTTCTACAAGAGTTGCTACATATTTTTTTTGTTCATATTCATGAAACTTTGATAACTCTTGTGCGGACATAAGAGTTTCTATAAAACAATTTACTACTGTTGGATTAATAATATAATTTTTTGCTGGTATAGCTGAACCTACTTGATAAATTTGTTCTCTTTGTATTTCACATTTAATAGTAATAGAAATAATTCTTAAATCTTCTATATCTCCGTATATTCCTCCTTGCCCTGTAGGGAGTATGCTTTCTTCAAAATCGATATTACTTCTATTTGCGACAATTACATTATCCGGAATCACGTCCCTATTAGGAGCAGGGATACACCCAGGATTGGCTGGACAATCTGGTGGCTCAACTAGTGGATTTCTGGATCCATCTTGAGGATTCTGAGGCTCAAGAAAACTGTCTGATGATAGCCAATTTTTATTATTACCTTGCAAAGTAATTTTTTCTGAAAAATTATCAGGTGTTAAAGTATATTCTATATTAGAAATAGACATACCAGTACATCTAACCGTCTGTATAGGTTCCCCGCTCGCAAAACTATTAGTATCTGGCCAAATACCAAGATACATATCTGATCTTCTTTGACCAAGATCATAGATGTTTTTTTTGCTACTATCTGCAACTATACCTTGTGTAAGCAAAAGATATAATGGAGGTTTATTATCTATAATTTTAGATAATTCCATCTCGATATTGGTATCGGTTTTGAGTTGGTCGTACAATGCTAAAGAGCCAAATTGAGGTACTGGTTCGTAGTCCATTTCTGTGTTCAGAGAAACACTTTGCAAACCTTGTAATTTAATTTTTTGACCAAGTTTAACACCAAAAGAATCTATTGGCTCGGCTGCTACTGCTTGTATAGCATAATATATTCTTTTATTTTTATGTTCCTCATTTTTGTTTGACATATTATTACTTGTAATAGTCTTTCCATTCTTCCCACAACTCTTCTTCTTCTAAGTTTCTCATCTTATTTTTGAGCTCTTTTTTGAGAGCACTATTTCTAAGACTTTCTTCATTTTTTTCTTTTTTATCTAAATTCTTATTTTGAAGAGTTTCTCGTCTAACAATCTTCCTATCAACTTCTGCGTTTTGTTTTTTGTTTTTTTTCATTTCTGGTTAATTTTAAAATCGAAAAGTACCTTGTCTTATCGAAGGCTTATCTTAATATACTAAGAGGAACGGTTTTGTCAACCTTGCAAGTACACAAAATCACCTTGACTATCTCTACAAATCCATTATATGTTATACAGCCGGGGTGATAATACTTCTTATGAATACTACTCTAGTTACTGGTATTTGGGATCTTAACAGGTCTGATCTTTCAGATGGCTGGGCAAGAAAATTTGACCATTATATCAATAACTTTAAAAATTTACTGGAAGCAAATAAAAAGACTCCTATGGTTGTCTTTATAGATCCAGATATAGAGGATATAGTATGGAGCGTAAGAGATAAAAGCAATACCAAAGTAGTACATCATAAGAAAACAGACTTTGGAGGTAGCTTTTTCCCATTTTTTGATCAGGTTCAGTCAATAAGAACAAACCCTAAATGGTTATCACAAGTGGGTTGGCTAAAGGATAGCACACAAGCCAGACTAGACTACTACAATCCACTAGTTATGAGTAAAATGTTCATGCTGCATAACGCTAAAATATTCAATTTTTTTAATACGGACTATATATTTTGGATAGATGGTGGGCTAACTAATACTGTTCATCCGGGTTATTTTAGTCATGATAACGTCATAGAAAAACTTGAAACAATAGTTGATAAATTTTTGTTTGTCTGTTTTCCATATGAAACAGAAACCGAAATTCACGGGTTTGATATTAATGGAATGAAAAAATATTGTCAATCTGATAATGTGTCCAGAGTTGCAAGGGGAGGCTTTTTTGGTGGACACGTAGAAGAAATTTCTAAAGCAAATGATCTATATTATACTTTACTAAAAGACTCATTAAGCGAAGGATTAATGGGTACAGAAGAAAGTATATTTACTATCATGACTTATCTAGATCCTGATACTTACAAGATAGAAATGATAGAAGACAATGGCCTTGTTTCTACTTTTTTCGAGAAACTAAAAAATATTAACCTAGAAGATAAATCTGTTAAGTCTAACAAAAAACTGCATACTAATAATGATATTTTAGTTTATATCAACACTTTTAATACTCCAGCACAACTAGAGTTATTATGTGCTTCATTTTTACAGTATGCTCCTAAATTTTTAAATAATTCTAAAGTAGTATTAATTAATAATTCAACAACAGAGTTTGATGAAGCATATGATGAAATATGTCATAAATATAGTTTCTTTCAACAAGTTAAAAAAGGCAATTTAGGAGTTTGCGGAGGTAGACAGTTTGCGGCAGAGCATTTTGCAAATACTGGTAGTAAGTATATGTTTTTCTTTGAAGACGATATGCTTGTCGATCTAAGCGATACAAAATGTGATTTTGGCTTTAGTAAGAGTTGTCCTGACTTTTACGACACAGTAATTAGAATAATGGACAGAGAGAATTACGATTTTTTGAAATTAACCTTTAGTGAATTTTATGGACACAACGGAGAACAATGGGCTTGGCATAATGTTCCTCAAGAAAAGAAAAAAGAATATTTTGGAGATATAAAAAAGAAGCCTCTTACAAAGTTTACAAATATAAAAACTTTCAATAGAACCCCCTATGTTGAAGGCGAAATTTATTATTCTAATTGGCCACAAATTGTAGGTCAACAAGGCAACAAGACTATGTTTTTAGATACAACTTGGACGTATCCTTACGAACAAACATGGATGAGTCACATATATACACTGACAAAACAAGGTAAAGTTAATCCTGCTTTACTATTACTTAGCCCTATAACCCATAATAGAGTATATTTCTATGGCAAAGACGAAAGAAAAGAAAACTGAAAATACTATTTTTGTACAAATAGCATCATATAGAGACCCTCAGTTAATACCAACACTAAAGGACATGCTTGATAAAGCTAAAAATCCTGACAATTTAAGAATTGGTATAGCTTGGCAACACAAGAAAGAGGACGAGTGGGATAATCTAGATGAATTTAAAAATGATCCTAGGTTCAAAATTATAGATATTAATTATGAAGAGTCAAAGGGCGTGTGCTGGGCCAGACACTCTGTTCAACAGCTATATAACGGTGAGACATATACTCTTCAATTAGACTCTCATCATAGATTTGCCAAAGATTGGGATCAAACTTTAATAGATATGCTAGTATCTTTACAAAAAGAAGGATATAAAAAACCACTTATTACAGCTTATATACCAAGTTTTGATCCAGATAACGATCCTGGCGCAAGGGTTAATGAGCCTTGGAAAATGACATTTGATAGATTTATACCAGAAGGAGCGATCTTTTTTCTACCAGCATCATTTGATTCATTTGACGCTAAAGACAAACCCCTTAGAGGAAGATTTTATTCTGCTCACTTTGCTTTTAGCGTTGGCGATTTTGCTGTAGAAGTGCAACATAATCCAGAGTACTATTTTCACGGTGAAGAAATAAGTATTGCTGTTAGAGCTTTTACTCATGGATATGATATATTCCATCCTCATAAGGTTGTGTGTTGGCATGAGTATACCAGAAAAGGAAGATCTAAACAGTGGGATGATGATAAGGAATGGGTTAAGAGAAATAATGAGTCTCACAGACAAAACAGGGTTTTATTCGGTATGGATGGTGAGACAGGTTCGATTGATCCCAAATATGCTTTTGGTAATGTTAGAAGTTTAGATGATTATGAAAAATATTCTGGTATATGCTTTAAAAGGAGAGCTATTCAACAATATGTATTGGACCATAAAGAGCCGCCAAATCCTAAATATGAAAATGAAGAACAGTGGCAAAAATCTTTGTTAAATATTTTTAAACATTGTATAGATATATCATATAATCAGGTACAAGAAAAAGATTATGACTTTTGGTGCGTGGCATTCCATGGAGAAAATGATGAAACTATATATAGACAGGATGCTAGTCCAGAAGAAATCGCTAATTATTTTAAAGATACTGATGGATATTGTAAGGTATGGAGACAGTTCAATACAGATAAAAAACCTAAGTATTGGGTAGTATGGCCTCACTCAATAAGCAAAGGGTGGGGAGAAAGAATTACTGGACAATTATGATACTGGTATCAGCAATATACTCTAACGGTGTTGAATCTATTGTTGGTGGACGAGGTAGAAATATAGATTTTTACTTATCGTCTATGAGAAATATTGCTAATCTTGGTTTACCGTTTGTACTCTATACAGAACCAGAGAATGTAAATAAATCGTATGATTTGTTGTCTCCATTTTTTCAAAATTTAAAAATTATTCCATATGAATTATCAAGTTTTATTTATTATGATAAGTTTATTGATTGGAAAACAAAAAATTTAAATTTTAATAACTATTTAAATGATAGAAATGAAATTCTATGTTATTTAAAATCTTTTTGGGTAAAAGATACGATAGAAAATAATTTTTTCTCTGATTTTAATATTGATCAGCAATATGTCTGGATAGATTCTGGATTGACCCATCATGGTATCTTTCCAGAAAAGACAGGAGGAGTAGAGTTACTAGTTAAACATAATGATTCGGTTTATTATCCAAATAATCAATCAAATATTTTTTCACCAGTATTAGGAAATAAATTACAGAAATATATTCAAGAATTAAGTAAATTATTCTTTTGTTCATTAGACTGGCAAGGAGACTGTTCTAGAATTCTGACGTGTTTGCATAAACACAATTTGACAAACAATACAGAATATATTAAAGAACACCTAATAGGAGGAATATTTGGAGGTAAAAAAGAATTATTTTTAGACTTTTTCCAACGATACTATTCTTTATTAGATATTTTTCTTAATGAAGGAATTCATTTATATGAAGAGCAAATATTTAGTGCTTTAAATTTTATAGATCCTGAGCTATTACATAGAGAAAAGTTCAATACTTGGTGGTTTTATTCACCCGGTGAACCAAATAGTTTTTTAAGTAGCGAACAGAATAGTTTCTATAAGATTTTTACTAGGATAGCAGAATTATAGATTTTCTAATATCCATTCTTCAATACTATTTATAGGTATGAATGCTGTTCTATCCCCGTATGAAGAATCAGCGATGCCATCCCCACCTTTACCTGTTACGTAGGTAATTATCCCAGCTAAACATTCTCCGGAAAAAACGCCTCCTCCACTATCTCCTTGCGCTGCACAGGCCGGAGCCTCTAGATCATCGTCGGCGCTGAATAAACACTCGTAGAAGTCGTTTTTTTGTTCTAGACATCTGACATGGCCTGCTCTTTTTTTAAAGTCTCTGGTGGTCGCCCCGATGTCCCCGGTCCCTGTAAAACCATAGCCTATTATGGTAAAAATTTTATTTTTATAATCACCATTATAAATATTAGTATTTTTGTTAACATTTAAATTTTGATTTACTTTGATTAATGCAATATCTTTATTTTTATGATATATTATATTTATTGGTTCAATTTCTATATATTCATCTATAATTTTAATATTTTTTTTGAACTTTAAATTATGAGCACTTGTTATAATAGTGTGATTATTCAGTATCACCCCACTGCCATAAGAACTATCTGTTTCTATTCTTACAATATTATTAAAATTATCAGAGAGTTCTATATATTTTTTATCAGGCACGTTGGTATGTCTGACTATAGCAAAAATATTTTGATTAGTATAAACAAAAAATAATAAGAAGAATATTATACTTGTTTTAAATATTTTCATTTATATCTTCCATTCCGGAATAATAATGCCATATCCTTCATATTTTCTAACACCTCTATACCTAGGATCAGTTAATTGGACAGCTGTTTGTCTGAAAATAGAAATATATTCCTCTGCATTTTTAGGAATCTGCTTACCTGTTTTTCTGATGTATGATAACAATAAACTAGCACAACCTACAGCATAAGGATTGCTCATACTCGTGCCAGACATTACAGCATATCTATTTCCTGGTACAGCACCGACAATATCATGTCCCGGTGCTAAAAAATCTAGCTCATCTCCACTACAAGTGAAATCCGTTCTATTTAAATTAATATCAATAGCTCCTATACTTATTACTTCGGGATAAGCAGCAGGGTATGTTAAATCAGTATTTGTCCCACTATTTCCAGCAGCACAAAATACAACGGACCCTTTATTTGACGCATACTGGATGGCCCTACGAAGTCTTTCTGTTCCTCCCTTTGAACCTAGAGACATAGTAATAAAATCAACTGACTGATCAGCAGCCCAGACTACAGCATCAATTATATCTAGTATATCTCCAGAACCATCATCGTTGAGAGCTTTTATTGGTAGAATTTTAGTCTTTGGTGCAACACCGACCATACCCGTGTTATTATTTTCGGCGGCTATCGTGCTACTAACATGGGTTCCATGCCCATTAAGATCAACGGGGTCTTTACCATGTTCAACAAAGTTTTTACCTTGTAATAAATTGTTTTTTATATCTTCATGATATAAATCACATCCAGTATCTATAACAGCTACTCTTACTCCTTCTCCTTGAGAACGATTCCATTTATCATTTATTTTGAATTTTTCTATTTCCCATCCCTTGTACTGTCCTCCGGTTTGATTTAATTCATTAATATCTTCTCGAATAAAAGGAAGTAATCCGCATTTGTTTCTATTTTTTCTAATCATTTTTTATTTGCTCTTTTATCCAGTCATAATATAAAGATACTCTAGTATGACCGCTTTCGTCGCCATAATCAGAGTTTGGATCACCGTCATCTGTTATTACACAAGAATTAATACCGGCTAATTTTTTATCTATAAATAAACCGCCGCCACTATCACCACCACAAATTAAAAACTCATATTTGGTTTTTGGATGCTTACCATTGGAACCTATACCGCATACCAAAAGACTTCTTTCTGATTTATCTATAATGTTTGTGCCAGCTCGTTTGTTAGAGTCAGAAACATTAACACCAGTATTAAAAGTTCCAGTCATGCCGTATCCACATATGAATACCTGTTTACCAACCTCATCTTTGTCAGAGTATAATTCTGGATAAAAGTTTAAATCTAGTTCAGACTCTAGCATACATACGGCTATATCATGATAACCAAAATGGTGCTTTTTAAAATCTTTATGAGTAATAATTTTGATAACTTTAATTCTTTTTTGATTATACTTGATATAAAAATCTTTTCCGCCTTTTACTATATGAGCAGCAGTAATGATCCATCTATTATTTAGGGCAACCGCCGATGCGGCGACCTGATCATTTTCGTCATCTATGCCATAGAGTTTTAATACATAGTCTGTATTTGATGCATAGTCTATGTGAGTTTGGTCTGAAACTGACGGATCTCTAGTTCCACCAAAACAACTAACACTAATCACAATAATTAGAAAAAAAATGATTAGTCTCATAATTGACCTCTACAATTTTTTAGGTCTTTTTAGTAACTTATTATAATACACTTCACAATCTTCTCTAACATTAATATTCCAACTTTTATAATCAAAAAAATGACCAAAAACGAGATGACAAGGATCGTCACATAGAGATATGAGATTTTCTAAATCTAACTCCATTTCGGGGTGTAAATGCACAGGCTTTATGTGATGTACCTCCACCTTTTTACCCTTACCACATGCTGCACAATTAGGATATAGCGAAAGATGTTGTTTTCTAACAGAAGCCCATTTCGGAGATCTTACGGCATATCTAAGCTCTCTATTTTTTAGACCTAAGAAATTAAACATTTTTTAAGCACGTTTTTTTTATCATTTGATATCTCCTACAATCCTACCTTTTTGGGTTCTAATAACAAAACCTTTTCTTACTAAGTATGGTTCAATGCTGTTTTCGATAGTGTCTATAGCTATACCAGTCATAGAAGAGATAGATTTTAAGCCGAGAGGATTGGCTCTAGATTTCTTTAGAACTTCTATATACATTCTATCATAGACATCTAATCCAAGATTATCTATACCCTGAATATTAAAAATTTCATCTACAGATTTATTATCACCATGACAAGCAATAAAGTTTTTGTACCATTGTAGCCTAGCATTTAAGATTCTAGGTGTTCCTTTACTTCTTTTGGCTATTTCTAATAGGTCAGATTCGGATACTAATAGTCCGAGTTTTTGAGCGTTCAACCCCGCTAGTTTAGCTAACTCTTCGTCGCTATAAAAAGATAAATGTTCTTTGATAGAAAATCTATCATAAAACGGTTGACTCAGACTGCCTCCGCTTGTTGTAGCTCCTATTAATGTAAATACTGGAATATCAATTTTTTCTGGATTATTTTCTACAGTAATATTGAGTACAAAATCTTCCATAACAGGATACAAAAATTCTTCGACTAACTTTGGCAACCTATGAATTTCGTCTATAAAAAAAACGGATCTAGGAGCCATACCCATAAGATACGGTAAAACATTTTTTACACTTCTAATATTTGCAGCATTAGCTGTATATAAATTTGCATTTAATTCTGATGCTATGGCATTTGCCAAAGTTGTTTTACCCAGCCCTGGTGGCCCATCAATTAAAACATGAGGCATTACACCATTAGAAATAGCACAGCCCATAACAGAAACTTTAAGTCTGTCTATAACGTCTTTTTGACCAATAATATCGTCAAATTTAGATGGTCTCTGTATTGTTGATGTCATTATTTATATCTCCAAGGGATTGTAATGTATATTTAACTAAAGTTGGATAGTCGTCAACAGGAACATTAAAGTATGTATCGGTAACTAATTTGGTCGCCTCACTTTTTGTAAAACCATAACTCAATAATAGTTTCACAGACTTTTCTAGTATATCTGATGGAATGGTTCTCCTAATATTCGAAGCTGGTTTAGAGTCTTCCTGTTTAATATCAAGAATATTTACTATGGAGGACTTATTATTTTCTGTCTTTGTTTGTGCGTTTTGGTTATCTTGCGCGGTTTCTTGAATGGTTACATCGTTGCAATATTTTAGAACGCAACCAGTGACCTGTTTTACTTTAAAGACTCTGCCACAGTTACAGACTACTTTAAAATTCTTTGTAGAGGCTTCTCTTAAAGAGAGCCAGTGATCTAAACCACATTTTTTACATCTATATTTTAGATGTATATCTTTGTCAATCGGTTTCTGGAGTTTCTTTATTTTGTTCATCTTCTTTTACCCAAAAAACAAAGTCATTTGACTCAGTATCAAAAGCTGTTTCAACCAATCCTTTATTTACCAAATTATTTAACATATTACTGACCATTCTATCGTTCAAAGACTCAACAATTTTCATAAAAATCTTATCAGTAAGTATGTAGTCTCCTTTAGATTTTTTAAGCAAACTCTTTGCAATTAGTGTTGATTCTTCTTGAGATATAATCTTATCTAGTTCGTCCTTCTCCGAAGGCTTGAGTTCATACATCATCGCATCTAAGTCTGTCTCATCTTCTGGTTTACCAAAACTATTGAATACCAATAGTCTTACTGATTCAACAAACTTATCTAAGTCTTTTACAAGATATGAGTCGTTATTCATTTCATGATTTCTATTAGTTCATTATATCGAATAGACCCTTATAGTAAGTTGGCTGTTTGATAAAATGAGTAGCATTATTTTGTAAATGTTTGATGTATTCATTTTTTATGCTATTTACAACAAAATGTTTTGTTTTGTATATCGGTTCATTGTACTGATTATTCCCCAAATACAGAGGGATGCTCGGCATAAAGCTCCCTCCGTAAATGGGGTTTAAATCAGTCACAGGTAACGAAATAAAAGGAAATCCAGGAATATATTCTATATTATAGCTTGTATCTAATATATCTTTTAGCCATTCCGAAAAAGCATCAAAAGAAGATAAACTGTTTACATCTATTTGAAAATAGTGTTTCTTATTCTTTTTGTCTTCTGGTGATGGCTGGTGCATATTTATTATCCAATACAGAATTGATCACTTAGTTTATTAGCCAAGTCTTTAGCGGCTCCACTTAGAAACCTATTATTACTAAAGTAAAGAGGCGTCGAGACTTGATTAAGGAACTCCACAACGGTTTTTAAAAGCTTGGTCTGTGACCCATCAAGACTTAAATCCTCGTCCTGTACAGGCGTCCTATCGTCTACCAAAGCGTCGTTATCTACCGAAACAACGGGCATAGGATCACCATAAGCACGATTCTCTTGAACTGGAAAAGCCCTCCAGCCATATACAGTGTGACCACCTATGATTTCTTCTGTTAATTCTCCTCTCTGCGTAGTATTTTGCAGGCTATTCAGAATATCCGCAGCAACATTAGCCGACACTGGAACACCAGTAATATTACTCTGCTTATAAGCCTTAGCATAACCCTTATACCACTCATCACTACACTTCTCAGGAATAATCTGTAGAGTAGCAGGCTGACCAGTTAAAGCAGACTTGAGTTCCGCTACATTAACTGTCTGTCCATTAGACCCCGGAAGTAAACTAGTGAAATAGGGGGCTTTCTTTTCCCATTCTTTACGCCACCAAGTATATGGGACACGATAAATTTGATTGGGCTTTATAGCCCTAGGATCACCATCAAAGTAATTTACTAGTTTCTTTTGAAGACCATTCCAGAAAGTCTTGTTATGACCAACAATCTTCCTACTGGATTCATCAAAAATCCAATAACACTGGTATCCATTACGAGTATCAATTACCCAACTGGGCTTAACTGGAAACTCATTTATCTTTCTAAGAAATTGTTTCTTCTTAGTCATGACTATGCTTGGCTTAAAATACTTACCTTCGCTATCTCGTCCAGCATCCATATCGCAGAAACAACAGGTAAACTGCTTAATAGCATATAACTTACGCCCACCATTAACATAAAAATAAACATCGGAATGATTATCTTGATTGGCCTGTAGTGCTTCACCTAGATCAGAGGTATGATTCATACTACTAATCTTTTTACGAGGATTGCCGTTGTAAACAAAGATATGGTTCTGCTTAAAAGAATCTAGAAAACTTTGACGCAATCTAGTCCAAGAATTAACGTGTTGTTTCCCAGCAACACTATTATTCTTATCAAAAGGATTGAAACCAAGATCATCACTAAAAACTGTCTGACTCATACTAATCTCTCCTAAGCGTATCTCTTATAGATATCGGGAAAAGCACCACGCTAATCATAATCGATTCTATTTTTAGTTTAACCAAATTATTTTCAGTAGGAATTGAGGAATCGAACCTCAGAGAATGTTATTCTCAGTCACCAGACTATCCTTAGCGGAATCAATGATATCCGCTATAATCTTCATCATCATCGTCATAATCTTCGTAATTACAATCTTCCTCCTCATCATCATCATTCCATCCCCAATCATAATCACGATCATATTCTTCATCATCATCGTCATTATAATCATCGTCTGTAAAGGAAGCAGAATAAAGAGGCTTTAGTAGTTCGCCTTGATACTCACCGACTACCTCATAACGACAAGTTCTCAGTTTCTCGCAATTGCAATCGCTTGGAACACTTACAACATCCTTTGGATTGATTTTAACAATCACGATCTTATCGCCAGCCTCAAGACTGCCGTATCCAGCAACATAGTTTAATGCACCAGCATGGAGACCGTTTGAGCATCCTCTGCCACGATCATCATCAACCTTTGATCGTGTCATTTGGCAAACTTTGCCGACATGATTATCAAAAGTTCCACGATACTTATCCATGTAATCACTTCTAACGGCCTTATAAGCCAAGAAATGGCCGTCCTCAGTAATAGGCAGATGTTCATGCTCAAGGAAATCATAGAGTTCCTTTTGGCTTTGCATACTAGGATTCTCCATAAGATTATTGAGAAAATTAACAAGAGGCTGAAAAGGCAGACCCTTGCTCATAAACTCAAGAATACGCTTGCTAATACTACCATGAACAACCTCACCTTCATAGGTGACTTGACCGTTTTTAATCTCTACCAAGCCTTCGCTAAAAGCAGCAACAGCTTTTTCTACATCAACAATTTCTAGCAACTCATCAGCAGTTGCAGTAGGCAGATTCTCCAAAATCATCTTATAGTTAATATGATCTGGCAAAACCTGATAACTCTTGTTATTCAGGACAACCGTGAGGTTTCCGTCAACAAACATAAATGGAACAGCCATAATTACAATTCTCCTTGTTACCTGTGAAATTACTTAATAAGACTACTCAATTGAATCTTAAACAACTCTATCATATCTTCGCTCATTTTATTAGACCAATCGCTACCTCTATTATAGTTGTCAGTAGAGTTGGAGATAGGATTCTTTGAGGTCAAATTCCTAATTCCAGACTTCACGCTGACGGTCCCCATAATATACTTGAGCATCGGGTTGTTGTCAACCTCCTCTTTAACAATTTTTCTGAGTTCAGCCGATTTTGGTAGATTATACTTGGTCTTATCATTTGATGATATAATATCAGTATATTCCTTAGCGTCTGACTTAGCATAAAGCCTATGCTCAATGAGATTTTTCAAATGAATGTAGGCGACATTCGTTTTCTTGATATCTTCAGCATCAATGCTATCAATACCGATACCATTCAGAAGATTATTAATATGAGTATAATAGTCTTCCATCTTGAATCTGGTAATGTCGTACTTATGTCGATGAACAGTATCGCTAAAAAATTCCATTATCAAGTAGGCATCAAGAACCTTGACAAGCCTATCATTCTTCATAAACTTAGCATAATCAAGACCAAAGAAATTAAGAGCATGAAAACAGAACTGACCAAGAACATCACCATAATTATTCCAGTAATAGCGATCAGTATTATCTCTCTCGCTCATCTGAATTTTACAGAATTCTACGATACCATTAAAAGAAGAAACCCTCTTAAAATGATCCTTGCCAATGCTCTTTAGTTTATCCTTAAAGAAAGTATTAAAAGGAATCATATTACGATCACCATCCTCAACCATCTTCTTGGCAACACTATTCTTGATAGCATAAACTTTAGTTTTGCCAAAAAGTTCCTTAACGATATCGGCTAGACTAGGCTCATCAAACATGAAACGCAGACTCTCAATATCTGGCAAACCTTCTCCTTCATTACTAGCATATCTAGTAATAGGAATATAAACAATTTCTTTACTATCTTCAAACTCTTCAAGTTCTTTTGCTGATAGAGTATTTAGATGAGGAGCATCATTGTATTCAACAGTAAGATCACCGCTATCCGTAGACGCTCCATGAATAAAGAATACATCTTGATCGCTGACACTACCCTTACTAGAACGAGTTCCAACTTTGCGTGGACTATTGCTCTTGATAAGATCTTTGTAGTCTGAAACCTTTAGAATCTTATCTGATCCAACATCTTCAATTAGTTGATCAAAACCCTCATTAGACTTAGTTACATCTTTGGTATCTACCATAAGATAGGCAAAACAGTCTTTCTCATTACAATATCTAGTAACAATCTTTTTTGCGGTCTCTTCGCTTTTAATATCACAGACAAAGAAACCTATCGGTCCTGTTTTACACTTGTTACTCCAATAGTGTTCGCCTTTGCCGGTCAAGGTATTGTGATGTAGCTTATCTGTGAGATAAACAAGGCGACGAGAACGATACCCTGCACTTCTATAATTAATTACATATAGACTCTTACCGGCGGGAATTTTGTACTCTAGATCTTCTCCGCTGTTAATGTTATGAGTTTTACCCTTATTGTCTGTCCATGAAGCACCAACGCCCCAACCACCAGCAAGATTATTTAGTTGATAGTACGTTGAAATGGCTTCGACTTTAGTTTTTGCGGCAGAAATTTTCTTAGTGAACTCTTCTTTCATTTCAAGGTAAATACCCTGAGTTTTTTCACGCAAAGCGTTAATAACTGCTTTAGTATACTGCAAACCCTCGCGGGAAACATCCATCTCTAGTTCACCAATCCCAAAATCCAATTCTAGATAGAGGTTTTGATTAAGAATTTCTGTTACGAAGCTCTTCCAAGAGTCAATATCCGCTTTTCCGAAAGCCCTATTCCACTTGGCAATATGGTCCGGTTGTTCTGCCTTTTGTTCACCAACAAGTTGTGACGCCACAACAGGATAAGCAATATTACCCATAATAGCAACAATACCACTATCAATACGATGATATGTGCTTGGATAATGATTATTGTCGTTAGAAAGACGACAAACTCTCCATCCCTCACCGCTAATAACAATATTTTTGTTACTATAAGCATGATCTTTAAGCGAAGGAATCACACCACCTTCGATGATCGGCTTCATCTTAAAATAGTGAAAGATTCTGATGGATTTTTGACTAAACTCACTAAAGTCATATTGCTTAACAGCAAAACTAATTTCTAGTCCGTTCGGCTCATTAGTCTTTGAAACATCAAACAAATTTAGAGTTGGGACGCCATTATCGTCTATTGCTGCAATATATGTATATTTTCTTCCATTAAAATAAGAACTAGTAGTGAAGCTCTTGGTGTAAGCAAAAGGACTTTTACTACCCAAACCAAGACAACCCACAAAATCATTACTGTCATTCTTATTAGAAGCACCGTAAGTAGTATACAGGCTCTCCATATCGGTCTGACTAAGACCAGTACCATAATCTCTAACGATAAAATTAGGATTAGCAGCAGTAGGCAGCGTCACCTTAAAAGGATTCTTATTACCAGCACTAATATGACTATCATAAGCATTGGTTGAAAGCTCACGAATAACAGCCATGACCTTATCAGAATAAAGAGAATCTGACAAGATCTTAAACATCTTACTAGTCTGTGCAATAGTAAATCCAGATGCACTCCTAACACCCGCACTATGCGTTTCAATAACCCTATCTGCCAATTTCATAGTTTTCTCCCAAAATTGTTTCGTTCAGTCCTGTGGTACACAGTATATCATCGGCAACACCCCATGTCAAGCGTTAAGAAATCTCACACGATGGATAATCTTTTCTCCCATATGAGAATTATCCATACCTTTTTGTTTATCAGATTCCGATGCTACTTGTTTTAATAGCTTTTTAAAGTCTGTTTTTGATATTTGTTTTCCTTCTATTACGCTTTCATCTATGTGTGTCTGAGATAGTTCTTCTGGTTTATCGATAAGTATAGAATCGTAGGCTTCTTCAATAGAAGATGCTTCTATAACATATCTATGTCTAAATAGACTCACTGTTGTTATTTGAAATATTGGCATTTGCTTTATTCCTTTTCCTTATACTTAAAATTCCTAATAAAATATCAATTAGTCCTAAATATCTAACAATTGTAATTGGTAATAAAAACCACCATATTCCTATGCATATTGTTGATATACCAACGATCCATACAAACCAATTCGGCATCCATTTAAATGATGAAATAATATAACATAACGGCCCCGCTACTAAAACCAATAAAAACATAATAGTAACAATAAAGGCTAAACTAGCCATTTATGTCACCAAATTTATCCTCTTCATCATCATCATCATCATCATCATCATCATCATTATAATAACTGTCTTCATATGGTGTTTCGTATGGATTCCATGTCTCATTTTCCACAGAATCATCTTCGTCATAATCCTCAAGATCATCTTCTGATGCTATAAATATAGTTAAGCTATTTAGTATTTCTATAATTTGTGAAAGTTTAGCATCAATCGACTTGGATTTATTCTCTATATTTTTAATAGATTTTTTAAGTTCTAATATGTCTTTAGTAAGATGGGTGTCAACATTATGAATTTCCTTATTTTGTTTGATAATTTCTTTCATAATGTTATCAAAATCTTTAGACATATTATTACTCTCCTAACTTAGTTTTTTGTATTCTTTAATATCTCCGTTTTGCTGTATCTTAAGATTCTCATAAGAAATAGCAACTCTGCGATAAAACTCTTGCTTTATATTCTCTAATACACCAGTAATGATAGCAATTTTAGGATATGTAACCTCTCCCATTACTGCTGATATAACACGAGAAAACGAGTAATTGATATCTCCACAAATATCTAGTAACTCTTGATTAGATATTCCTCTATTTTTAGGGTTTGACCAAGGGTTTTTATCATTATCATTAGAAATATTACCTTTCAGGCAATCTACCATGGATTCTATACAGTCATCAAGATTAACTCTACGATCTTCTTTAATATATGGCATTATGTTTTAATCCTCACTACATCTGCATTGATATTTATTACAATATGAACATTTTGGACCGGGATCAGCAAAACCCCAAGCATTTGCAGTACCACTAAAACTCTCTTTTCCCGTATCTATACATACCAATTTTTTTGATCCGTTTCTTTGTACTAGTCCCACATTATACCAGTGACAATCCCAAAACTTCAAGCCTGTTTTTTCATAAATATCGTCTACTAATTTTTGAATACTAGACATACTTATTTTAGTATTGGCATGATGAGTTTTAGCATACTCTGTAATATAACCCCAATCACTAGGATCATCCGGTTTCCAGTCCCCATCCTCTGCAAAATACAGTCTACATACCTTGCTATAAATTTGTGGAGCAAGATCAAATTTTGCTAGAAGTTTTTGATACCGATAAGCATCATTTGCTTTTTTCTTGTTATAGAATTCTTTGAATACCCAGTTCTTCTTATTTTTTATAGGGTAAACTTGGCAATACCCTCCTTCATCAAACCAATCACTATAGTCAATTAAATATTTGGTCATATTAGTAAGATATAACTTGTGGGACTTCACCAGTTAGATTATACAAGAATTCTTTGGCTTTATCTAAGGAGTAAAAATCTCCCAAAAAAATTGGAGATGTCCTAACATCATCAATATATCTCTGGCCGAATATTCTATAAAACGGTTGGTCTATGGCTCCCCAATCATTCGACAAGAAATCTTCTACACTTTTGACTTCTTCAAGAATAGTTCCTCCCTCATAGTCATTATATTCCCTTACTGTAAATAATTGAAAATACGCTATTGGAGATTTAGGATTATTGTTTTTTACTATACCATTACATAGCGTATTATTCATCGGTTAAGCCTATACAGTGGTATAACTTTACTTTGATCGTTATATGGATTATTTTGAATATTGAGATCATACAACAATCCATCTTCAGATATTCTAGCATAAGCAACCGGATGGTCAAGAGATGTTCTTAAATCGTCTAACTCCTTAGCTTTTTCGAGATACATATTCATTTCTTCGATAGCAAACTGATTTGCTCTGAAAGCCTCTATAGACATTTCCTTAGACTTTTCTCTTAATTTCTTTAGTTCATCTTTTCCGTTATTAACAACGAATCGATCAGCCCCATTCGCCCACGCAAAATCAATCAAAAATTCTATTGGATTTGAATGTTGATTCATATAATCGCCTAATTCTATAAAAGTTCTACGAATACTATCTTCCCAAGTTTCATATTCTTCTATCATGCAAACCCGATACGAACCTTATCATGTAGAGTAACTTCTATTTCATTAGAATGAAACCACTTACTATCATGAGATCGTCCATTCCACCAAGCACATTCATAGGTTACATAATTATCACCGCGAATAGAGATTCCGGTAATAGTTCCATGAACATCATCAGCCAACTTAACCTTACTACCAATCTTGTATAGTTCCAGAGTGTTTTTGCTCATAAATTTTCCTTATTGTAAAACGAAACGGTGTATGTGTATTGTACCGTTTACCTATTAGGAGTCAAGCCATACATCATAAGTATTCATTAGAACATCTAAAAACTGTAGTGAAAAATTCTAGATCGATTAGAGAGGTTCTACAAAATTTAAATATAGTTCCAGCCGGAGGAAATTACCAAACCATAAAGAATAAAATTTCCATTCATAATATTGACACTTCTCATTTTGGTGGTCAAGCATGGAATAAAGGTAAAAAAATTGGCCCTAAAAGATCTTTAGAAGAATATTTATCTAATACAAAAACCATTCAAAGTTGGAAACTTAAAAGGAGGCTATTAAATGATAAAATTTTTGATCATAAATGCTACAACTGTAACAAAATTCAATGGCTAAACCAACCAATACCCTTAGAGTTGCATCATATTGATGGGGATAATCAAAATAATAATCTGACTAATCTAACTTTATTATGTCCTAATTGTCATGCGTTAACTGATAATTATCGAGGAAAAAATAAATAGGAGCGGTGGGAGTCGAACCCACACTTGAAGGATTTTCTTACCACCATAACTTTCGTTACCATTTCTGTTTGTGGTCTGGACTATATCTTTACCATAACTATTTCTAGTTTTAGGTATCGCCTGTTTAGTCTCTACACCTTTCTGATTGCTCAGATTTGGCTCGGTATTAGCAGTGAAGCCTTCACCGAATTTAAGCGATTCTACTTTAGGGGTTTCCTCCTAAGCACTCAAATTTTAGTTTAAGTCCTTTGTCTCTGCCTTTGGACTACGCTCCCATAATAACCCTGACTACACAAATCAAGAATAAGAGGTTGACTATTTTTGGGCCTCGTATCTGATCTATGTAGTCAGAGTATTATAACTGAAATATCAACCGTTGGCGTGAGCCTTGAGGCGACGAACAACGTCAGCAAGAGCCTCATCACGATCAACGGTCTTAGCGGGCTTTGCACGTTCCATAGCAGGAAGTTCAATACCCTTCTTAGCCAAAGCCGCCTTTGTACGAGCATAACGAGCCATCGTACTGGCAACCTTCTGACCTGTCTTACTAGCAATCTCAGCATAAGTCTTGCTAGAAAAAACTGCCTCAAGAAACTGTTCATCGCTGCAACGAACTCTCGTCTGCTTATCTACAGTAGTAACTTCTGCCATAATCAACCTCCAAAATCTTCCAAAGTATGTTGATTGCGTTTGGTCGCACGACCAATACCCACAAGCAACTCGTTCATTCTACAATACTGTATCGGCCATGTCAACTGGTGGTCTTGAAAAATTTTTGGCCTTCAAGACGAAGTTCTGAGGACTCTGTTTAATTAACCGTATCCTTGGTGCTTTTTTTAAAAAACTAGTCTCTAGCAAAGCATACGCACCAATACAAACGATCATATCGGCTATAAGTGGCAGCACAACCTATTTTTGTATAAGAAGAATTCATAATATTCGCTCTATGTCCCGGACTCCACAGCCAACTATTCATAACTGTTTTTTCATCTTTTTGTCCCCAAGCTATATTTTCACCAACCAGAGAAAAACCTAATTTCATAATATTTCTCATTCTACTATGAATCATTCTATTATTTTCAGCCATATATTCAGCCCAATCAAAAGCATACCTCATTAGCTTCTCATCCATCTCTAGTTTGTTAATTGTCCACAACCAAGAAGCACCGCTTCTGGCTTCATTATGTAAATCTACTAATAATTTCATGCTAGGTAAATATAACATATTTAATCTACAAAAATTCCTTCAAATTCTAATAATAAAAAATTTCTTAAAAGCTTTGTATCATTATGATTTCTTAAATTTTCTAACAGATCATCTTGTTTCTGTGATGGAAATTTTGTTTGTCCTTCAAAAAAAACTTTTTCTGATTTGATTAGATAATATTTAATAGCATGTCTAAATTGTTCATTTTGTATCCAATAGTTATTATCTTTTTCTTTCACCGTCATAGCTAATGCCGCGCAATATATGCTGAATTCTAAAGCTCCAGACACATAATCTGATTTAGGTATTTTAATACCATTATTATAATCATCTACTGCGCATTCAGCACCAGCTATATATGATGTCCATTCATCCATAGGATATGTTGGAACATCATTCCAATCACCCAATTGTTTAACAAAATATAAATCATATCTATATCCTCTAATAATATTAGGTATATTTGGAACTATATCCCTCATCGTTAAGTTAGGGTTTTCAACCACTATCCCCTTCCCTGCTCCAGCATAAAAACCATTAACATTTTTTTTAAGTAATTTTTTGTATTCATTTCTTAAATAATTATTTATACCATGTACAGTTTCATGAACATTAGTACTTCTACCATGGTCATCACCAAATGGTTCTTCTTTAGAAAAAGAAAGAATTTCATTATATACTAAACTTTGTGGTTGTAAATCTCTATATTTTGGAATATCAACTAATACTAAACCAATAGAGATACTGCGTGTTCTTTCTATATTCCTGTGGGTCATATATGTTCGACGTATTTTAAATATACGATCCTCCGCATAAGTGTCGCATACTATGCTTAGGGTTAAAATTAAAACAATTATAGTCTTTAAAATTTTGTCCATGATATATCAGTATATTCTTGGTTATCTGTTAACCATTTTTCATAATCTCTATACTTATATCCTGTTTTTCTAACTTCTTCATTATCTTTATAAACAATAATAGATGTTGGTAAATTTTTAATTTTAAAATCTAATACTATATTTTTATTAGTATCAGTATTGATAAAACAAACAATATAATATTTAAAACCATTAATTTTTTTAACATCTTTTTTTAAGTCTTTACAATAAGGACACCAATCCGCACCGAATACTAACAATAGTTTTTTATTGCTTGCTATAGAAATCTTTTTAGCTTTTTCATATTCATCATAAAATATTGTTTCAGTAGTTTCTGGAACGCTTGGCACAACTATCTTTGGTATTTTGGGAATAGAACTATTACTATTACGATTATATATAGCAAATATAAAAACTAATAATAAAGCGAATAAAAAAACTTGTTTTATTTTTTGCATTGACACTCATCCCCACAGCAAGTACATATACCATCTTTTCTGCATTCGCAATCATCTTTACAATCACATCCACAAGCATCATCTTTACCAAAGAATGTCGCGTTTTTCTTTAACCAAATATCATAATCTAATTGATTATATCCAATTAATCTATCAACTTCTCCTTGATGTTCTTTGCTATTGGTTATTACAATAGATGTGGGCCATTTCTTAATTTTCATTTTACCTGTGATTCTTTTATTTTCTCTAGAGTCTAATATACATACGACATAGTTATCTATATTTTTAAGTTTATTCAAATCGTTTTTTAACAAATCACAGTATTTACAGTTTTCTAAAGAAAAAATTATTAATGTATTTTTACTTTGATCTTTTGCTATTTGATTAGCTATCTCTAAATCATTGAGAATATCGATCCCATATGCGCTAGAAGCAAAAAACGTCATTATTACAGAAAAAAATATGTTTTTCATGTTATCTCTCCTATTGATAACTAAAATCAATCATATTATATACACCTATTGTGTATATTATCTTTGTGGAGGAGATTATGAACAAAAACATGATAGTGATAGCAATTCTTATTTTACTATTATTACACACTAGTAAAATTTTACATAAAACTAACAACAATACGGTTCCTGGCAACCCAACTCCTATTAAAAATATAGAATTAACAGAGTCAGAAATTCTAGATTTAATAGATACTAAGGATGTAGAGACATATGTTAGAGATTTAGCTTCCAAAGAATTTTGTGGTAGAGCCACAGGTTCTGAGGGAAATACTAGAGCAGCAAATTACATTAAAAAACACTTAGAAATATTAAATATTGAATATAAAGAGCAAGAGTTTGTAGCAAGAGGTCGTAAAACAAAAAATATCATAGGATATATTAATCCTAAAAATGGCCCCACCGAAAAAGTAATAGTTATAGGAGCCCACTATGATCATCTAGGCGGAGATAATACCTCTTATTATCCCGGAGCTGATGATAATGCTAGTGGCGTTGCCGGGCTAATGTCTATATGTAAAGGTCTCGCTAAGTATAAAGACAAACTAAAACACACGATAGTAATGCAATTTTATTCTGCTGAAGAATTAGGTTTGGTTGGTAGTAAATATTATGTAAATAATCCTTTATTTCCAGAGAATAATCCAAATATTAATAATCACATAGCTATGATAAATCTAGATATGATAGGTTATTTAAAAACACAATATCAAGAAAATGAAAATACTACTAGATACAGAGATGACAAATCATGGATAGTTTTTGATTATAGTCAAGGTATCAGCTTAAAAACAGTAGTGAATGGATTATCTACTAAATATCCATTCGCAAAACATATATCTGGATATAGGCCCGGAGGTAGTGATCACGCTCCATTTTATAATCAGGGTATCCCAATTGTATTTTTACATACCGGTCTACACTCTAACTATCATAAAACGACTGACACGCCAGATAAGTTAGACTATGATGGCTTAGTTAAAGTTGCTAAACTAGCTTTTGAAATTTTAATAGAAGTAGATAAACACTAGTTTAGATTAAAATATTCTTAGCAGATTCTTTGATAAAACTCATAGGTCTTTGTTCTACACTATACCAATCAGCATCTTTTTTCATACCCATATGGTTAAGAACTGTCCATTTTAAATCTTCTGGTTCAAATGGTTGATCGTCTGGTCTTTCAGCATTAGCGTCTGATCTACCTATTATCCTACCCATATCATAGTTATCATTCGCAATTAATAAAGGAACTAGATGGGGCCAGTGATCTCTTCCTCCGTCTTTATTGATTTTAGGAGTTCTACCAAAATCACCAGTCATTACCAACATATTTTTATGATTAATTTGCCTTTTTACTGCTGACTGAAAATACTGATTTAGATAATTATCTAGAGGAGGGATTAGTTTGTTTAGACCCTGTGTTATATTTTGATGCATATCCCACCCGCCATAGTTTATAGTAACAAACTTTACTCCTCTTTCAACGAGTCTTATAGCAGTAAGCAGATCTTTACCCAATTGATCTTGTTTGTATAAATCATACTCTTCATCTTTATCTATTAAAAATGCTTCATTTGCTGTTCCTTTAAGAATACTTACTGCTTGATCTCTTAATTCTATCCAGTTTCTAGAGACTGTATCATTATTTTTAAATACAGGAGAATTATCTAGCGTTTTTAACATCTGTAATCTTTTATCAAATCTCTCTGATTGTTTAAGCATCAAATCCTTAACACCTTCACCAGATGCTCCGTATCCCATGTATTTACTACCCATCCATGAAGCACCATCGTGTTGAATTGGGTTTAATTTTACATATGTTGGTAGTCCAGATGTTATATTAGTTCCGTATTGACCAACCACCATACTACCAAAACTAGGCCATTTTTGAGCAGCATTAGGGGTATTTCTTTCTCCTGTCATCATCCAGTGAACAGCACTTTCATGGTTTGGATCTCCATGATGAAAGCTATTGACTATACAAAATTTATCTGATACTTTAGAAATTTTTTCCCATAATCCGCCTATTCTTATTCCAGGAGTTTTTGTAGCGATATCTCCTATAATAGATCTTCTTTCAATCGGTGCTGTTGGAATAGGATTAAAAGTTTCTATATGTGTTGGTCCACCATTAAGAAATAGATAAATTACACTATTTTCATTTGGATTACACTCTGGTAAGTTATTACGATCAACACTAAAAGAGATATTAGAATTAAAAAAAGTAAAATACATAGCAGAAGACGATATTAAAAATTTTCTACGATTCATATCTTAATTCCTATCTTTGAATGTTCTTTTTTTCTTTCAGAAAATATAGACTTTAATTCTTTAAAAGCCCAAGGCTCTCCTATTTTTTTGTTATAGTTTTTAGTATTATCAACCCCAACATCCAAAGTTAATTTAAAAGAATCCTGATCTTCTTTATTTAATCTGCCATGAACATGACCATAAAGCATCCAAGCATTTCTATAACTTTTATGCCAAGCCCTCATCGGGTAATGACACATAACTATTTTTTGTTTACAGTGTGTTATTTCTTTGATGCAAGAAATTGAACAAAATGTCTTTTTAAAATACTTTTCTGAATCATGATTACCAAGTATTATATGTATATTATTACATACTATTTTATCTCTATACTTTTTAGGATTCTCTCCTTTATGGCAAAAATCTCCTAAAAAATACAAAATATCATTAAATTTAACTGTTTTGTTAATATTGTCAATAATTTTATTATCTATATCTTCTATGTCATTAAATTCTCTTTGACAATACCCTATTGGTTTATTGCCAAAATGAGTGTCAGATAAAAAATAAATCATAACAAAAACTAGTTATCACTAGATGGCAAGACTATTGCTAATAGTAAATATATCCAAAAAATAAGACTGAAACTAAAAAATACTCCAAGAATAGATAGTATGCGAATAATACTAACGTCTATACCTGAATATTCTGATATTCCAGCACAAACACCAAAAATCATAGCATTTTTTCTATCTTTGATTAGTTTTTTCATTAATCGTTACCTTGATTATAAGATAGTTGTCTCTATTCGAGTCTATATATTGTATTTCAGTTATATATCCTTTACCAAAGAAATCTCTACCAACATGGAGAAAAGGACCGCCATCTATATCTACGTAATTTATGATGGGGTCAACTTCACAAGCGAATCTAACACTATCCACCTCACCCTCAATAATATATTCGTTTTGTGTAATCTGTGTAACTGTTTTACTCTTGCTCTTACATCGCGTATGAGTGTTCACTCAAAACCTCGTTGCTCATAACATGGTCTTCGATTTTTTCAGACGTTAAACCATTAAGAACGTCTATAAGATTTTTATTTTGTTCTTCTAAAGTGTCAATAATACTTTTAGCTTGCTCTAGCGCTCTACTTAAGTGATAGACTTTATTGGCTAACTCATCTGCAATAAAATTATTTGCTGTTTTCATATTAGCCTCCATATAAAATTTTGACTATATTAGATACACCTTATACTATTTGAGATATAAATTCTTTGATACTTTTGAGTTGCTCTTTTGTAAGCATCATTTGATCACCAAATGGCTTGCCTTTGGTCAAAACCCTCCAAGAGTATCTAAGTCTCTGCCAAAAACTCATTTTATTTAAGTAAGACACACTATTCTCATATATGGCTAAATCAGCCATCTTAATTTCTGGATCATATTCTATGCTTAGTACTTCACTTTTACAATCACACATTAAAAATAGTATTTTGTTTTCTTCAAAATTATGTATGTACATGGTCTACTCTTCTTTTGGTAGTTCTTTAAATTCTTCTCTAGATAACCACAATACTGACTGTGATGTTTCGCCCCATATCTCGTATAGATCACAATTCAAACGACGTAAAATATAACCGTATTCTGTATTGAAAGTACCGTTATCATTTTTTACGTTTATTAGTACCTTTACTCCCATTCCCATTGTTTTTACTTTCTTTTTGTGGCTTAAAAATATTATCCCAATTTTTACTCCACGTTTCATTTGTTACAGTTTTTGGTCTCGGTCTAGAACCTTTACCATTTTGGCCCATAATTAATCCTCCAGAACAAAACTCCAATACCTACTATCCTCTTTCTTTTGCAGATTATCCCAGTAAAGTGACCTAGCAATATAAGATGGAATCTTATGTTTGCCGCAGTTAATCATCCAGTGACGCTCCATCTTCTTATAGGTATTGCTACCAGATCTAGATTTATTATACTTGAGAGTCTCAACTCCGTAAAGTCTAAGTTGATGAATATCTCCACAGAGTACGCGAGCCTCATTAGGATGTATCATTTCGAGAGCAAAACTAATTTTAGCCAAACCGATTCCGCTAATCTTATTTAGAATACTGTCTCGTTTCTTTACATGATACTTCTTGGTGGTGAGATAAAAATCTTTTGGGTTGTCCCAAAATTTATTCTTAAAATCCCAAATATATTCTGTGCGATTATTATGGAGTCCGACTCCACTATTCTTGAGTTTGTCTAAAAGCATATCCTTACTATCGAACCATTCAGTAAAATTCTTAATAGCACTATAGCCTGAACAATTGCCCTTCCATGTAGTATGGACGCTGCAATAAGCAAATAGATAGCGCCTAAAAATATCCTCATGATTTTGAGGACGAACACTTTCCCAATATTCTTTATATGATACAACCTTGTCTCTAGGAAATGTCTTAAAGAATTCATCTGCTTTAGTTGTGTTGATTTCAGCAATAGGCGTGATGCTAACAGTGTTCTCAATAATCATATATGTCTCCAAGTGGTATGCTACGATTCTACACTAATGGTATCGGTTTGTCAAGACCCGTTTCTTTAAACGGTTCTAGCGGAACCATGTAGAATTTTGAAGGTAGGAAATCTAAGACTAATCCCTCCTTCTTGATTTTTAGTTTCTTCAAAATATTGAACAGTAATAATTTTTCCAAGAATCTTACTAGGATTGCAGTAAAATTCCTGGCGTTGTTCGATACTAAATCCACTACCAACTCTAACAGTATAACCTTTATGTTTGATCATTACACAAGAGAGCATGGTTTCCTCATGCTCTTTACCATTAAGAACATATCTAAATGGGCCAAACTCAGTATCGACTACTTCATATTCATCATCAAAGAAACTCTTATACTTGAGCAAATCCTTGCTTCTCTTTCCCTTGTATGGTTCATCAGCACGAAGCATAAGACCTTCCCATTTTTGTTTGGTGGATTTGGAAACCCACTCAGCAAAATGATCATCATCTTTAATCTTGTCTTGATCCAGCACGGTCAAGCATGGACACCCATTCTTCTTCATAACTTCTTTTAGGTTATTCAGTCTGACGGAATACGGCTTATTCTTCTCCCCTTTCTTGCTATAAAACTCGTCGTGACTAATCATATCAAAGATTTTATAGGATGGATTAGGAATAGTATGATCCTTCTTTTTCAGTTGTTTCATAATTCCTTGGAAATCTTCGTTTCCGTTTTCATCCACCAAGCACAACTCTCCATCAAAAACTACATTAGCAATACCCAAACTTTTGATACCGCCGCTAACAATATCAAGAGTCTCAAAAGCCTTTCCTGTACGGGAATAAAAGGTAGCATTCCCATCACTATCAACAATAGCAATACATCTAGCACCATCGATCTTCCTACTAACATACCATCCATCCTTCCAGTCTACAATACTAGGTTCATATTTATCTGCTAGAGCAACGCTAAACTCTGGAATATGATCTTCAATAGCCTTATTAATAATCTTGTCGCCAGCACGGGTTTTCAAGTCTTTATCAATAATACAATGAATAAGTTCCTCATACTCATCATTATGTTCGATAAAACTATTAACAGCAGCAATAGCGTCGTGACCAGTAATTCTGCGATTTTTTAGATCATCCAGCAGATCGAAGAAATTGTTATACTCATTCTTTCGTGCAATAAGGTGGTTTTTTTTCTTTAGATTGTCACTGGTAACATTATACTGCCACAAAGGGTGGTAGGTGTAGAGCAGAATTTTCTTAGCAAAATTTGCAGCACTACTACTATGATTACAATAGTCCTCGATAATACCTTGCTTATCAATGGTGCTACTAGTGGCCCTAAGATCACGAACCATTCCCCAAACATAATCAAAATCGTGAGTCATCCAAATAGTCTCCTGTGTTTGTATCCAGTATACCGTAGCATCAAGCCTTTGTCAAGTATCGTCTTTTTGATTGCGTTTCTTGAATCTTTTACTTAAAAGTGTAACTAAGTCACTACCAGCAGTTAGAAAAAAACATGGTAAAAGTCCATGAAATACTAATAGTATACCAGCGACAATACATAAAAATCCATGTATCACAGCAAAACTTAAATGCTGTAAATATGTCATTTTATTTTCTTGTAAATGTATTTTCCATTTATTTATTAAAGTCATTACTATTAAAATAATTCTTTAATTACTTTACCACTATTGGCTATTTTCATGGGTCTACCATTTTTGGATGTAAAAGTTGTTTCTAAAGAAATATTTAATGATTTAAGTACACTGGCCATTAAATCTTGAGACGAATATGGCTCTGTTATAACTTCTTTACCATCTTCACTTGTCTCGCCAACAATAATACCCTTCTTAAATCCTGCCCCTCCAACCACAACACTCCAACTTCTAGCCCAATGATCACGACCAGTATTACCGTTTATATTAGGGGTTCTACCAAATTCTCCCATCCAAATAATAGCGGTATCTTGTAGTAATCCACGATCATTTAAATCTTCTACCAAGGCGCTCATAGCTTTATCTAGCTCTGGAAGTTTTTGATTTTGTAATGTTGTAAAAATACCGGCATGTTCTTCCTCTATCGGAGAAGAATGTATAATAATTCTACTCTTAGAAGGTATTGATGCGTCTACTATAAAAGAGAGTAGAAGCAAAACTATCACATGAACAAAAAAGGCTATAGAGAAGTATTCCGCTTCTTCAGAAGCCAAAGTATCTCTAATTTGATTTAGCATGGTGTTTCCTAGATTTAGCCATTATTAAATAATTAACAGCTTTAATTACACCATCTAAATCATCTCCAAGTTTTCCTATACCAGTATTACATTTATCACATATCCAACCTCTAAAACTATCATCAGAATGATCATGGTCTAAACACCATTTAATAGGAAATAAACCGCAACATTCACAAATGTCGGGTTTTTCTGGTGCTTTTTTATGTAATTTACTTCTTACTTTAGAGTGTTTTTTAACACAACTCCTACATCTGCTGTCCAGATTATCTTTGTACATACTATGTTTTGGAAAACTTTTTTTATTTTTTCGTTTTCCACAATAGGTACAAATTTTTCTCATATTAAAATATCTTAATAGAGTAATTCCCAAACATTGTCATAACTAACAATACCCATATTGTGAGCCTTAGCAAAATTATTAACAGCACTATTTACTCCTGGCCAGTCATAATCATGACCAGAAATAATTCCCCCAAACTTTACCTTTGGATACCAAGAAGAAATATCACGGTACACATTATCATAATCATGACTAGCATCAATAAAAACAGCATCGATGCTCTGATTTTCAAAAGTATTACTCGCCACTTCCGACGAGTTTTTGATATCAAATATATAATCCCTAATAGGGACAATATTCTTACAATACTCATTATATAATCCATCCTCTATTTGAGTTAGTGGATCATAAGCCCAAGAATCTTTTTGATGCTCTTCGCTACCTAACCAATGGTCTACAGCATAAATTTTACCATTTTTACTTTTATTGATACTTTCTATGACAAAATAAGATAAACTTTTAC